>ERZ839741.2593-NODE-2593-length-16196-cov-3.273031_pt1 | contig 16196 bp, 12 predicted proteins | sample MGYA00519880_ERZ839741 | MGnify/ENA primary metagenome ERZ839741 (study PRJEB31850, sample SAMEA3708851) | human gut metagenome | biome: human gut; feature: human-associated habitat; material: faeces | place: China | collected 2014 ...
CTTGGCGTCGTGGATATCGCAACGGATTTCGGCTTGCTGTCGCAGATAATCATGATGGGACTCATCCAGATCGGCGGCCTCGGCTTTATGTCGGTCATGACGGCGGCGTCGCTGCTGCTGCGGCGCACGATCACGCTGCGCGAACGCATGGTCATCGGAGCCGGCTTCGGTCTGGATTCGAGCGGCGGCATCGTGCGGCTGATGCGGCGCGTGCTGGTCGGCACGTTCCTGTTCGAGGGTGTCGGCGCGGCGCTGCTGTCCATCCGCTTCGTGCAGCAGTTCGGGCCGCTGCGCGGCGTCGGCATGGGCGTTTTCCATGCGGTATCGGCGTTCTGCAACGGCGGCTTTGACCTCATGGGCACGCCGGACGATCCGTTCTGCTCGCTCGTGCACTATGCGGAGGACCCGCTCGTGAGTCTGACCATCATGGCGCTCATCGTGCTCGGCGGTCTCGGCTTTTTCGTATGGAGCGATGTGTGGGATCACAGGCGCTTCCGCAGCCTCAGCCTGCACAGCAAGCTCGTACTCGCCATGTCGGGCGTCCTGCTCGGCGGCGGCTTTTTGCTGACGCTGCTGTTTGAGTGGAGCAATCCGGCGACGCTCGGCGGCATGACCCTGCCGCACAAGCTGCTCGCGGCGGCGTTTCAGAGCGTGACGCTGCGCACGGCAGGCTTCAACACCATCGACGAGAGTGCGCTGACCGGCCCTTCGCAGGCGGTCGCGTGCGTGCTCATGCTGATCGGCGGCTCGCCCGGCTCGACGGCGGGCGGTCTCAAGACCGTGACGGTGGCGGTGCTCGCACTCAGCGCGGTCAGCGCGCTGCGCGGACGGACGTCGGTCACGGCCTTCGGACGAACCATCGAGCCGCGCAGCATCATGAATGCGGTCGCGCTCACGGTCATCGGCGTGACGATTAGTCTCGGCGGTGCGTGCGTCATTGCGTTTATCGAAAATGCGCCGATGAACCTGTGCCTGTATGAGACCGCCTCCGCCTTCGGCACGGTGGGCCTCACCATGTCGCTCACGCCGTCGCTTTCGGCGGTGTCGCATATCATGCTGATCGTTTTGATGTATTTCGGCCGCGTGGGCGTACTGACGCTCGGCGTCGCGGTATTCCTGCGCCGCAGTGAGCCTCCCAAGCTCAAATTCCCCTCGGGCAATGTCATGATCGGCTGAACAGAAAAAAAGAAAATCCACGAAAATATACACAGCCTGTGGATAAAAGGGAGAAAGCAATGAAATCCTTTCTGGTAATCGGTCTCGGCCGCTTCGGCCGGGCGGTCGCATGCGAGCTCGGCTCGCTCGGACATGAGGTTCTCGCCCTCGACAACAGCGAGGAAAACGTGCAGCACATCGCGGACAGCGTCACGCGGGCTGTCTGCGGCGATGCACAGGACGAGAGCGTGCTGACCTCGCTCGGCGTGCGCAACTTCGACTGCTGCGTCGTGGCCATCGGTACGGACGTCGAGGCGAGCATCCTCATCACGGTCATGCTCAAGGAGCTCGGCGCGAAGCAGGTCGTCTGCAAGGCGCTTTCCGCGCTGCATGCCCGGGTGCTCGAGCGCGTGGGCGCGGACCGCGTCATTCAGCCGGAGAAGGAGATGGGCCAGCGGCTCGCGCAGCACCTTGGCCGCACGAACGTGGTCGATTTCATCGGCCTGTCGGACGAGTTCTCCATCCTGGAAATCAAAACGCCGAAAAGCTGGATCGGAAAGTCGCTCGGCCAGCTGGGCGTGCGTACGAAGTACGACATAAACGTGCTCGGCATCCGCCACGGTGAGGGCAGCCATGTGGACGTCACGCCGCGCCCGGACGACTGCATCGCGGAAAATGACCTGCTGCTCATTCTCGGTACGAATAAAAATGTGAACAAAGTGGTGGAACTGAAGTGATAGAGATACAGAGCCGTCAGAACGCTGCGCTCAAGCATCTGGCGCGGCTCGGACGGGAGAGGAAATACCGCCGCTCGACCGGCGAAATGCTGTGCGAGGGCGAAAAAATGCTGACCGAGGCACTGCGCTCGGGCGCGGAGATCAAGACCGTGCTCGTGCGGCGCGGCTTCGAGAGCGGGGAGCTGCGGCAGGCGGAAAAGCAGGGCGCGGCGATGTACTGCGCGGAGGACGCGCTGTTCTGCCTCGCGAGCGAGGTGGAAAGTCCGCAGAACGTTATTTTTTCCTGCGTGCAGCCGCAGTGGGACGCAGCGGCGCTCGATGACAGGGAGCAGGTACTGCTGCTCGACGGCTTGCAGGACCCGGGCAACCTTGGCACGATCCTGCGGACGGCAGAGGCGTTCGCCCTCGGAGCCGTAGTGCTGTGCGAAGGCTGTGCCGACCCGTTTTCGCCCAAGGTCGTCCGCTCGACCATGGGGGCGGTGTTCCGCCTGCCCTGCGTGCAGCTGCCGCTCACGGACGCGCTCGCCCGGCTGAATACGGCCGGACTGCCGGTCTACGCGACCGCGCTGCACGAGGACAGCGTGCCGCTCTCGAGCGTTTCGCTCGGCCGGGCCGCCGTCATCATCGGCAGCGAGGGCAGGGGCGTGAGTGAGAGCGCGCTGCGCCTGTCCGACCGGCGCGTGATCATCCCGATGCACGGCCGCGCCGAGTCGCTCAACGCAGGCGTCGCGGCGGCGATCGTGATCTATGAAATGACGAAATAAGGAGGCGGAAGGGCATGTCGTCACTGCTGAGCTATGTCTGGTTATCCCTCAAGCGCGGCCTGGGAAATTATCTGCGCGCGGAGGTGCTGCGCCGCATGGGTTCGCCCGAGGCGGTTTACGCCGCGGACAGCACAATGCTCGCGCAGAGCTGTCCCAGTCTGCGGCGGCAGCATATCGAGCTGCTGTGCGACAAATCGACGGACGAGGCCGAACAGGTCATCACGCAGTGCGCACGCGAGGACATCCGCATCCTGCCCGTTTCGGACGCCGCCTACCCGGACCGCCTGCGGCAGATCGAGGACCCGCCGGTCGTGCTGTATATCCGCGGCCGGTGGCCGGATTTCGACACCATGCCGGGCATCGCGGTCGTCGGCACGCGGCAGGCGACGAGCTACGGCGTGCAGGTCGCCGGGACGATCGGCGCGGAGCTGGCGAAGGCCGGCTTTGTCACGGTCAGCGGCATGGCGCTCGGCAACGACGCGGCGGCGCATCGCGGCGCGCTCCGCGCAGGCGGTCTGACGGTCGCGGTGCTCGCCGGAGGACCGGATGTGTGCTATCCGCCGCAGAACCGCGCCCTCATGGGCGATATCCTGCTTTCCGGCGCGGTCATCAGCGAATATCCGCCCGGGACCGAGCCGGACGGCCTCAACTACAAGAGCCGCAACCGCATCATCAGCGGCCTGTGCGTCGCGACGGTCATCGTCGAGGCCGGAAGCGCGCGCTCGGGCGCGCTCATCACTGCACGTCACGCGCTCGACCAGAGCCGCGACGTTTATGCGGTCCCCGGTGCAATGGGCGCGCCGCAGTCCAGAGAGTGCAACGCCCTCATCGAGCGGTGCGAGGCCGCCCTGCTGAACGACCCGAGGGCGCTCGTGCGCGAGTATGCGAGCCTGCTGCCCGGCGGCGCGGCCGCATTTCATGCCTATATCCGCCCGCCCGTCGCGCGGACGGCGCCGAAGCAGCGCACTGCGTCCCAACGGCGCACGCCTGCAAAACCGGCTCCCGTGCCGGAAACGGCGGCTCTGGCGCCGGAAAAGCCGGCGTTTGCCATGCCGGAGGGACTGGACGAGAACGAGCAGAAGATCGTCCGTCTGGTCGGAGAGGGTATGCACAGTCTGGAGGAGCTGGTCGAGTGCTGCGGTCTGCCCGCGCCGCGGCTGATGTGCATGGTCACGACCCTCGAGATGGAGGGCGTGCTCGAGCGCGACGCGGCGAACGTCCGTCTCGCAGGGCAGGAATGAGTAAGAAGAAAAGAAAGATAATATGACAGGCGCAGCGCCTGTCAGCGCATCGTGCGCACCAAACAGGAAACGGAAAGCCGTTTTCCGAAAACCCGGAGGTTTTTATGTCTAAGTTAGTAATCGTGGAGTCTCCTGCCAAGGCAAAGACCATTGGCAAGTATCTGGGCGCGGATTACGTGGTCAAGGCGTCCATGGGACATCTGCGCGATCTGCCGAAAAAGAAAATGAGCATCGATCTGGAGCATGATTTCAAGCCGGAATATGTGCCGATCGAGGGTAAAGATAAAGTCATCAAGGAAATCCGCAGCGAGATCCGCAAGGCGGACTTCGTCTATCTCGCGACTGACCCTGACCGCGAGGGAGAAGCGATTTCGTGGCATATCAAGGAGCTGTTCAAGCTCAAAGACAGCAATTCGCGCCGCGTGACCTTCAACGAGATCACCAAGCAGGCTGTCCGCTCGGGCATCGCAAGTCCGCGCGACATCGACATCGATCTGGTCAACGCGCAGCAGGCGCGCCGTATCCTCGACCGTATCGTAGGCTATCAGCTCTCGCCGTTCCTGTGGCGCAAGGTCAAGCGCGGCCTGTCCGCAGGCCGTGTGCAGAGCGTCGCGACCCGTCTGGTCGTCGACCGCGAAAACGAGATCCGCGCGTTCGTGCCCGAGGAATACTGGTCGATCGAGGCGCTGCTCGCGACCGAGGACGGCGGAACGTTCACCGCGCGCTACTATGGCGACGGCAGCGGCAAGGCCGAGCTGAAGAATGAGGAGCAGGCGATGCGCGTGGTGAACGCCGTCACCGGAAAGCCGTTCACCGTCGGCGAGATCAAGCGCGGCAAGAAAAAACGCACCCCGGCGCCCCCGTTCATCACCTCGACCCTCCAGCAGGAGGCGAGCCGCAAGCTGAACATGACGCCGCGCCGCACCATGAGCATCGCGCAGGAGCTGTATGAGGGCATCGAGCTGGGTGAGTACGGTCTTACCGGTCTGATCACCTATATGCGTACCGACTCGCTGCGACTCGCCGACGAGGCGACCGCCGCCGCCGCCGGCTTTATCCGCGGCCGCTACGGCGAGGACTACTATCCCGGCAAGCCGCGCGTTTACAAGACCAAGTCGGGCGCGCAGGACGCGCACGAAGCCATCCGCCCGTCCAACGTGCAGCTGCTGCCCGAGGAGATCCGCAAGTACCTTTCGCCCGACCAGTTCAAGCTGTACCGTCTGATCTGGTCGCGCTTTGTCGCCTGCCAGATGGCGGACGCCATCCTCGACACGGTCTCCGCGGACATCGTCTGCGAGGGACAGGTGTTCCGCGCCTCCGGCCATACGGTCGCGTTCCCGGGCTTTACGGCGGTCTACGAAGAGGGCACGGACGACGAAAAGAAGCAGGACGCCGCCGGAAAGCCGCTGCCGCGCTTCGACAAGGGCGACCGGCTGACCGCCGAGAAGCTCGAGCCGTCGCAGCACTTTACGCAGCCGCCCGCGCGCTATACCGAGGCGTCGCTCATCCGTGCGATGGAGGAGCGCGGCATCGGCCGTCCGTCCACCTATGCGCCGACCATCTCGACCATCATCGACCGCGACTACGTCACCAAGGAGAGCCGCGCACTGCGTCCGACGCCGCTCGGCGAGGGCGTTACCGGTCTGCTCGTGGACGAGTTCAAGTCGGTCGCGGACTATGAGTTTACCGCGAACATGGAGCACGAGCTCGACGAGGTCGAGGCCGGAAAGCTCAACTATATCCAGCTGCTGCACAACTTCTATGACGGCTTTGAGGCCGCGCTCAAGCAGGCCGAGATCGATCTGGAGGGCAAGCGCATCAAGATCCAGGACGAGGTGACCGACGTCATCTGCGACAAGTGCGGCCGCAATATGGTCATCAAATCCGGCCGCTTCGGCAAATTCCTTGCGTGCCCCGGCTTCCCGGAGTGCACCAACACCAAGCCCATCACCGAGGACACCGGTGCAGCCTGCCCGGTCTGCGGCGCAAAGGTCGTCAAGAAAAAGTCCGCGCGCGGCTTTGTCTACTATTCCTGCGACAAGTATCCGGCCTGCCAGTTCATCACCTGGGACAAGCCGCTCAAGACCAAGTGCCCGAACTGCGACTCCTCGCTGTTCCGCCATACCGACCGCGACTCCAAGGAGGTCACCGACGTATGTCTGCGCGAGGGCTGCGGCTTCGTCGAGCTGGTCAAGGAGGGCCTGTCGCCCGAGGAGACCGAGAAGCGCCGCAAAATGCGTGAGGCGCGCGCGGCCAAGGCTGCGGAGCGCGCCGCCGCGAAGGAAGCCGCCGAAAAAAACGGCGAGACCGCAGAAAAGGCGCCGAAGGAAGCGAAAAAGCCTGCGGCGAAAAAGAAAACGGTCAAAAAGACGCTTCCGTGGATGACCAAGACCACGAACAAGTTCAAAAAGCTCAAGGACGAGGCCGTGCAGGAGCTGACTGCAAAGCAGCAGGAGCAGTACGCAAAGGCGCTCGCAAAATATGAGGCCGAAAAGGCCGCGGAGAAGGCGAAGAAGGCCGCCGAGAAAAAGGCGGCGGCGAAAAAGCCTGCCGCAAGGAAAAAGACCACGGCAAAGGAGAACCCGGATGAATAATACCGTTACCGTCGTCGGCGCGGGACTGGCCGGCTGTGAGGCTGCATGGCAGCTCGCGCAGCGCGGCGTTTCTGTGCGCCTGTGCGAGATGAAGCCGTCGCAGCACAGCCCGGCGCATCACTCGGACGATTTCGCAGAGCTTGTCTGCTCGAACTCGCTGCGCTCGGATGAGCTCACCAACGCGGCGGGCCTGCTCAAGGAGGAGCTGCGCCGTCTGGACAGCCTCATTCTGTCCTGCGCGGATGCGAACCGCGTCGAGGCAGGCGGTGCACTGGCGGTGGACCGCGAGGCGTTCGCCGCAGCCGTCACCGAGCAGATCAGGAACCATCCGAATATCGAGGTGGTCTACGGCGAGGTGACCGAGATCCCGGAGGGCCGCGTCGTCATCGCCTCCGGACCGCTGACCTCGGATACGCTGTTCGACGCCATCCATGCCAAGGTGGGCGGCGATTTCCTGCACTTCTACGACGCGGCCGCGCCCATCGTGACCGCGGAGAGCATCGACATGGACTCCGCCTACGAGGCATCCCGCTACGGCAAGGGCACGGCGGACTATATCAACTGCCCGTTCTCGCGCGAGGAGTATGACGCATTCTGGAACGCGCTCACCACCGCCGAGGAGGCGCCGGTGCACGGCTTTGAGGACTCCAAGGTGTTCGAGGGCTGCATGCCCATCGAGGTCAACGCGCGCCGCGGCTATGATACGCTGCGCTTCGGCATCCTCAAGCCGATCGGCCTGCCCGATCCGAAAACCGGCAGGGACCCCTATGCGGTGCTTCAGCTGCGCCGCGACAACGCGAACGGCACGCTGTACAATCTGGTCGGCTGCCAGACCCACCTCAAGTTCGGCGAGCAGAAGCGCGTGTTCTCTATGATTCCGGCGCTCCGGAACGCGGAGTTCGTGCGCTACGGCGTGATGCACCGCAACACGTTCCTCGACTCGCCGCGTCTGCTCGACGCGACCTACGCGCTCAAAGCCGAGCCGCGCATCCGCTTTGCCGGACAGATGACCGGCGTCGAGGGTTATATCGAGTCCACCGCCTCCGGCTGGGTGGCAGGCGTGGCGGCCGCGATGGAGGTGCTCGGCAGACCGATGCCGCAGCTCGACCGCTTTACCGCCGTCGGCGCGCTCGCATCCTATATTTCCGACCATACGGTCACGAAGTTCCAGCCGATGAACATCAATTTCGGCATCATTGAACCGCTTGGCTACAAGATCAAGGGCAAGCGGGAGAAAAACGCAAAGATTTCCGAGCGGGCACTCGAACGCATCGAAAGTCTGAAGGGAGAGCTTTGAGAATGAAGATCATCGTTGACGCGATGGGCGGCGACAACGCCCCCGACGTAACCGTCCGGGGTGCGGCGCTCGCTGCGAAGGAATATGGCGAGGATATCCTGCTCGTCGGCCAGCCCGAGGCGATCACCGCCGTGCTGCGCGCGCATGGACTGGAGAACACCGAGCATCTGACCATCATGCCGGCCTCGGATATCGTTGACATGCACGACGACCCGGCGACCGTTCTGCGCCGCAAGCCGGATTCGTCCATGGCGGTCGCGTTCAAGCTGCTCAAAGCCGGCGAGGGTGACGCGCTCGTTTCTGCCGGCAACACCGGCGCACTGCTCACCGGCGCGACGCTGTACGGCGGCCGCATCAAGGGTATCCGCCGCGCGGCGCTCGCGCCTGTCCTGCCCTGCGAGGGCGGCGAGGTCATGCTGTGCGACGCCGGCGCGAACACCGAGTGCACCGCCGAGATGCTGCTCCAGTTCGCCTTCCTCGCGTCCCTGTACGCGGAGAAGAACAACGGACTGAAGTCGCCGCGCGTCGGTCTGGTCAACAACGGCACCGAGGACACCAAGGGCGATCCGCTGCGCAAGGAAGCCTACGCGCTGCTCAAGGCCGCAGGCGACGCAGGCAGGCTCAATTTCGTCGGCAACGTTGAGGGCAGTCAGGTACCGCTCGGTGCGTGCGACGTCGCAGTCTGCGATGGCTTCATGGGCAACGTTCTGCTCAAGACGGTCGAGGGCACGGCGAAATTCATGGTGCACGAGATCAAGAAGGTGTTCACCGCCTCGGCCGGCACCAAGATCGGCTATCTGCTGTGCAAAAAGGGCATGGATGACTTCCGCGAGATGTTTAATCAGGACAAGGTCGGCGGCGCGCCCTTCCTCGGCATCGCAAAACCGGTCATCAAGGCGCACGGCTCGTCCAACGAGATCGCGGTGATGAACGCCGTCCGCCGCGCGATCGCCTACACGAAGTCCGGCATGATCGACGCGGTCAAGGAAAATATTCAGTACATGACGGTTGAATAAGAAAAAACGGCGAAAGGAGGTGAAATCATGCTCAAAATCAACTATAAATTCAAGAACGTCAGCCTGCGGCAGAAAGCGATGACGCATTCCTCGTATGCCAACGAGCACCACGGCACGCATCTGGACTGCAACGAGCGGCTGGAGTTTCTTGGCGATTCCGTACTGGGCTTTGTCACGGCGGATTACCTGTTCACGCATTATCCTGAGCTGCCCGAGGGCGAGCTGACCAAGCTGCGTGCGGCGGTCGTGTGTGAGGGTGCGCTGTGCGAGATCGCGAGGGAACTCGGCATTCCGGAGGAGATCCGTCTGGGTCACGGCGAGGAGACCGGCGGCGGCAGAGAGCGCCCGTCCATCCTGGCCGACGCGACCGAGGCGCTCCTGGGCGCGATCTATCTGGACGGCGGCATCGAGCCGGCGCGCGCGTTCGTGCTGCGCTTCATCCCGCACAAGGTAGACGTCGCCATTGCGGGCGGCGCGTTCAAGGACTACAAGACCATGCTCCAGGAGATCGTGCAGAAGAACAAGCAGGAAACGCTGGAGTACCGGCTGGCAGGCCAGTCCGGCCCGGATCACGACAAGCGGTTTACCATGGAGCTGCTGCTCAACTCCAACGTATTTGCCTCCGGCACCGGCCGAAGCAAAAAGGAAGCGGAGCAGCTTGCCGCAAAGAAGGCTTTGGAAATCATGGGCTGCTAAAAGTTTTAGAAGACAACCAAACCGGCACAGTGAAAAACTGTGCCGGTTTTTTTATTCTTTTATATATCGCAGATTTTAGAAATATATACCAATAAATTCTGTTTGTTTTTGTTTGACTTCCGAATTGCTATTTTTCAGGAAAGAGTATATGATAACAGTATAAAAATTTAATTAACCTAAGAGATGATTATATTGAGAAAGTGATATCGGATATATCAATATCGTCTGACCACCAGGAGGTGTGTAATGAAAAAGATCCTCATCATTGTAATTTGGCTTCTGTCCATGTGCTGTGCTTTTTTTGCAGGAGGTTGGACTAATCAATTTGCCAAAGATCAGTACACTATGCAAGATATCGCGTCTATGATGACCACATCATTTGGGTGGACAATTCAAAGTTCAAAAGATGTTAATGCATATCAGATATCCCTACAAGATTTTTGTGAAATGTACAACCACCTAACAAATGAAGATAATTCCTCAGGTCTAGCCAAGTCTAGCGGTAATATAAAAGGTATAGACCCACACTTTCTGCAAGAAAGCAATATCCATATCGCTTGTGAATCAAAGAAAGCTGTATATGTATATGAATTTCCGCTTGAATTCAAAATGCCTGAAGGTGCTCATCTTCAGAGTATTGTTGCCTTTACTGACGGGGAAATATGTATGTCTGCTATTCATGTACAGCTGGATCTGGATATTATTGATCAAGTGGATAACCGCTTAAGCCATGATGAAGTGGCAGAAGCGGAACTATTACCATCAACATGGCCGCTAAATGTTGACAAGCAAGTCGTTCATAGCTGGGGACAATCTTTTGATAAGTTGATGAGGAAATAATCTTAATTTCAACACAATGACTACATTCATAAAATCCCACTTGATCTCACAAAGTTCAAGTGGGATTTTTCATTACAATTTTGAAGTTATTAGTCCTCTATATCTGAAATTGGGCTTGGACTCGGAAAAACATATTAACCCGAAAAGCCTGCAATATATCATGGGACATTCGGATATCAACATTACGATGAATCCGTACGCTCACGTTTCGGTTGACAGTGTTAAATCGGAAGTGGTAAAATATTTTATCTATATCTTTGAGGTGGCACATGGTTCTCAAGAGCCTGATCTTACAGGGCTTCAAGTCGTTTCCCGACCGCACCGAGATCAAGTTTCTCGGCGGCATGACCGCGATCGTCGGTCCGAACGGCTCTGGAAAATCGAATATCTCGGACGCGATCCGCTGGGTGCTCGGAGAACAGTCCTCGCGGTCGCTGCGCGGCGCGAAAATGGAGGATGTCATCTTCGGCGGCACGGCGAAGCGCGGCCCGGTCGGCTTTGCCGAGGTCTCGCTCATCCTCGACAACTCCGCCGGTATTTTCCGCTCGCCGTTCGCCGAGATCATGGTCACGCGCCGCTACTACCGCTCGGGCGAGAGCGAATACAGCCTCGGCAAAAAGCACTGCCGCCTCAGGGATATCCGCGAGCTGTTCATGGACACCGGTCTCGGCCTTGACGGCTATTCCAGCATCGGACAGGGGCGGATCGATGAAATCCTGTCGCTCAGGAGCGAGGACCGGCGCGGCGTATTCGAGGAAGCGGCCGGGATCACCAAATTCCGCGCCCGCAAGGAGGAGGCTGAGCGCCGCCTTGCCGCGACCGAGGACAACCTTACGCGCATCCGCGACCTGTATGATGAGCTGGGGCGGCAGCTCGAGCCGCTCGAAAAACAGGCGGAAAAGACGGAGAAATTCCTTGTTCTGCGCGATGAACTGCGCGTTCTCGAGGTGTCTCTGTGGCTGGAACAGCTCGAACGGCTGAAAGGCGAGGCGGAAAAACGCTCACGTGACGCAGAAGTCTGCCGCAGACAGCTGGAAAACGCAAAATCCGAGCAGGAAAGGCGCTATCAGCAGGCGGAGCAGCTGACGGCTGATCTGCATGGCATCGACCGCGAGACCGAAGCGCTGAGCATGTCGCTGCGCGAGGCGGAGAGCCGCGAGGCCGGGCAGGCGAGCCGCATTGCGGTGCTGCGCGCGAACCTCGAAAACTGCCGTGAGAACCTTGAGCGCGTGCACAGAGAGAACGAGGAACGCGCAAAGCAGGCGGAAAAGCTCACAGAGCAGTTCTCTGCGCAGCAAACCCGCATCGCGGAGCTGGAGCAGAGCAGCGCAGAGGCGCGAGAGCGCCTTGCGGCGCAGGAAGGCAGGCTGGCGCAGCACAGGGAAGCGGAAGGTGCGGCGGCCGCCGCGCTGGAGCGGGCGGAGCAGGCCCGCGCCGCGGCGCAGAACGAACAGCATACACTTGCGCTCGAGCGCACCGCCGCGCAGACCGGTCTGGCCGGGATGGACGGGCAGCAGGATAATCTGCATCGCGCGCTCGAAAACGCAGGTGACCGCCTGAAAGCCGTACAGGAGGAGCAGTCCGCATTAGAAAGCCGCGTATCCGCGGGGCAAACCGCCCTGCGGCAGGCGCAGACAAAGGCCGGCGAGGCAGACGCCGCTCTGCGGCAGGCGAAGGCGGAGGCTGACGCCCTCGGCACGGCACTGCGACAGGCAGAGAGCGCGCTGACCGACGCGAGAAACCGTGCGGCCATGCTGCGCGATATGCAGCGCGATTACGACGGCTTTGCCCGGTCGGTCAGATCGGTCATGCAGCAGGCCGGGCGCGGCAGGCTTTCGGGCGTGCACGGGCCGGTCTCGGCGCTCCTTTCGACGGAAAACCGCTTTGTCACCGCGATAGACACCGCGCTCGGCGCATCTGCGTCGTCGATCGTGGTCGGCTCTGCCGAGGACGGCAGGGCGTGCATCGAATACCTGCGCCGCACGGACGGCGGACGGGCGACCTTTCTGCCGCTCGACACCATCCGCCCGGCGTCGCTCCGAGAGAGCGGACTTGACCGCGAACGCGGCTGCTGCGGTACGGCGGACACGCTGGTGCAGTTTGATGAGACATACGGCGCGGTCGTGCGCAGCCTGCTCGCGCGCACGGTCGTGTGCGAGAATATGGATGCGGCGCTGGCGCTCGCGCGTTCGCGCGGACACCGCTTCCGCATCGTCACCCTCGACGGCCAGATCATCCAGCCGGGCGGCGCGATGACGGGCGGCTCGGCGTCGCGCGGAACGGGCGCGCTGGCGCGTGCAGGGCGGCTGCGTGCGGCCGAAGAGCAGATGGAACGCTGTGAAGCCGCACGAAAAACGGCAGAGCAGCGCTTTCGCGCCGCAGAAAAGCAGCTTCACGATCATGAAACCGCGTGCGAAACGCAGAATGCAGCCCTGCGGCGGCAGGCGGAGGCACAGGCCGCCCTTGCTGCCGCGTGTACGCAGCACCGGGCGCTGCTCGGGAGCGCACAGGCGCGGCAGGAGGAGCTGATGCAGCAGCAGCGCAGCATGGAGGCCGAAAAACAGCGCAGCGCGGAGGTGCTCGCGTCGTTTGACGCGAGGGAAGAGCAGGCCGGGACGCAGCTGCGCGACGCGGAAACGCGCGTGCAGACCTGCCGGGACGCGCTCGCGCGGCTCCGTACCGAGGCCGCAGAGCAGGAAGCGCAGCTTGCCGGGCAGCGTACCGCGCTTACGCGCACAGAGGCCGAGCTGTCCGGTGAAAAACGGGCGCTCGAGCAGATGCGGACGCTCAGATGCGAGACGGACGCCGGTCTTTCGGGCGCGGCGGACAGCATCAAACGCTACGAGTGCGAGTGCGAACGCATACAGGACGAGCTTGCAGAGGAGAAGGCGGCGCACGAACGGTCGGAGACGCTGACGCGCACGCTGCGGGAGCAGCTGGAACAGACCGGAAAGCGTCGCGAGCAGGTCGAAGAACGGCGGACTGCCGTGCGCCGGGACGCACAGGATGCAGGCGAGCAGATCCTCGGCATGGAGCGCGAGGCCTCGCGTCTGGAAAACCGCGCAGGACAGCTGAAGGCTGAGGAGGCACAGCTTCTCGGTCGGATGTGGGAAAGCTACGAGCTGACGCCCACACCGGCCGCCGCGCTTGCGCAGCCGCTTGACGACCCGGCCGCCGCACGCGAACGCGCGCACGAGCTGCGCGGGAAAATACGGGAGCTCGGCAGCGTCAATCCGGACGCGGTGGAGGAATACCGCCGGGTGCGCGAGCGCTATGCCTTCATGGGCGAGCAGAAGGACGACCTCGAGCGGGCGCAGCGCGAGCTGTACAGGGTCATCGACCGGCTGACGGTCAACATGAAGGAGATTTTCGCCTCGGAGTTTGCCCGGCTGAACGTGCTGTTCGGGCAGACCTTCCGCGAGATATTCGGCGGCGGCCATGCGGAGCTTGCGCTCGCGGACACGAGCGACATCCTTTCGTGCGGCATCGACATCCGCGTGTCGCCTCCCGGAAAGGCGGTCAAAACGATCACGCTGCTTTCGGGCGGCGAAAAGGCGTTTGTGGCCATCACGCTGTACTTTGCGATACTCAAGCTGCGCCCCGCGCCGTTCTGCGTGCTCGACGAGATCGAAGCCGCGCTCGACGATGTGAATGTGCAGCGGTATGCGAAATATATACGAAAATTAACAGATTGCACACAATTTATTGTAATTACGCACAGACGTGGTACAATGGAAGAAGCAGATATGCTCTATGGCGTGACCATGCAGGAGCAGGGCGTTTCGAAGCTGCTTATGCTCAATCTCGCAGAGGCGGAGAAACGGCTGAAAAACACGATAAAATGACGCAGGACTGTGGGGTGTAAAGCATGGATATGAGGAGTTCAAAATATCCGTACCGGCTGGATGTGGAAACGCGGCTGCCGAACGGCTGCATCACGACGCACGGCTACGCGGCGCATCATCCGGCGGAATTCCAGCACTGGGCATACGCACGCGGCTATGTCCTCTGGGGCGAGCGCATCGACCGTGTGGACTGGGAAAACTGGCGCATCAATTACTACGGTATGTAACGCAGACCGGCAGGAACAATCTTATAGATACAGGAGCAGAACATGGGATTTTTTGATAAGATCAAGCAGGGATTTAAGAAAACTTCGGACGCGGTGAGCCATTCGCTCGACAGCGTGTTCGCGGCGTTCGTCAAGATCGACGAGGATCTTCTCGAGGAGCTCGAGGAAGCGCTCATCCTTTCGGATGTAGGCGCGTCGACCTCCGCGAAGATCGTCGCCGAGGTGGAAAAGCGTGCAAAGCTGCGCAAGACAACAACGGCCTCCGAGCTGCGCGACCTGCTGCGCGAGGTGCTGACCGACAACATGCTCGACAACCAGCCGCTCGACGTTTCGGGCAGGCCGGCGGTCATTCTGGTCATCGGCGTCAACGGCGTCGGCAAGACCACCTCGATCGGCAAGCTGGCGGCGCGCTATGTCAGCGAGGGCAAAAAGGTCATGCTGTCCGCGGCGGATACCTTCCGCGCGGCGGCGGCCGACCAGCTCGAGATCTGGGCGAAGCGCGCGGGTGCGGACATCGTCCGGCACGGCGAGGGCGCAGACCCGGCGGCGGTCGTCTTTGACTCGATCTCGGCGGCGAAGGCACGCGGCAGCGACATCATTATTGTCGATACCGCAGGCCGCCTGCACAACAAGGCCAATCTGATGAACGAGCTGGCGAAGATCGACCGCGTGATCTCGCGCGAGCTGCCGGACGCTTCGCGCGAGACGCTGCTCGTGCTCGACGCGACCACCGGACAGAACGCCGTACGGAGCATACGGGAAGTCGTCGCTGTTCAGCTGACCAGACCACCATCTGTGGTGCGGGTAAGTGGTAGAGTGTTCACCGTAACCGGTTACATAACCCTGTTCCAGCGGGTTGCGACCCATCAGGTAGTCCATTGAAGTGGTAACACCGTCAATGTACTTTACTTCCTTAGATGCGTCATATGCCAGAGCCAGTGCCATAGAGTTGTTGATTACCATGGAGTTGGAACCCCATTCGTAACCGCCACTCAGAGTCTTGGTTTCAGAATCGCCTGTACCGGAAGCAGCATTGTACTTCCATACAGTGGTATCATAGTCATGACCTACATACGGGATACCATATGCAGATTCGTTCTGTACTTCCAGAACGGAGTCAGCTGCCTTCAGGACTTCTGCCTTCAGGGTGTTTACTTCATCCTGAGTCAGCAGGCCCTTATCCAGCATAGCCTGAGAATTTACATACAGGGAGATAGAACCAACGGAGTTCAGAGTACCCCATGTGAACAGGGAGAATGAACCGTTGTTTTCACCACCAACCAGAGTTGTGGAGATTTCCAGAGCCTTTGCGTTGTCAGTACCATAAGCGTTGGTACCATACTTCATCAGTTCATCATTTAATTTTTTCAGATCTTCGACTTCAGTCACATAATAATCACCGGTAGTTACATCTGCCGCCGAGATACCGATGCCATCCGGAGTATAGGCAATGCTCAGCAGATAATTATTTTTGCCGGCTTCCAGAGATTGTACGTTTAAGTTGGTACCGGGAGTCACCACACGGATCACTTCCCTCTTCACCAATCCCTTGGCAAGCTTCGGATCCTCCACCTGTTCACAGATAGCTACTTTATAGCCGCGGCTTACCAGCTTGGACAGATAGCCTTCCACGGCATGATAAGGAATGCCGCACATCGGAGCACGCTCTTCAAGTCCGCAGTCTTTTCCTGTCAGTGTGATCTCCAGTGCTTTGGATGCCGTCAGGGCATCGTCAAAAAACATTTCATAGAAATCACCCAGGCGATAAAAAAGAATACAGTCCT
>ERZ839741.2614-NODE-2614-length-16091-cov-8.225992_pt1 | contig 16091 bp, 10 predicted proteins | sample MGYA00519880_ERZ839741 | MGnify/ENA primary metagenome ERZ839741 (study PRJEB31850, sample SAMEA3708851) | human gut metagenome | biome: human gut; feature: human-associated habitat; material: faeces | place: China | collected 2014 ...
CGATCGCTATGGAAGAAGGTCTGCGCTTCGCTATTCGTGAAGGTGGTCACACGGTTGGTGCCGGTGTGGTTGCCAAGATCATCGAGTAATTTGCTAGAATTGCAGACCTCTATCGAGAGGTCTGCAGTTGCAGGGGTATAGCTCAATCGGCAGAGCGACGGTCTCCAAAACCGTAGGTTGAGGGTTCGATTCCTTCTGCCCCTGCCATCAGTTACACAAAGCCAAGCCGCGATCAATTGAGTGACCGCGGCTTAGTTGTTTATCGGGGGAATGCCCCGTTGGGTTAGAGAACCAATAATGAGCAAACCAAAAGAGCAGGTTGAGGAGCCCAGTAAGGGGCGCGATCTCGTCCTCGTCACGATTGCCATCATAGTGGCGGTTGCAGGCGTTCTTGCCTTCACTTTCCTCAGTGATCAGTCTCTGGGCGTGCGTCTTGCCTGCCTGGCTGCCGGCCTTGTGGTTGGCTGTGCTATTGCCTGGTTCAGCCCGTCGGGCAAGCGGTTTATCGCCTATGGCCGCGCCTCTTACGATGAGCTGCGCCTCGTTGTCTGGCCGACTCGCCGCGAAACCCTGACGAGCACTGGGCTTGTGATGGGATTTGTCGTAATCATTGCATTGTTCCTTTTCGTGATTGACAAGATCATCGAATGGGGACTCTATGATGTTCTTCTGAAGCTTATTTAATCAGCAGCAGGGGGACGGAGATCGAAATGACGGAAGAAGCCAAGCCTAATACCGAAGCGGGTAACGCTGAAGAAAATGCATCTGCCGGAAACATGAAGTGGTACACCATTCATGTTTATTCCAGCATGGAGAAGAGCGCTTACAACGCACTGGTTGACCGGATCTCGCATTCGGAATACAAGGACCTGTTCGGTGAAGTGCTTCTCCCGACTGAGAAGGTTGAGGATATCCGCAACGGCCGTAAAGTGACGACCGAGCGCCGTCTCTATCCGGGATACATCTTCATCCAGATGATCATGAACGATGATACGTGGCATCTGGTCAAGAACACCCCCCGTGTTATGGAATTCCTGGGCGGCAATCGCCCGACCCGCATTCCGGAATCCGACATTGCCCGTATCAAGGGAACGGTCGCGGAAGGCGTGGAGAAGCCGAAGCCCAAGGTGCTCTTCGAGCTCGGCGAAACGGTTCGTGTGAAGGAAGGCGCTTTCGCTGACTTCAATGGCCGTGTTGATGAAGTGAATTATGACAAGAGCCGTCTGAAGGTTCTTGTGTCGATCTTCGGCCGCCAGACCCCGGTTGATCTGGCTTTTGACGAAGTCGAAAAAGTTTAATTTATATCAAATAGATGCTCCTTTGAATAGTGGACTTAAAACCTGAGTTCGCTATAATAAGGGGCTTATTTGATTTCACTGTGGGGAGCCCGATTCTCGGGCGACTGAACCCAAGAGGATAACTATGGCAAAGAAAATCATCGGCTTTATCAAGCTGCAAGTGCCAGCTGGTAAGGCTAATCCTGCGCCGCCTATCGGCCCGGCTCTCGGCCAGCGCGGCCTGAACATCATGGAATTCTGCAAGGCCTTCAACGCCCGCACGCAGTCCATGGAAAAGGGTCTTCCGATTCCGGTCGTGATCACCGCCTTCGCGGATAAGTCCTTCACGTTCATCATGAAGACTCCCCCGGCGACGATCCTGATCAAGAAGGCTGCCAAGATTGAGAAGGGTTCTGCTCGTCCGCACACCAACAAGGTCGGCAAGATCACCCGCGCTCAGGCTGAAGAAATCGCCAAGGCCAAGGAGCCTGATCTGACTGCTGCTGATCTCGACGCGGCTGTTCGCACCATCGCTGGCTCCGCCCGCTCGATGGGTATCACGGTGGAGGGTCTGTAATGGCTAAGAAACTGTCCAAGCGCGTTGCTGCCAACCGTGCGAAAGTTGAACTCGGCAAGCTTTACGATGTGAAGGAAGCTATCGACCTGGTCAAGGGCTGCGCCTCTGCCAAGTTTGATGAGTCCTTTGACGTTGCCGTTCAGCTCGGTATCGATCCGAAGAAGTCTGACCAGACCGTCCGTGGCGCCTGCGTGCTGCCGGAAGGCACTGGCAAGGTTGTTCGTGTTGCTGTGTTCACCCAGGGTGCCCGCGCTGAAGAAGCGAAGGCTGCCGGTGCTGACATCGTCGGTTTCGACGACCTCGCCGACAAGGTGAAGGCTGGCTTCATGGACTTCGACGTTGTGATCGCCTCCCCGGACGCGATGCGCGTTGTCGGCCGCCTCGGCCAGGTCCTCGGCCCGCGTGGCCTGATGCCGAACCCGAAGGTTGGCACCGTGACCCCGAACGTCGCTGAAGCTGTCAAGAACGCCAAGGCTGGTCAGGTCCAGTTCCGTGCTGACAAGGCCGGTATCATTCACGCCTCCATCGGCCGTGCTTCTTTCGAGACCCCGCGTCTCGAAGCCAACCTCAAGGCTCTTATTGAAGCCCTGAACAAGGCTAAGCCTGCCGCCGCCAAGGGCGTGTACCTGAAGAAGGTTGCTCTCTCCTCCACCATGGGCATCGGTGCCCGCGTGGATCTGAGCACGCTTTCCAACTAATAAGTTTCATCATGGCGCTCCCCGAAAGTGGGGCGCTGTGCTGGGGCCGCGAGGCCCCAAGGGCTTTGGTGGCCGTGCCACAGCGCACGGCCAATGTCAAAGACCGCTGGAAGCGCAAGCTTTAAAAGTCTTAAGAGCGCCGACCTGAACGGGCAGCGCAATAAGATATCCAACGTAGACGGCAAAACCGAAGAGAGTGAATTACGTTGTACCGCAGGCCCATGTCGGCGGCTGCTCGTTCCCCTCTCTCTCGAGGTGAGCCGGTCATAAAAGAACCGGTGCTAGTTACTAGCACCTCTGAGTGGAGCCAGACCATGGGTCTTAATCGTCAAGATAAAGCGGCTGTGATCGAGGAAGTGAAGGCACTTGCTGCCGAAAGCACTTCCCTGATTTTCGCCGACTACCGTGGACTGAGCGTTGAAGCAATCACCGCCCTGCGCAAGGAAGCTCGCCAGAACGGTGTGAAGTTGCGTGTTGCCAAGAATACCCTGGTGAGCCGTGCCGTCGCCGAGACTCCGTTTGCCTGCGCTGCCGATAGCTTTACCGGCCCGCTGGTTTACGGCTTCTCTGCCGATCCGGTTGCCCTCGCCAAGGTGCTCTTCAACTTTGCTAAGAAGAACGAAGCGTTCGCCATCAAGGGCGGCGTCATGGATGGTAAGGCTCTTGACCTTGCCGCCATCGAGGCCCTCTCCACGATGCCGAGCCGCGACGAACTGATTGCTAAGTTGATGGCCACGATGAACGAGCCGATCGCTAAGTTCGTGCGTACCCTCAACGAAGTTCCGGCGCGTCTTGTGCGCACCGTCGCTGCAGTTCGAGATTCGAAGGAACAGGCTGCTGCCTAATCCTGTAGTTTTTTAAATTTAACCATACACAACGTATACGGAGTCATTTCAAATGGCACTCTCTAACGAAGAAATCCTCGAGGCGATCGCCTCCAAGTCCGTCCTTGAGATCTCTGAGCTGATCAAGCTGATGGAAGAAAAGTTCGGCGTTTCCGCTGCCGCCCCGGTTGCTGTCGCCGCTGCTGCTGGCGCTGCCGCCTCGGCCGCTGAAGCCAAGTCCGAGTTCGACGTCGTTCTGTCCGACGTTGGCGCGAACAAGATCAAGGTGATTAAGGTCGTCCGTGAAATCACGGGCCTGGGCCTGAAGGAAGCCAAGGATCTGGTCGAAGCCGCCCCGAAGGCTGTTAAGACCGCCGTTGCCAAGGCTGAAGCCGAAGAGCTGAAGAAGAAGCTCGAAGAGACCGGTGCTAAGGTCGACCTCAAGTAATTCTTTTCTGAATGCTTGAATTATCCGGTTCGGAGTTTCTCCGAACCGGATAAAATCGCTAGTGTCGATTTTGAAAAGAATTTGCCCTTGCGAATTTCTTTCAAAGTCTTCCCTAAATGAGTAAGAGTTGGGTCCTAACTAAAGTCTAGGATTGTGCCGCTGGGATAATCTGTTGTATCCAAGCGGCTTTTGCCGTCTCTTGCTTTTTCTTCTCTGGAGCAGGGTTTTCTTCCCTGACTCGCGTCGAACGGAGTGTCCATGTCGTACTCGTTCACTGAAAAGAAGCGCATCCGGAAAAGCTTCGCCAATCGTCCGAGCGTCCTCGCAGTGCCCCCCCTGTTGGATATTCAGTTGCGGTCTTATGCAGATTTCCTGCAGGCTGATGTTAAGCCGAATGCCCGCAAAGATATCGGTCTTCAGGCCGCCTTTACCTCTATCTTCCCGGTTTCCAGCCACAATGGGCTGGCCCGCCTTCGTTTTGTTAGTTATGACCTGGCTAAGCCAGAGTTTGATGTTGCAGAGTGCCAGCTCCGTGGTCTGAGCTACTCCTGCCGCCTTCGTGCCAAGATCCAGCTCGAGATCTATGACCGTGACGCCCCGACGACTGTAAAAGAAGTCCGGGAGAATGAAGTCTACATGGGCGAGATCCCTCTCATGACCGAGAAGGGCTCTTTCATCATCAACGGCTCTGAGCGAGTTATCGTCTCCCAGCTGCACCGCTCCCCTGGCATTTTCTTTGAAAATGACAAGGGCAAGACTCACTCCTCCGGCAAGCTGCTGTTCTCTGCCCGAGTGATTCCTTACCGCGGCTCCTGGCTCGACTTCGAGTTCGATGCGAAGGATATTCTCTTCTTCCGTATTGACCGCCGCCGCAAGATGCCCGGCACGATTCTGCTGAAGGCTCTGGGTATGACCCCGATGCAGATTCTTGCCCGCTTCTTCGAGTTCGATCACTTCACGCTGTCCGCGGAAGGTGCCCGTCTGTCGCTCATCCCTGAGCGTCTGAAGGGTGATTCCCTCGGCTTCAACATCGTCGACAAGGATGGCAAGATCATTGTCCCTGGCGACAAGCGTGTGAACGCCCGTCACGTCCGCCTGATCAACCAGGCCGGCATCAAGGAAATCCCCGTTCCGGACGATTACCTGATTGACCGCGTGCTCGCGAAGGACATCTATGATGAGGAAACCGGTGAGCAGATCGCTGCTGCCAACGCCCTGATCGATGAGAAGCTGCTTGAGAAGCTGCGTGCCGCCAATATCACGGAAATCGAGACGCTCTACACGAACGAACTCGATCACGGCGCTTACATTTCCGAGACCCTGCGTCTTGATGAAACGGCTGATAAGCTCGCCGCCCGCATCGCGATCTACCGCATGATGCGCCCGGGTGAGCCGCCGACCGAAGAAGCTGTCGAATCCCTGTTTGAACGCCTGTTCTTCTCGACCGATACGTACGATCTGTCCCGTGTCGGCCGCATGAAGATCAACGCCCGCTTCGGCAAGTCCGATATGACCGGCGCTGCCACGCTGACCGCGGAAGATATCGTCGATACGATGATGCTGCTCGTCGCGCTGCGCAACGGCCAGGACGATGTCGTCATGACTGACGACAACGGCGTCCAGCGTACCGTTCCGGTGAATGGTGTTGATGATATTGACCACCTCGGCAACCGCCGCGTCCGCTGCGTCGGCGAACTGGCTGAAAACCAGTTCCGTGCCGGCCTCGTCCGCGTTGAGCGCGCCGTGCGTGAACGCCTCGGCCAGGCCGAGAGCGACAACCTCACGCCGCAGGACCTGATCAACAGCAAGCCGATCTCCGCCTCGATCCGCGAGTTCTTTGGCTCCAGCCAGCTCTCGCAGTTCATGGACCAGACGAACCCGCTGTCCGAAATCACGCATAAGCGCCGTATTTCGGCCCTTGGCCCGGGCGGTCTGACCCGTGAGCGCGCCGGCTTCGAAGTGCGAGACGTGCATCCGACGCACTACGGCCGTGTCTGCCCGATTGAGACCCCTGAAGGTCCGAACATCGGTCTGATCAACTCGCTCGCTATTTACGCCCGCCTGAACGACTACGGCTTCCTTGAGACGCCGTATCGCCGCGTGGTTGACGGTGTCGCGACCAGCACGATTGACTACCTCTCCGCTATTGAGGAAGGCAAGTACATCATCGCCCAGGCGAACGCTGATCTGGATGAAAACAACCGCCTCACGCAGGAACTCGTGTCCTGCCACGAGAAGGGTGAATTCGTTCTGGCCCGTCCGGCTGACATTCAGTACATGGACGTTGCCCCGTCGCAGATCGTGTCTGTGGCCGCTTCCATGATTCCGTTCCTGGAGCATGACGACGCGAACCGAGCCCTGATGGGCGCGAACATGCAGCGTCAGGCAGTGCCCTGCCTCCGTCCGGAGTATCCGTTCGTCGGCACCGGTATGGAACGTACGGTCGCTGAGGACTCCAAGACGGCTGTCCAGGCCCGCCGCGGCGGTATCGTCGACTACGTTGACGCGAACCGTGTCGTTATTCGTGTGAACGACGAGGAAAGCGTTGCCGGTGAAGTGGGTGTTGATATTTACAACCTGCAGAAGTTCACCCGCTCCAACCAGTCCACGACGATCAATCAGCGTCCGATCGTGATGATCGGCGACCATGTGGCGAAGGGTGACGTGCTGGCTGACGGCGCTTCGACCGATCAGGGCGAACTCGCTCTCGGCCAGAACATGCTGATCGCCTTCATGCCGTGGAACGGCTACAACTACGAAGACTCGGTGCTGATCTCCGAGAAGGTCGTGGCTGATGACCGCTACACCTCGATCCACATCGAGGAACTCTCCGTCGTTGCCCGTGATACGAAGCTCGGCGCGGAAGAAATCACGCGCGATATTTCGAATCTGCCTGAGCAGCAGCTGAACCGTCTCGACGACGCCGGCATCGTGTTTATCGGTGCTGAGGTCGAGGCTGGCGACGTGCTGGTCGGCAAGGTGACGCCGAAGGGCGAAACCCAGCTCACGCCGGAAGAGAAGCTGCTGCGCGTGATCTTCGGTGAGAAGGCCTCCGACGTGAAGGATACGTCGCTGCGCGTTCCGTCCGGCATGTCCGGCACCGTGATCGACGTTCAGGTCTTCACCCGTGAAGGCGTGGAACGCGATTCCCGCGCGAAGTCGATTATTGAAGACGAACTGAAGCGCTACCAGCGAGATCTGGACGACGAACGCCGTATTGTTGAGACCGACGCCTGCGCCCGTCTCCGCCGTCAGATCACCGGTAAGAAGGTTCTCACGGCTCCGAACGGCCTGGGTGCCGGCTCGGTCCTGACCACTGAATACCTCGAAGGCCTGAACTACCAGCAGCTCTTCTCCATCGTGATGGAGACTGAGGATGATCAGAAGCTGATCGACCTCACGAAGAAGGCTCTGGAGAACAAGGTGAAGGAATTCGCCGAAGCCTACAACCTGAAGAAGGACAAGCTCACCCGCGGCGACGAACTGCCCCCGGGCGTGCTGAAGATGGTGAAGGTTTACATCGCCGAACGCCGCCGCCTGCAGCCTGGCGACAAGATGGCAGGCCGTCACGGTAACAAGGGTGTGGTCTCCAAGGTGAACCCGGTTGAGGATATGCCGTACATGGCTGACGGCCGTCCGATGGACATCGTGCTGAACCCGCTCGGCGTGCCGTCCCGTATGAACATCGGCCAGGTGCTGGAAGTCCATCTCGGATGGGCTGCAAAGGGCCTCGGCTGGCGTCTGCAGGAACTGCTCGACAGCGAACGCGGCAAGCAGGTGAAGGAAATCCGCGCCTTCCTGGAGAAGGTCTACAACATGACCGGCAAGAAGGAAGACATCGCGAGCCTCACCGATGACGAAGTGATCGCCATGGTGAACCGTATCAAGCACGGCATCCCGTTTGCTACGCCGGTGTTCGACGGTGCAAGCGAAGAGCAGATCAAGCAGATGCTGGAGATGGCATTCCCGGATTCCGAAGTGAAGCGCCTCCAGCTCACGCCGAACCGTGAACAGGCCACGCTGTACGACGGCCGCACGGGTGACGCCTTTACCTGCCCGGTGACGGTTGGCTACATGCACTACCTGAAGCTGCATCACCTGGTTGACGACAAGATGCATGCCCGCTCCACCGGTCCGTACTCTCTCGTGACCCAGCAGCCGCTCGGCGGTAAGGCTCAGTTCGGCGGACAGCGTTTCGGCGAAATGGAAGTCTGGGCTCTTGAAGCTTACGGCGCAGCCTACACGCTGCAGGAAATGCTGACGGTGAAGTCCGACGACGTTAACGGCCGTACGAAGATGTACGAAAACATTGTCAAGGGCGATCTGTCGATTGATGCCGGTATTCCGGAATCCTTCAATGTTCTGGTGCGCGAAATCCGCTCGCTCGGCATCGACATTGACTACGAGAAAAATTAAGGACGGTTTTCGAGATGAATAACGCCTTTCTCAATCTGTTTCAGCAGGTGCAGCAGGACAATCACTTTGATGCCCTGCGCATTTCGATCGCTTCGCCGGAAAAGATCCGTGAGTGGTCTTACGGCGAAGTGAAGAAGCCGGAAACGATCAATTACCGCACCTTTAAGCCGGAGCGTGATGGTCTTTTCTGCTGCCGTATTTTCGGGCCGATCAAGGACTACGAGTGCCTTTGCGGTAAGTACAAGCGCATGAAGCATCGCGGCGTCGTCTGCGAGAAGTGCGGCGTCGAAGTGACGCTGTCCAAGGTGCGCCGCGAACGCATGGGTCACATCGAGCTCGCGAGCCCGGTGGCTCATATCTGGTTCCTGAAGAGCCTGCCGTCCCGTATGGGCATGGTGCTCGATATCCCGCTGCGCGATATCGAACGCGTGCTGTACTTTGAAGCCTATATCGTTGTTGATCCGGGCATGACCCCGCTGAAGCGCGGTCAGCTCCTCACGGAAGACGATTACGCCGCGAAGACCGAAGAGTTCGGTGACGAATTCAAGGCCATGATGGGTGCCGAGGCTATCCGCGAGCTGCTGAAGTCTATCGATATTCCGAAGGAAATCGAGACGCTGCGCGCTGAGCTGAAGGACACCAACTCCGACGCGAAGATCAAGAAGTATGCGAAGCGCCTGAAGGTTCTCGAGGGTTTCCATCGCTCCGGAATTCATCCGGAATGGATGATTCTCGAGGTGCTGCCGGTGCTGCCGCCGGATCTGCGTCCGCTCGTGCCGCTCGACGGCGGCCGTTTCGCGACCTCCGATCTGAACGATCTGTACCGCCGCGTGATCAACCGTAACAACCGTCTGAAGCGTCTGCTCGAGCTGAAGGCCCCGGACATCATCGTGCGCAACGAAAAGCGCATGCTACAGGAAGCTGTCGACTCTCTGATCGACAACGGCCGCCGCGGCAAGGCGATGACCGGTCCGAACAAGCGCCCGCTCAAGTCTCTCGCTGACATGATCAAGGGTAAGTCCGGCCGCTTCCGTCAGAACCTGCTCGGTAAGCGTGTGGACTACTCCGGCCGTTCCGTGATTACGGTGGGCCCGGAACTGAAGATGCACCAGTGCGGTGTGCCGAAGCCCATGGCTCTCGAGCTCTTCAAGCCCTTCATCTACAACAAGCTTGAGATGCGTGGTCTCGCGAACACGATCAAGGCTGCGAAGAAGATGGTCGAGACCCAGGATCCGGTGATCTGGGACATTCTCGAAGAAGTGATTTACGAGCACCCCGTGATGCTGAACCGTGCGCCTACGCTGCACCGTCTCGGCATTCAGGCGTTCGAACCCCGTCTGATCAGCGGCAAGGCTCTCCAGCTCCCGCCGCTCGTCTGCGCGCCGTTCAACGCCGACTTCGACGGCGACCAGATGGCTATTCACGTGCCGCTCTCTCTGGAAGCCCAGACCGAAGCCCGTACGCTGATGCTCTCGACGAACAACGTCCTCTTCCCGGCTAACGGTGATCCGGCGAACGTTCCGTCTCAGGATATGGTGCTGGGTCTCTACTGGAGCACCCGCTCCCGCGTCAACGCGCCTGGCGAAGGCATGTTCTTTGAGGACGTGGATGAAGTCCGCCGCGCTCTCTCCGCCGGTATCGTGACGCTGCAGACCCGCTGCACGGTCCGCGTGAAGGAGTACGACCTGAACCGCGAAACCGGTGAGACGAAGGAACGCACGATCCGTGTCGAAACGACCGCGGGCCGCGCTCTGCTGTCTGAAATCCTGCCGAAGGGCATGAAGTTCTCTGACATCAACAAGACGCTGAAGAAGAAGGAAATCGCCCGTCTGATTTCTACCTGCTTCCGTGTCTGCGGTCTCCGCGCGACGGTGGACTTCGTTGACTCTCTGAAGAACCGCGGCTACTACCTCTCCACGCAGGCCGGTGTTTCGATCTGCGTTGACGATATGAAGGTTCCGGCCGAGAAGCAGAAGCTCGTTGAAGCCGCTGAGAAGGAAGTGGAAGAGATTCAGTCTCAGTACACCTCCGGTCTCGTGACGCAGGGCGAACGCTACAACAAGGTGGTGGACATCTGGGGCCGTACCGCTGATGAAGTCGGTAAGGTCATGATGAAGGATCTGTCTGTCGAGCCGGTTATCGACCGCCACGGCAACAAGACCACCCAGGAATCGTTCAACGCCGTGTACATGGCTGCTGACTCCGGTGCCCGAGGCTCTCCTGCCCAGATCCGTCAGCTGGCCGGTATGCGAGGCCTGATGGCGAAGCCGGACGGCTCCATTATTGAAACGCCTATTACAGCTAACTTCCGTGAAGGCCTGAACGTTCTGCAGTACTTCGTGTCGACCCACGGTGCCCGTAAGGGTCTGGCCGATACGGCTCTGAAGACGGCTAACTCCGGCTACCTCACCCGCCGACTGGTGGATGTGACGCAGGACCTCGTCGTTACGGAGCAGGACTGCGGTACGAAGAATGGTGTGAAGATGCGCGCTCTCGTCGAATCCGGCGATGTGGTGCAGGCTCTGCGCGACCGTATCTTCGGCCGTGTGGCTGCGGAAGACATCAACAATCCGGAAACGGATGAGCTGATCGCCGCCGCTGGTACGCTGATCGATGAGAACATCTGCGACAAGATCGATGCCGCCGGCATTGATGAAGTGACGGTCCGTACGCCTCTTACGTGCGAAACCCGCCACGGCATCTGCGCCAAGTGCTATGGCCGCGATCTCGGCCGCGGCACGCTGGTGAACGAAGGCGAAGCGGTCGGCGTGATCGCTGCCCAGTCCATCGGTGAACCGGGCACGCAGCTGACGATGCGTACGTTCCATATCGGCGGCGCGGCGAGCCGTGCTGCTGTGGCTTCGAGCGTTGAAGCGAAGGCTTCCGGTAAGGTGAACTTCACCTCCGCGATGCGCTACGTCACGTCGAACAAGGGCGAACTCGTGGTGATTTCCCGTTCCGGCGAGATCGTTGTGACGGATGCCACGACGGGCCGCGAGCGTGAACGTCATAAGATCCAGTACGGTGCCACGCTGTCCGTGCATGAAGGCCAGCTGGTGAAGGCCGGCGAGCAGATGGCGACCTGGGATCCGATGACGCGTCCGATTATTTCGGAATACGCCGGTAAGATCCGCTTTGAAAACGTGATCGACAACGTCACGGTGATGAGCCAGACCGATGAAGTGACCGGTCTGTCCACGCAGGTGGTTATCGACTCCAAGCGCTCCACCTCGAGCCACGGTTCGAAGAAGGGCGGTTCCACCGGCACGCTGCGTCCGTTGGTCCACCTGATCGACGCGAACGGCAATGAGGTGAAGATTCCGGGTACGGATCACGCTGTGACGATTCAGCTGCCGGTCGGCGCTCTGGTCACGGTTCAGGACGGTCAGGAAATCGGTCAGGGCGAAGTGCTTGCCCGTATTCCGGTTGAATCCCAGAAGACCCGAGACATTACGGGCGGTCTGCCGCGAGTTGCCGAGCTCTTTGAAGCCCGCTCTCCGAAGGACGCCGGTATGCTGGCTGAAGTGACCGGTACGGTGACCTTCGGCAAGGAAACGAAGGGCAAGCAGCGCCTGATGATCACGGATAACGAAGGTGTTGATCACGAATTCCTGATCCCGAAGGACAAGACCGTGCTGGTGCATGACGGCCAGGTTGTCCAGAAGGGTGAAGAAATCGTTGACGGACCGGCCGATCCGCATGACATTCTGCGTCTGCTCGGTATTGAGGCTCTGGCCCGCTACATCGTCGACGAAGTTCAGGACGTGTACCGTCTGCAGGGCGTGAAGATCAACGATAAGCATATCGAAGTGATCGTCCGCCAGATGCTGCGCCGCGTGATCGTTGCTGATCCGGGCGACGCGGGCTTCATCCAGGGTGAGCAGGTCGAACGCGCTGAACTCCTCGACGCGAACGACGAAGCGATCAGCCAGAACAAGCGTCCGGCGACCTATGAGAACCTGCTCCTTGGTATTACGAAGGCCTCGCTCTCGACCGACTCCTTCATTTCGGCCGCTTCCTTCCAGGAAACGACGCGAGTGCTCACCGAAGCCGCCATTATGGGCAAGGTTGACCACCTGCGCGGCCTGAAGGAAAACGTGATCGTCGGCCGTCTGATCCCGGCCGGTACCGGCCTTGCCTATCACAAGGCTGTGAAGGCGAGAGAAGCTGCCGAGGCTGCAGAAGCCAAGGCGCTCGCCGAAGCGACCGTTGCCGAACAGGTGGCTGTCGCGACCGAACAGGCTGCTCAGAGCGCTTCCGCTCAGAAGCCTGAATCTCCGGCCTCTGACAACTAAGACGCGCATTTAAGCCACTGGCTTATGAAGGCCGCCGCAGAATCCTGCGGCGGCCTTTTTCATAGGGGATCGCTCGTAAGGGGTATATATTTCAAGCGCTTAAACGAAAAATTTTTCGTCTGGAACTTGACAATTCCGCACTTAAAGGCGATACTCACATGTCTTTTCTCGACCACAAGGGGAGGAGTGTTTCTCCAAACCGCGTGAAGAGGAAAGATTTTTGCATTGTTAAACCTATAAAAGTTTTTGATTTTCAAAACTTTTAAGTTTTTTTGACGGACGTTTTTAATGCCAACTATTAATCAGCTTGTGCGCAAACCTCGCACTCTTACGCATGATAAGAGCAAGAGCCCTGCGCTGAAGAACAGCCCGCAGAAGCGCGGCGTTTGCACCCGTGTTTACACGACCACCCCGAAGAAGCCGAACTCCGCTCTGCGTAAGGTTGCGAAGGTTCGCCTGACCAACGGCTTCGAAGTCATTTCCTACATCGGCGGTGAAGGCCACAACCTTCAGGAACACTCCGTGGTTCTGATCCGTGGCGGCCGTGTGAAGGATCTGCCGGGTGTGCGTTACCACATCGTTCGCGGTTCTCTGGATACCCAGGGCGTGAAGGATCGTAAGCAGTCCCGCTCCAAGTACGGTGCGAAGCGCCCGAAGGCTGCCTAATCAGCTTTCGATGCTAAACGGCATGAGGAGAATGGTCTCCAGGTGCCGAGTAAGTCGCAGCCTGCATCATGTGGCTGCTGGAAATCGAGGCCTGCCAGAAAAGGCCCAAAATGACTGAAGATATTTAACGAGAGGAATTATGCCCCGTCGTCGTGAAGTACCAAAACGCGAAGTTTTGCCGGATCCTAAGTTCGGTAGCGTTGAAATTACCAAGTTTGTTAACGTGATCATGCTGGACGGCAAGAAGGCCGTCGCAGAGCGCATCGTTTATGGCGCCCTGAAGCAGATCGGAGAGAAGTCCGGTAAGGACCCCCTGGAAGTTTTCACCACTGCACTCAATAACGTCCGTCCGTTGGTTGAAGTGAAGAGCCGCCGAGTCGGCGGTGCCAACTACCAGGTTCCGGTTGAGATCCGTCCGGTCCGTCGTATGGCTCTGGCCATGCGCTGGCTCCGTGAAGCTGCCAAGAGCCGCTCTGAAAAGTCCATGCCGCTCCGCCTCGCCGGCGAGCTGCTCGACGCTTCCGAAGGTCGCGGCGGTGCCGTGAAGAAGCGTGACGAAGTCCATCGTATGGCTGAAGCCAACAAGGCCTTCTCTCATTTCCGCTTCTAATCCATTTAAGTTCTGGACAGAAAAGCGCAATCCCCATTTTCTGTCCAGAAAAGGACAAATCAAACTATGCGTACCACTCCGATTGAGCGCTATCGCAACATTGGCATCTCTGCCCACATCGACGCGGGCAAGACGACCACGACCGAGCGCATTCTGTATTACACCGGCGTAAACCACAAGATCGGCGAAGTGCATGATGGCGCGGCGACGATGGACTGGATGGAACAGGAACAGGAACGTGGCATCACGATTACCTCCGCCTGTACCACCTGCTACTGGCACGGCATGAAGATGCAGTACCCGGACGCCTACCGCTTCAACATCATCGACACCCCTGGGCACGTGGACTTCACGGTTGAAGTTGAACGTTCCCTGCGCGTGCTCGACGGCGCTGTCATGGTTTATGACTCCGTCGGCGGCGTTCAGCCTCAGTCCGAAACCGTTTGGCGTCAGGCCGAGCGTTATCACGTGCCGCGTATCGCGTTCGTGAACAAGATGGACCGCGTCGGCGCGAACTTCTTCCGCGTTTACGATCAGATCAAGAACCGTCTGCACGGCAACCCCGTGCCGATCGTGATTCCGGTCGGCGCTGAAGACAACTTCCGCGGCGTTGTTGACCTTCTCGAAATGAAGGCCATCATCTGGGACGAAGCCAGCCAGGGCATGAAGTTCGACTATGAAGACATCCCCGCTGATCTCGTTGACTCCGCCAACGAATGGCGTGAGAAGATGATCGAGTCTGCCGCTGAAGCTTCTGACGAGCTGATGGACAAGTACCTCGAAAACGGCACGCTCTCGAACGAAGAAGTCGTTCAGGGTCTGCGCGTTCTGACGATCGCGAACAAGGTTCAGCCGATGCTTTGCGGCTCCGCCTTCAAGAACAAGGGCGTGCAGCGCATGCTCGACGCTGTCGTTGAGTTCCTCCCGTCCCCGATCGACATTCCGCCGGTCCAGGGCTTCGACCTCGATGACAAGCCGGTTCTCCGCCACGCTGACGACAATGACTTCGCCAGCGCCCTGGTCTTCAAGATCATGACGGACCCGTTCGTTGGTCAGATCTCCTTCATCCGCGTGTACTCCGGCATTATGGTTTCCGGCGAAACCGTGCTGAACTCCACGAAGGACAAGAAGGAACGTCTCGGCCGTCTGCTGCAGATGCACGCCAACCAGCGTCACGAAATCAAGCAGGTTGAGGCAGGCGATATCGCCGCTGCCGTCGGCCTGAAGACCGTGACCACGGGCGACACGCTGTGCGACACCGAGCACCCGGTGATCCTTGAAAAGATGGAATTCCCGGATCCGGTTATTTCTGAGGCTGTTGAGCCGAAGACCAAGGCCGACCAGGAAAAGATGGCTCTCGCCCTCAGCCGCCTGGCTCAGGAAGATCCGTCCTTCCGCGTGCACACCGATGAAGAATCCGGCCAGACCATTATTTCCGGTATGGGCGAGCTCCACCTCGACGTGCTGGTTGACCGTATGCGTCGTGAATTCAACGTCGAAGCCACCGTTGGCAAGCCCCAGGTTGCTTACCGTGAAACGATCCGCTCCGTGGTTGAAAAGGCCGAATGCAAGTTCGTCAAGCAGACGGGCGGCCGCGGCCAGTACGGTCACGTTGTGCTGAAGCTGGAGCCGCAGCCTGCCGGCAAGGGCTTCGAATTCGTTGACGCCATTAAGGGCGGCGTGGTTCCGCGCGAGTACATCCCCGCGGTCCAGAAGGGTATTGAAGATGCCCTGAAGGCTGGCGTGCTGGCCGGCTACCCGGTGGTTGACGTCAAGGCTACGCTGTACTTCGGTTCCTACCACGAAGTTGACTCGAACGAAAACGCGTTCAAGATCGCCGGCTCGATGGCGTTCAAGGACGGTATGCGTGAAGGCAACCCGGTTCTGCTCGAGCCGATCATGAAGGTTGAAGTCGAAACGCCTGAAGAGTACATGGGCGACGTCGTCGGTGACCTTTCTTCCCGCCGCGGCAAGATCGACGGCATGGATGATCAGCAGGGCGGCGGCAAGGCCATCCGCGCGATGGTTCCGCTGGCTGAAATGTTCGGCTACGCGACCCGTCTGCGTTCTCTCACGAAGGGCCGTGCGACCTACGTCATGGAATTTGACCACTACGAGGAAACCCCGCGTAACGTGGCTGAAGCTGTGATTGCTGAAAAAGCTAAGTAACCTTGCGTAACTGATAAAATAAACAATCAGTTTCGCGAATCCAACAAGGATAGAAAATGGCAGAAAAAGAGAAGTATGTACGTAGCAAGCCCCACGTGAACGTGGGCACGA
>ERZ839741.2622-NODE-2622-length-16066-cov-3.885953_pt1 | contig 16066 bp, 14 predicted proteins | sample MGYA00519880_ERZ839741 | MGnify/ENA primary metagenome ERZ839741 (study PRJEB31850, sample SAMEA3708851) | human gut metagenome | biome: human gut; feature: human-associated habitat; material: faeces | place: China | collected 2014 ...
GGTTCGATTCCGGTCACCGGCATAAGAGATATCACCTATGTGATATCTCTTTTTTGTGTAATAGGAAATTCTCTAAAATTTATTGTTACACAAAATCTACTATGGATGCGAGTTGTCGCCAATACACGTAAATTATTTTAATAAATTAGGAGAGAAAAATGAAAAATAAACTATTAAGAAGAATTGCAACGGCAGCCGGAGTGCTAACTATGACATGTTTAGTGTTTGGCACTTCAACAAAAGCTTATGGAAAACAATTAAAGACAAATGTTACAATTACTAAGCTTTCTACAACAACAAAGGGAACAAAACTTCAGTGGAAGTCTAAAAAGAAATATGACAGATATATTGTTTATAGAAGCGTAAATAATGGAACATTTAAAAACGTCGATTATACTTCTTCTTTAGAATACATAGATGATGATATAGAGACAGGAGAAAAATATACATATAAAATCAGACCATTAAAGTATAAAAAGCATAACAAAAAAGCTTATGGAAATTACTCGTATGTTTCAGCAGAAATAGTTGCAAAGCCTCTAGGGGTCAAGGACGTAAGTGTTGTGGATTTTAAAGACTACAAGTTTGTAACATGGGATTTAAATGATAGTGCGTCAAGTTATGTTTTATATAGAAAAAAGAGTGGTGGTAAGTGGAAGTACATAACGGAATTAGCAGATGACAACGGCTCCTATAAGGATTATGATGCTTCAAAGTCAAAAAAGTATCAGTATAGAATTGCTGTGGTAGAAAACATAAACGATACTATTTATAAAAGTGCTTATACAAAATCATCTTATACCGGTAATTTAAAAGGTATAGATGTTTCATATCATAATGGAACAATTAACTGGAAAAAAGTTAAAAAAGCTGGAATTTCTTTTGCTATGATTAGACTTGGTTATGGAACAAAAAAAGGTGGCATTGTTGATAAGCAGCTAGATTACAATTATAAGAATGCAAAGAAAAATGGAATCAAGATAGGTTTATACCTTTATAGTTATGCTGACAATAACAAGGAAGCAAAAAATGAAGCTAAGTTTACATATAAAATGCTAAAAAGTTATGGCGACATTGATTATCCAATCGCTTTTGACTTTGAAAATGGATATAGAAATAAACGAAAGTACAAGAAATCCAATACAAATATAATCAAAACATATTGCGATTATTTGGAAAATAGAGGCTATGATACCAGTGTGTATTCTTACATGGACTTTTTGAAATATTCAGTGTATTACAAAAAGATATCTGACTATGGAGTATGGCTTGCAAGATGGACACATAATACAAAGAATTTTTATGATGGTGGTATTCCAAATGTTCAAATGTGGCAGTATTCTGATAGAGGAACTGTAAGGGGTATTAATTCAAGAGTAGATTTGAATTGGAATATAATAAAATAGTGTTCATATTCTTTTGATATTATTTTTCATGTCAGATTAAATTATAGTTGATAAAGGTCCGTATATTTATTAAGTTTTAGTTTATGAAGGTTGAGTTAGGATTTTTCGAATTTTCATATATTTACCTATTTTGAACCTTTTCGTATTTTTATTGATTTTTGGTTGACAGAGAAAAGGATATGATGTAAAATAAGCAATGTCGCTAAAATGTGACTTGTGCGTACGTGTAGCTCAGTTGGATAGAGCGTCTGGCTACGGACCAGAAGGCCGAGGGTTCGAATCCTTTCACGTACATAAGAGAGACTCATGATTTGAGTCTCTTTTTTTGTTTAATAAGAAATTCTAAAGGAATTTCTTATTAAACAAAAACGTTCCACAAGGGAGGCGCACTGGTGCGAGAAGAAAATAGTTGTGGGAGGGCACGTACTTGGTGTGTGGAATGTCGCAAGCGACATTCTTTTTTATGTAATAAATACTTAAGTTATAAAATTAAAAACAAAAACTTTGTTGACGGAGGGGATAAAATGTGTTATAAACTATTTGTATTAATCAGAATAGTACAATTAATACACAGGTAATACAATAGAGGAAAAGAAAAAAATAAAGGGGAAGTATAATGCTAGAAACAAAAAATTTAAAGAAAGTATACAAAACAAAAAAAGGTGTTTCTGTTAATGCTTTAAATGGGGTATCTATTAAGTTCCCGGAGAAAGGACTTGTATTTCTTTTAGGAAAGTCAGGAAGTGGAAAATCTACACTTTTAAATTTATTAGGTGGCTTGGATAAGTACGATGAAGGAGAAATAATTATTAAAGGTGTTTCATCTAAAGACTTTAACCAAAGTCATTTCGATTCTTACAGAAATACATACGTTGGATTTATTTTTCAGGAATACAACGTTTTAGAAGAATTTACCGTTGGAGCAAACATTGCATTGGCAATTGAACTTCAGGGACGAAAAGCATCTGATGAAGAAATCAATTCAATTTTAACAAAGGTTGATTTAGAGGGGTACGGAGATAGAAAGCCAAACGAATTGTCAGGTGGACAGAAACAGAGAGTGGCTATAGCAAGAGCCTTGGTAAAGAATCCACAGATTATTATGGCAGATGAGCCTACAGGAGCTTTGGATTCTAAAACAGGAAAACAGGTTTTGGATACATTAAAGAAATTGTCAGAAGAGAAACTGGTAATTGTTGTATCACATGACAGAGAATTTGCTGAAACTTATGGTGATAGAATTATCGAATTGGCAGATGGAAATATCATTGAAGATATGGAAAAGTCGGTGAAGATTGTAGCAAAGCAACGTAAAATAAATGAAGATAATTTACAGTTTAACGACACAACAGTTGTTGTAAAAAAAGGCTATCATTTAACTGAAGATGACAGGATAAAAATTAACGAATATATTGATAGAGTTAATAGCAATTTAAACATTAAGGTTGCTAACGAAAATCAGGGCGGTAGCACAGGAGAGTTTGTAAAAACAGACGAAAGTAAAATTAAATATCAGGACAGAGAATTTAAGTTAATCAAATCTAAACTACCTTTGAAAAATGCATTTAAAATTGGTGCAAGTAGTTTAAAACACAAAAAGATTAGATTGACAATTACAATTTTACTGTCATTTGTGGCGTTTACATTGTTTGCTTTAGCTGATACTTTTGGAAATTATAACCATATAAAAACATGTACAAAATCAATTGTTGATTCAAAAATAAAATACGCTACTGTTTCTAAATCAATTAAAGTAGGCGATGGCACATACAGCTATTGGAACGAATACGGAAACTATTTATCAAAAGGTGATTTGAAAAAAATCAACAAAGAGACAGGTTTGAGTTTCACAGGGGTTATAACACCAAGTGAAGAATTGACTTTAGGTAACATCGACACAAATGTAAAATTAACTAAAAATGATTCATATTGTGCATATGCAAATTCAGTGTCAGGTTTTACTACTCTTGATAACAAGAAATTAAAAGAGTACAACTACAAAATGATTGCGGGAAAACTACCGGAAGGAAAGAACAACGACATTGCGTTAAGTGAATATGTTTTTGAAACTTTCAAAAAAGCTGGTTATGTAAATGGAAATAAGACAATAAAGATTAATGATTACAATGATTTAGTTGGAAAAGAAATTGCTATCGGAAAATCAAAATATAAAGTTGTGGGAATTTTTGATACACAGGTTGATTTAAATAGATACAAAGATTTGTCAGGGGATTTAAAAGGAAATTCATCTGCAGAAAATTTAGCATTGTATGCGTTAGGAAATGAACTTGGAAAAATTCAACAGTACAGTCTTTCATCTGTGGCAGTTGTAAGTAGCGAAAAGTTTGCTGAAATCAAAAACGATGTTCCTAATTTTGTTCAGATGATGAACTCATACTTAAATGTATTTGATGATAAGGCTTCAGTAGATGGTGAGTATATTGGAACAATTGACGACATAGATTTAAATGACGTTACATGGCTTGGCGGAAAGAAAGATAAGCTTGCAAACAACGAAATAATTGTTGATATTAAGAGCTTTACTTTTGATGAAAACCATGAGACAACTCTTAAAGAAAAATTAGAATACTTAAAAACACATACTTTTACTGTTTATACAGGAGATGATGAGGATACTAAGAATCTGGAAAAATGTAAGGTTGTTGGTGTTTTAGATTATAGCAAGGACGAAGATAAATACCAGGGCGTTTACATTGTTCCTGAGAATATATTTGGTTACAGCGAAGAGTGGACAAAAGGAAAAGGTGATTATGATTTTGCAGTAACAGCAATGCCTAAAAAAACTTCTGATATAGAAGATATTGTAAAATATTGCTACACAATTAGAGATGGTGTTAAATACCAGATGCAGAACTCGGTAACATACGAATTAGATACAGTTGATGAAATTTTAAAAGTAATGTCAAAGGTATTTTTCTATGTGGGACTTGGATTTGCGTTGTTTGCAATGATTATGCTTTCTAATTTTATTGCAACAAGTATTTCATACAAGAAGCAGGAAATTGGTATTTTAAGAGCCATTGGTGCAAGAAGTAATGATGTATTCAGAATTTTCTTTGCAGAAAGTTTTGTTATTGCAATGGTTAATTTTGTATTAGCATGTACAGCAACGGGAGTTGGAACAGCAATTTTAAACGGCTTATTTAGAAGCAGGGTAGGAATTTTAATTACTGTTTTGAATTTTGGTATAAGACAGATTGCACTATTATTCATTATTAGTATAGGTGTTGCAGTAGTTGCAAGTTTCATACCGGTTTACAGGATTGCATCAAAGAAACCAATCGAGGCAATTAGAAATAAGTAAACTGTAATTGAATACAGATAATTTAGAAAAATAATAAGGCAGATAAAAACGGTAGAGAAAAACGATAAACTTTAATTGGAGAACATTAATGGACCACACATATTATAGTCAAAGTTCAAGAGGCGAAATCTTTGGTGGAGGCATCCGCCGAAGACGACGCCGCAAGAAAAGAAGATTTTTAAAATTATTCATTATTTTAATGCTGATTGTAATATGAATTGCAGCATACAGAACAAGCGGTATTAGTCAGTTCATAAAGAAACAGGCTTCCAGGAAAATTAAGATTGCTGACATTGGAAATGCAGAACAAAAAGAAATGATAAAAATATGAAAAACTTAAAAACAAAAAAGTATGAAAAATAAAAATGAAGAAAACAACAAAAAGAAAAGTATGAAAAACCGAAAGTGCTAACTAAAAGGAAAAAAGGAAAAAATAATGGGGGAAAACAGTTTTGCAATTATAGCATGAATAAAAAAGAAATATGCAACCATAATATCTAATGCAAAATGTATTAAACATTTTTTTAGGAGGTTATTATGGCAAAGAAATATTCAAGTTCAAAGAATGCGTATGATTGTAATGATTCTGTAAATGAAGCTGATACAAACAAAGCTTCAAGTAGGAACTCAGCTAAAAATTCAAGCAAGAATTCTTATTCATCAGAATCATCAAAGAATGATTATGACGACAAGGCATCAACAGATAGTTACAATGATGAAGCATCAGATGATGCAAGTGATTGCAAGAACTGTAGATAACAAAAGAAAGCCTACAATCTTTAACAGGTTGTAGGTTTTCTTTTTACGTACTGGGAAATAAAGTACAACAGTAAATATAAAATGCCAAATGCCAAATGGTCAGGCAACTTTGTTGAATTTTGAAATATAATAGTTATATAAATTATTAGTGGATATGAACATGGGAAAATTCAATTATATATCATTAGAAGAAGCACGAACCAGAGCGATGGAAGAAAAATATATTGTCGCAGATTTGAGAAGTCCCCAGGAATTCTATTACTCACACGTTGACAATGCCATTAACGTTCCGAATCCAACAGTTGAAAAAATAGCACAGTACAATAAGAAAGATTACACATGGATTCTATATTGCAGAAGAGGTAGTCTAAGTTTCAAACTGGCAAGTGAATTATCAGATTTCGGATATAAGGTACTGGCTGTTGTGGGCGGTTACAAGGAGTAAAAGTAGAACTTGGGTTACTAAATATAGGCAGGATTAAGGAATGATACTATTGTGGTTCATGGGAATAATGTTCCTGCATTGTTGCGGAATGTTATTGTGGCTGTAAGAGAATGTCACTTCGGCTGTTAAAGTTGACAGCGCAAACTATTGTTATTATTATTGAAGAAGTAGCGAAAAAAAAAGTTAATAGGCAATTAAAAAAATACAACAAAGATAGGAAGATAAATGGATAATTTAACATTAGTAGCACCATGTCATTTTGGTGTTGAATCAGTATTAAAAAGAGAAATTTTAGATTTAGGATATGAAATAATCAAGGTTGAAGATGGCAGAATCACATACAAAGGTGACAGCCTTGCAGTTTGCAGATCAAACGTTTTTTTGCGGACGGCAGAACGTGTTTTAATTCAAATTGGAAGAGTTAAGGCAACAAGTTATGATCAACTGTTTGAGGAAGTAAAAAAACTTAATTGGTCAGATTTTATTCCAGCAGACGGAAAGTTCTGGGTTAAGAAAGCAAGTACTGTAAAGAGCAAACTTTTTAGCCCTTCAGACATACAGAGAATTGTGAAGAAGGCAATTGTTGAAAGTCTGAAAATAGACTATAAAGTAAATTGGTTTGACGAAGATGGAAGTGAGTACCCAATTAGAGTATTCTTTTACAAGGATGAGGCAATTATCGCCCTTGACAGTACAGGTGAGTCGTTGCACAAGCGAGGTTATAGAAAGTACACAGCTAAGGCACCTATTTCAGAGACATTAGCAGCAGCTCTTATTATGCTTACTCCATGGCACAAGGATAGAATTTTAGTTGATCCTTTTTGTGGATGTGGAACATTTCCAATTGAGGCAGCCATGATTGCAGCTAACATTGCCCCTGGAATGAATAGGGAATTTACAGCAGAAGAATGGACAAATATTATAGACAAAAAAGACTGGTATCAGGCAATTAATGAGGCAAATGATTTAATTGACGATGATATACAGGTAGACATTCAGGGGTACGATATTGATAAGGAAATGGTGGAATATTCACGTAAAAATGCAGAAAATGCAGGTGTGGACCATTTAATTCATTTTCAGACAAGACCTGTGGAAAAATTAAGTCACAGCAAGAAATATGGATTTATAATTACAAACCCTCCTTACGGCGAAAGACTTGAGGAGAAGTCTGCTTTGAAACCACTTTACAGAACCATAGGGGAAAGATACAAGAGTTTGGACAGTTGGTCTGCGTTTATTATTACATCTTACGAGGATGCAGAAAAGGATATGGGAATAAAAGCAACTAAAAACCGTAAAATATATAATGGAATGTTGAAAACATATTTCTACCAGTTTATGGGACCAAAACCACCTAAAAAAGGAAAAGTGAATGAAAAGAAAGAAAATAATTAAATTAATTATTTGGGGAATTGGGCTGGTTTGTATTATCGGAATTGCTAATTTTATAATTACAAGCGGTACTGTTGAAAGAAATTCAGCAGATTATGAAAAAGCTAAAATAAAAAATTGGAATGCCGTAATGGCAAAAAGTTCCAACAAAAAAGTAATTAATTTACAGGTTGATAATAAAAAAATAGAATCGAAAGATTATACGCTTTATATGAGTGACAATATGAATCTGATGATTCCAATTAATATAATAATGGATGTTTTTGACTGTTCCCAAAATATTTATAATAACAAAAGGGTAATAGTTGAAAAAGGCAGAAATATTGCGGTTATGTACATTGGAAAAGACACAATAATTTTTAACGACAACCAGTACAAATTACAGGATAAAGTCGTAAGAAAAAATGGAACAGTTTACATACCTGCAAATATTTTTAAGGATTATTTTAATTATAAATATACATGGGACAGTCAGCTAAATAAGGCGTTTATGAATGACAGGGCAGTGAAGGATTCAAAGCTACCTGCAAGATATAGTTATATTGACAAAAAGAGAGCAGTGGAGGTTAAGGACCAGGGAAATTATGGAACATGTTGGGCTTTTGCAACTTTGACGGCTCTTGAAACATCACTTATGCCTGAAGAAAAATTGGATTTTTCTGAGAATAATTTGGTATACAATAATGACTTAGGAAATGACATTCAGGACGGGGGTGACTATATGATGGCAATGTCATATTTAATGGCATGGAAAGGCCCTGTTTTAGAAAAAGACGACAAATATGGAAATGAAACTTACAACAAGAATGCCAAAGTTGTAAAGCATGTTCAGGAGGCTCAAATTATTCCCGAAAAGGATTACGAACAGATAAAAGAAATGGTTTACAAATACGGCGGTGTTGAAACTTCAATGTACATGTCAATGAGTAATGCTGATATGTCGTCAGTTTATTATAACGAGACAGAACATGCCTATTGTTACAAGGGAAATAATAAGCCAAATCACGATGTTGTAATAATTGGCTGGGATGATAATTATTCAAAAGAATTGTTTAATGATACGTCAATAAAAGGTGACGGGGCTTTTATTTGCATGAACAGTTGGGGAGAAGATTTTGGCTATAAGGGAACTTTTTACGTTTCTTATTATGATGACCTTATTGGAAAAAATAACGTTTGTTACACAAAAGTAGAAGACACTGATAATTACAAGAGTATATATCAAAGCGATTTGTGTGGCTGGACGGGAACCATGGGCTTTCAAAATGAGCCTACAGTGTATTTTTCAAATGTTTTTAAGGCAAAGGCTGACGATAAAATTAAGTCGGTTGGTTTTTACGGCACAGATACTAATTTGAAATATGAAGTATTTGTATGCACAGACTACAAAAATAATGCTTCATTAAACGAGCGTAGTCATGTTGCAGCAAGGGGAAAATTGACAAATAAAGGCTTTTACACAATTGAGCTGGACAAAGAATATGCTGTGAAGAAAAATCAGAAATTTGCCATTATTATAAAAGTAACCAACAATAACAATGATAATGTATTTAAGTTGATACCGGTGGAAATGCAAACAAAATCAATGGAAGGGAAGGTAGACCTAACAGATGGGGAGGGCTATTTTAGCTCCAGTGGTGTTAATTGGCAGTCTGCCGAAAATCAGGGTTGTAATATATGTTTAAAAGCCTATGGGGCAAATTAACCGGGGATATTCCCCAAATATAAACCGCAAAACAGGCTGGAACACATTATGTACAAAACTGTTAGAATAAAGTAAAAAAACACGTGATATGAGCGATTTTGGACGAAATATTACGTGTTAAAAGCTTTAATATACATAATTGTTACATAGAAAGAAACAAAATGAACCTAGTTCCCTTTGTTTCTGACAAATGGCACTGATTTAAAGACGGTGGCAATACGTATAATACGAGAAAGGAACAAAGCATGAAAAAGATAATTTTTGCAACTACAAACGAAAATAAAGTTCGTGAAGTAAGAATGATGATGGATGGACTGGATGTAGAACTTTGCACAATGAAAGAAGCAGGAGTGGATGTTGACATTGTGGAAGACGGGACAACTTTTGAGGAAAATGCCATTATTAAGGCGAAAACGATAATGGAAATAACAGGAGAAATCGCAATTGCCGATGACTCAGGGTTAGAAGTAGATTATTTAGATGGGGCACCGGGAATTTATTCTGCAAGATTTTTAGGGGAAGATACCAGCTACGATATAAAAAATAACTATATTATCGAAAAATTAAAAGATGCAAAGGGAAAAGAGCGTAGTGCAAGATTTGTGTGTGCCATGGCTGTAGCTTTCCCAAATGGCGAAATTTCGACCTGTAAGGGCGTAATTGAAGGCTTGATTACATACGAGCAAAAAGGAACAAACGGATTCGGATATGATCCTATTGTTTATGTGCCTGAATTTGAGATGACAACAGGTGAAATGACTCCTGAATTAAAAAACAGTATTAGTCATAGGGGAAAAGCATTAGAACAAATGAAAGAAATTTTGAAAGGAAAACTTTAAGATTATGAAAAAGGTAATAATTATTAGCGACTCACATGGAAATTTAGATAATGTTAGAAAAATTGTTGAAAAAGAGAAAAATTATGATATGGTAATTCATCTTGGGGATTTAATTGGACAGGATGATTTACTAAAAGAAATTTGCAAATGTGAAATAAAATGTGTAAGAGGAAATTGTGATTTAATGTCAGAAAATCCACTTTTTGATATTGTAGAAGTTGAAAAAAATAAAATTTTTATAACTCATGGGCATTGTTTTGGTGTAAATTTTGGCGTGGAAAAATTATGTTACGCAGCAGAAGAAGAGGGCTGCAAAATTGCAATGTATGGTCACACTCATTATCCGGAAAATTCTGTCTATGGTGGCATAATCGTAGTAAATCCAGGCAGTGTGAGCCAACCAAGACAATTAAATCACAAGCCAACTTATGGAATTTTGACGGTAGATGACAGTGGAAAATTGGACGTTAGAATCCAGTATGTTTAGCCGTAGAAATCAGGTTAAAAAATTTTTTAAAAAAAATTAAAAAAAACGCTTGACTTTATTTGGCACTTACCCTATAATTACTCTTGCGTTGTGAAACACAAGGCAACACAAAAACACAGAACGGGGTGTGGCTCAGCTTGGCTAGAGCGCCTGATTTGGGATCAGGAGGTCGCAGGTTCGAATCCTGTCACCCCGATGTTTTGCGGGTGTAGTTCAGTGGTAGAACACCAGCCTTCCAAGCTGGATATGTGGGTTCGATTCCCATCACCCGCTTTTTTGATGCAATGAAATCGATCATGGTAATTGTAAGAAACAATTATTGTGGTCGATTTTTTGTATAATAAGGATTTATGAAGTGATTTCTTATTATACAAAAACGTTCCACTAGGGAGGCATCTTCGTGAAAGAAGAAAATAGCTGCAAATGGGCACGCATTCGGTGTGTAGAATGTGACAAGCAACATTCTTGGGCTGGCTTTACTTTTTATGGAAATATTTTTCTTATAAAAAGTTCATGGAAATTTTGACAATTATTTCATATTAAACTATTGTTGTATTAGCAAAAACAAGGAGCGTAAAATGAAAGTTTTATTAGTAGCAATAAATGCAAAATATATACATTCTAATTTGGCTGTGTACAGTCTAAAAGCTTATGCCGAAAAATACGGTCTAAACAAGCACCAAATTAAAATAAAAGAATACACAATAAATCAATATCCGGAGGAAATATTGTCTGACATATATTCGGAGAAGGCAGATGTGGTGGGCTTTTCCTGTTATATATGGAACATTGCACTTACCAAGGAAGTTATTAATGACTTGAAAGTGGTAGCTCCCAAAACCATTGTAATAGTGGGCGGACCGGAGGTTTCTTATAATCCAAGAAATGTGCTTATGGAAAATCCGGCAATAGATTACGTTATGTGTCAGGAAGGGGAGGAGCCTTTTAAGGAATTTTTGGATAACTACGATGACGAGTTGACGGACAAAAATATAAAAGGGTTGGTTTATCGTCAGGGCAACGAAATTATTGAAATTCCAAATACATGCCCTATGGATTTGTCGAAGGTTCCTTTTGTGTACAAGGACATGAAGGATTTTGAAAATAAAATAATCTATTATGAAACAAGTAGAGGTTGCCCTTTTTCATGCAGTTATTGTCTTTCATCCATAGATAAAAGAATTCGCTTCAGGGATATAGATATAGTCAAAAAAGAGTTGCAGTTTTTCCTTGATAACAACACTGCACAGGTAAAATTTGTGGATAGAACTTTTAACTGTAACAAAAATCACGCCATGGAAATCTGGCAGTATATAAAAGACCACGACAATGGAATTACCAATTTCCATTTTGAAATAGCGGCTGATTTAACGACAAAAGAAGAACTTGAATTAATGAAAACAATGAGACCAGGGTTGATTCAGTTAGAAATAGGCGTTCAGTCGACTAATGAAAAAACACTTGAAACCATTAACAGAAAAACGGATATTAAGGAAATTGAAGAAATAACGTCTATTATTAAAAAAGGAAAAAATATACATCAGCATTTGGATTTGATTGTTGGGCTTCCTTATGAAGATTACCAATCTTTTGGAAAATCTTTTAACGATGTTTACAGAATGAAACCGGACCAGCTACAGTTAGGATTTTTGAAGGTTTTGCATGGCTCAATGATGGAAGTTGAAGCAGCAAAATATGAAATAGAATATAGTAAGAGACCACCTTATGAGGTACTTAAAACTAAGTGGGTATCTTTTGATGACGTACTGAAATTAAAAGAAGTTGAGGCTGTAGTAGAAATATATTACAACAGTTTGCAGTTTGTAAATACAATGGAGGCATTAGACAAGTATTTTGAGACACCCTTTGAAATGTTTGAAAAGCTGGGAGAATTTTATAAGCAAAACAGTGAGAATGGCGTGAAACATTCAAGAGTAAATAGATACAATTTGCTTCTTGAATTTATCGAAAAAACATTGAATTTGCAAAATGAAGAGTTAGAGAGGTTCAGGGAACTTCTCACATTTGATTTTTATTTAAGAGAAAATGCAAAATCAAGACCGACCTTTGCCAAAAATCAGGAACAGTATAAGAAGCAAATTAGAAGTATTTATAGAAATGAAGCATTGCTTGAAAAGATGGATTTCTATAAAGAATTCAATTCAAAGCAGTTTGAGCACATGACACACATTGAGGTGATTGACGGTAAGTATTTATTGTTTGATTACAAAAACAGAGATCCGTTATCAAAGGCAGCAAATATTATAAATGTAACAAAGTATGTTGATGGGAATGAATAGAGAGAAGGAGTATTAATGGATTTAATAAAAGATTACGTTTGTGTTGATATAGAAACAACAGGCGTAAGACCAAAGTGGGACAGAATTATAGAAATTGGAGCCGTAAAAGTAAGAGACGGCAGGAAAGTTGAAACTTTTTCTAAACTTATATATCCAGGAATCCCAATTCCTGAACGAATTACAGATTTAACTGGTATTACAAACGAAATGATTAAGGGACAGGATAAGATCCAGCAGGTTTTACCTGAGTTTATTGAATTTGCGGGAGATGACTTGCTTTTAGGACATAATATAAGATTCGACTATAGCTTCCTTAAACAAAATGCCATAAACGAAAAACTGACTTTTGAAAAATCAGGTATGGATACCCTAAAAATTGCAAGAAAACTTCTACCTGATTTAGAAAGCAGGGCATTGGATTTTTTGTGTGAGCATTATGGAATAAAAGATGAAAATCATCATAGAGCGTTTAATGATGCAAGTGTTACGTCACAATTATATTTGATTTTGTTAGAGCAGTTTGGAGAAACTAATCCGGAAGTTTTTAAGCCTTACGAGTTCTCTTACAAGGTTAAGAAAATGCAGTCAATTACGGATAAACAGAAAAAATATTTACGTGATTTAATGAATTATCACCAAATAAAAATGGATTTTGACATTGATACGCTAACAAAGAATGAAGCATCTAGAAAAATAGACAAAATTCTTTCTGAAAAGGGCAAAATTTTTGACTAGGACAAATAACATAGTTATGGTATACTTTCCTAAAGTAGGGTGCCATAGTAGGCACAAAATCTGTAAAAATAAAGCAAAGAGGTGAAAAAATGAACTTTTTTTATAACAAAAAGAATCAGAAAATAATAGCAGGAGCAATTGCATTAATACTTGTTGTAGCTATGGTTGTAACAATGGTTGCAAGTTTTTAATTAGTCTGATTAATTATGTTGGTTTGCATTTTTTGGAATACGCAGGCCGAAATTTGAATAAAAATACAAATAAGAAAATAAAAACTAATTTACAAAAGGAAAACACTCGGAGGAAAAATGAAAGGATTAAAGAAAATATGCATTATCCTTTGTGTAGTGATGATGCTATTAGGCATAGGTTATGTGGCAAATGCAGCAGAAGACTCTGATGAAGTAGTTAAAGAAGGAGTTAAAATCGATTCTGTTAATGTTAGTGACATGACAGAAAAGGAAGTAAAAAAAGCCGTAAAGAGCCATGTGAAGAAAAAAACAAACATAAAAGTACAGTTACGGATTAACAAGGACAAAATTACTACTACCCTGAAAGATTTGGGCTACAAGTGGGAGAATAGGGAACTTGTGGAACAGGTAATGGAAGTAGGAAAACAAGGTAATGTTATAAAAAGATACAAGGACAGTGTTGATTTAAAGAAAAATGGCAAGACATTTGAACTGAAAATGGGCATTGACCAGAAGAAAATGAAAGCAAAATTGGAAGAGTTATGTAAAGCTTTTAACGTTGATGCAAAAAATGCTTCTTTAGAGGCAACAGGTCATGGATTTAAGATTATTGCTGAAAAAGAAGGCTGTGAAGTGGATTATGAAACGACAGCAAATCAGCTTGTTTCATACATAGAAAAACAGTGGGATAAGAAGTCTGCCATTCAGTTAGAAGCAACTACAAAGATTACAAAACCTAAGTACACAACAAAGGATTGTAAGAAAGTTTCTAACACACCAATGGGTAGTTATACAACGCAGTTTACTGCAGGTGTTGTAAACCGTAACGCAAACATCAGAAATGGTGCAGAAAAGTTAAACGGCAACGTTGTATATCCGGGAGAAAGATTCTCATGTAATGAGCATTTAGTTCCATGGACAGAGGACAATGGCTGGAAGCCGGCAGGTACATATTCAGAAGGTTCTGTGGTTGATAGTTTAGGTGGAGGAATCTGTCAGGTATCAAGCACTTTATACAATGCTTTACTTAATGCAGAAATTAAGGTGGTTGAGAGATATCCACACTCAATGGCAGTATCTTATGTTCCATTATCAGCGGACGCTGCATTAGCAGGTGATTACAAGGATTTAGTTTTTGAAAATAACACAGATGCACCAATTTATGTGCAGGGTGTTTATACAGAAGGTGCTATAACATTCAACATTTATGGTCATGACACAAGAAAGAAAGGTCATTCAGTTGAATATGTAAGTAAGACTACCAAGACTATTCCAATTAAGACGGCAACAAAGAAAGATCCAACATTACCGGCAGGAACAAAGAAAGTTACACCGGGTCATGTAGGTTATGTTGCTGAATTATACAAGATTACATACGAGAACGGAAAACAGGTAAGCAAAGAATTAGTACATACAAGTACATACGCAATGGCACCGACAACAACTTTAGTAGGTACTAAGAATACTAGCTCAAGTACAAAGAAAAGTCCAAGCAAGGATAAAGACAAAAAATCTGAATAAGGTGGTACATCTATGAAAACAGAAAAAATTTCCGAAATCGCTTATAAGCGTTCAGTTTTAAAAAAAGTTACTGACAAAACTGAGGGAATAAAAGTGGGTGTAGATGCGTCATATATTAAGTTAGAAGATGTTACGGCAGTAATGTCTTCTAATTTTATATTAGGCTGGTTTAAAGGCGCGGAAGAGTTCTACGTTCAAAAATCAATAAATGAAATTTATGTGGCGGGCGGCACGCCTAAATACCTTCAGTTGGAAATAACAATACCGGAAGAGTTTCCTGAAAAACAACTGGGACGAATGGTACGCAATTTTAATGAAAGTGCCCAAATGCATTCGTTACAAATTATGCAATGCAAAAATTACATTAGTGACATTACAGAACCTATGGTTCATATAAATGTATTAGGCATAGCAGAAAAAACATGGTCCACCTCAGATATAAAACCGGGCATGGAAGTAGTTATGGCAGGGACAATTGCAATTGGTGCCACATCAATAATGACGAAAAAGTATTTGAACCAAATAAAAGAAAAGTTTAACGCTAAGTTTGTGTATGATTGCTTGGAAATAAGTGATTTTACAGATGTGAAACCAATCATGGATGCGGTGCTGGAATCAGATGGCAAGAATGTATCCTATACGGAAGAACAAGGCGAACAGGCACGATGTGATGGGAAAAGTATTAAGGTTAAATATTGCGGGAAAGAACATTGCAAGTTTGCACATTGTGTGGGAGATAGAGGCGTTTTCTCAAGTGCGTGGGAATTAGCATCTGCCATAGATAAAGGCATCCAGATAGAACTTGAAAAGATTCCTGTTTGGCAGGAGACAGTTGAGATAGCAGAATTGTTTGATTACAATCCTTATCTGGTTGACGGCACAGGGGCTGTGCTTTTTGTTACAGAAAATGGAACCGGGTTAGCTGCATTGCTAAATGACAATGGATTTTATGCAAATG
>ERZ839741.2629-NODE-2629-length-16032-cov-6.520749_pt1 | contig 16032 bp, 14 predicted proteins | sample MGYA00519880_ERZ839741 | MGnify/ENA primary metagenome ERZ839741 (study PRJEB31850, sample SAMEA3708851) | human gut metagenome | biome: human gut; feature: human-associated habitat; material: faeces | place: China | collected 2014 ...
CACACTCGTGAATTTCTCGTACAGACAAGAAAAATCACGAAGCGGATTTTGAGTCGTTTGCGTCTGCCATTCCGCCACATCGGCTGATATTCAATTTTGAGACATTCGTACCGGTTTCTGAAGATTGGAGGGATGTTCAGGAGGGATGTAAGAAATCCTGCTTCGACAAACCTTCAAAATTCAACGCACACTCGTGAATTTCTCGTACAGACAAGAAAAATCACGAAGCGGATTTTGAGTCGTTTGCGTCTGCCATTCCGCCACATCGGCTGATATTCAATTTTGAGACATTCGTACCGGTTTCTGAAGATTGGAGGGATGTTCAGGAGGGATGTAAGAAATCCTGCTTCGACAAACCTTCAAAATTCAACGCACACTCGTGAATTTCTCGTACAGACAAGAAAAATCACGAAGCGGATTTTGAGTCCCCCTCGTCTGCCATTCCGACACACCGGCGTATGTAGAACGGTATTATTATAGCGGATTTTCCGTCCAAAATCAAGACGCAGTTCCCTTTTGCAGAAAAAAGAATTTTTCGCCTTCCCTTTCCGGGGATTTCGTGGTATTCTTACGGCAAACAAGATCCTGGAGGTTCCTATGAATCACACGTTTTCTGCTCCTGTTACCGATGCACAGCGTCAGCGGGACGCTCTGCTGGGTGCGCTGGTGGGGCTGGCGCGCTCCACGGTCAATGAACCCAAAACGGAGGACACTGACCGCGTACTGGCTGCCGGTCTGCAGCTGGCGGCCGAACCGAATGCCGCCGAGAGCGCACTGCTCCGGATGACTGACATCGTTGAAGCCGAGAAGCACCGGGTGGCGCCCAACTGTGCTGCCTGTGCCATGCCCTGCGGAAACACCAGCAATTATGACCTTGCCCGTTTGTGGGGCGCTCCCGCAGAAATTTGTGCCCTGAAAGTTCGACTGCTTTCTGCGGTCTGCGTCCTTGCCGGACAAAAAACGACGGCACAAATCCAGAGGGAGATCTGCGATGATCTATTTGTGCTGGCAGAGGACTGGGACACCGAACTGCTGCTGCCCATCGTCACACGGGCCGAGGGACTGTGCGCCCAGTAACTTTTCCAGAAACAAAAAAGCATTTCCTGCCTGAAAACGAACCTTTTTTCACAAAACCTCTTTACAAATGCGCCGCAAAAAACTATTATATAGTTATATGCTGCCGTTTGAAGCAAAGTTTTTCTACCGGTGCATTCCGGTATTATTCCCACACGCAAGACTATATGAGAAAGAAGGTAGAATCCATGTCAGTGAAAAAGCCTGTCGTTCCTGCCGCTGCAGAAGCTCCCGCAGCCGAGGCAAAGCCCGCACGCAAGACCGCAAAGTCCGCTGTCAAAACGGAGAAAGCCCCCAAAACGGAAAAGACCGCCCACAAGGGCCGTCCCCCGCTTTCCCCTGAGATCTACGTTGAATTTGCCGGCAAGCAGTATAACATCACCGATCTTGTGGACCGCGCCAAGGCCGATTACCGCCTGACCCACAAGGTGGGCGTGCAGTCCTGCAAGATCTACGTCAAGCCTGAGGAAGAGGCCGCCTATTATGTCGTCAACAAGGTCGGCGGCAAGCTGCCTCTGTAAAGGCTGCGTTTCTGTTTTTCACCGCACAGAAAAAGACCAGAGCTGTTCTGCCAAGTGGCAGTTCAGTTCTGGTCTTTTGTTTTACAATGTTACAAACCCATACGCTCTTCCCTGACGCGGAACGCGGGGGCTTACTTCAGGAACTTGTGCACGGCGCGGGCCACGATGCCGCCCAGGATGCCGGAGACGAGGAACTCAGCCACGCCCTGGACACCAACCAGCAGCACAACGAACATCAGGGGGTTGGCAGCGCCCTTAACGGACACCAGGTTCTGGACATAGTCGCAGTTGTAGAACGCCAGCACGATATAGCCCATGAAGAACAGGGTGTTCAGGGCCGGAGCGCACATGGCGCTGACGATATAGCTCCAGGTGCGGCTCTTGTCCAGCTTGCTCAGGCCGTTGAAGATCAGGCCCACACACACGCCCATCAGCACACGCATGCCCACGCAGAGGATAAAGGTGTTGACAGGGCTGACCTGGAACAGAGCGCCGGTCATGGCGGAAGCGCCGGTAACGGCATCATAGAAGCTCACCGCGCCGAACACGCCGCCCAGCACAGCACCGGCCACGGGGCCCATGGTGATGGCACCCACCGCAATGGGCAGGGTCAGGAAGCTCATGTAAAGCGGGCCCATGGGCACACTGCCCAGGCCGATGGCCTTCATTACAAGTTCGATGGCGACCAGCAGTGCCAGTCGGGTGAGAGTGCGAAGATCGTTGTTTTTCATAATTCAGTTTTCCTCCTGCTGCCGTTCCGCCCTATACGTCGGATACGGCGCAAATCTGGTTTTTTCTGTCAGGGAATCTATAAATAAGTGGGCAAGCCCACCTTATTTATCACAGGGAAATTTGATGCCGGCGCTCCGCCGGGCCACGGTCAGCACACGGCTGACGGCCACGGAGGTATCCAGCATCCGGCTGCACAGCTCCTGGTCACCGCCCTCGATGGCCCTGGCAAAGGCGTGGAACTCCGCCGCCTGCCGGGGCCTGCCGCCGTTCAGGTTGAAGTGCTCTTCCTTGCCCTGATTGGGGTGAAAGGTCACGCCGCCGCACCAGTTGGCCGTGGATTTCTGCAGGATATAGCCCTTTGTGCCCTGGATGACATACCGGGCAGGCGCACCGCAGTCCTTGGCGGCCATGCTGACTGCCTTGAAGCTGTTATACTCCATGGTCAGGATACCGCTGGTGTCGATGCCGCGCTCCATGTTGGCCAGGTAGTGCACCTGATTCGGCTCACCGAACAGGCCCACGATATAGCTGATGTTGTAGACATTCAGATCCATCAAGGCACCGCCCGCACACTCCGGGTCAAAGGAGACCGGCGTTTCCCCGGCACAGAAGGCATCGTAGCGGCTGGAATACTGGCTGAAATTGCACTGTACCAGCTTCACCCTGCCGATGCGGGGCAGCAGCTCCCGGATCTTGTTGTAGTTTTCGAGGTACTGGGTGGTCATGGCCTCAAACAGGAACACCTTTTTGCGGCGGGCCAGCGCCGCCAGCTCCTCGGTCTGGGCAGCGGTGCAGGCCATGGGCTTTTCCACTATGACATGCTTCCCCGCTTCCAGCGCCACCTTGGCATAGCGGTAATGCTGCAGGTTGGGCACGGCCAGATAGATCACGTCCACCCACTGCAATAATTCAAAATAGTTCGTGGTGCGCTGGGGAATGCCGTACTGCTCGCACATCTCGTCGGCCACCGGCGCACTGCGCTGGGTGCTGCAGAGTGCCTGCACCGTAAAGGGGCAGTCCGGCCCTGCCAGCCAGGGCAGAAACTCCCGCACGATCATCCCCGTGCCCAGGATCCCTAGTTTCATTGTTCTCTCCATCCTGTTTCGTCGTCAGCCGTTTTTGTTCTTCTCCTCGCGGCGTTCCCGGCGCTGGGAGCGGGGACGGCGGCCCCGGCGGAAATTGTTGTTCGGGTTCCGCCGCCTGCCCCCGGCGGCATAGTGCGGCTGAGGGGCGTTCATCTGGTACAGCAGTGCCAGCCCCTTCAGCAGAAGCTCCGGGTCGTAGGTCAGCGGATGGCGGCAGAGCGGCGTGACATACTTTGCCAGCCCGCCCGTGACCACCAGGGTGGCCGGGCGGCCCAGCTCTTCCTCAATGCGCTGGGTGATGCCGTCCAGCAGGACTGCCGTGCCCAGCACAGAGCCCGAAAGCATACAGCTCTCAGTGTTCACACCAATGGCTGCTTTGGGGGAGCTCAGCCGCACCTGCGGCAGCTGGGCACAGCGCTCCCCCAGAGCCCGCAGGCCGGTGGAAAGCCCCGGGCAGATCACACCGCCCCGGAATACCCTGTTCTCATCCACAACATTAAATGTAGTGGCAGTGCCCAGATCCACGGTGATGACCGGCAGCGGGAAGTTCGCCGCAGCGTAAGCGGCATCCACCAGCCGGTCCTTGCCCACGGCATGGGGGTCAGGCACCCCCATGGTCAGGCCTGTGCGGATCTCCGGCGAAACGATGACCGGCTTTTTGCCGGTGTAATAGCGGGCGCACTCAGCCAGTGCCCCGGTGATCTGGGGCACTACGCTGGTCAGCACCGCGCCCTCGAACCGGATGGGCTTTTCCGGGTGGCGGCGGTGAGCAAACACCTTTTCCATTTCAATGCGGTATTCCGCGGCGGTACGGGTGCGCACCGTATCCATGTGGGCCACAAAGCATACACGTCCGTCCTTGATGCCGCCCAGGGCGACGGTGGTGTTGCCTATATCAATGGCTAAGATCATATTTTACCTTTCCTGCAAAACCTCTCAGGCGCTTTGCTCCGGCTCCCCTGCCAGAGGAGCCGGGTGGCTTGCCTCTCCCGGCAGGAGCGGCGGCAAAGACGCAGACCTTGACGGAGAGGTTTTATTCTAAGTCAAGTTATTTTACCGCATTTTTGCGCTGGATACAAGACCCAACCGAAAGATTTTGTTGTGCTGGCGGTGATTTTGGATTATACTAAAGAAGCAAACCCGCAAAACAGGAGGTTTTTTGGATGGATCTGCAGGGCAAATGCGTCCTTTTGGGCGTTACCGGCGGTATTGCCGCCTATAAAATGGCAAATGTGGCCAGCGCACTCAAAAAGCTGGGGGCGGACGTGGAGGTCATTATGACCGAGAACGCCACCCATTTCATCACCCCTCTCGTCTTTGAAACGCTGACCGGCCACAAATGCATGGTGGACACCTTCGACCGCGATTTCAAGTTCGAGGTCACCCACATCTCGCTGGCCAAAAAGGCGGATGTCGTTCTGGTGGCACCGGCCACGGCCAACGTCATTGCCAAAATGGCCCACGGCATTGCCGATGATATGCTCACCACCGTGGTGCTTGCGGCCAGGTGCCCCAAGCTGGTCAGCCCGGCCATGAACACCGGGATGCTGGAAAACCCCATCACGCAGGACAACCTCAGAACGCTGGAGCACTACGGCTTCACGGTCATCCCCTCCGAGAGCGGGGTGCTGGCCTGCAAGGATGTGGGCAGCGGCCGCCTGCCCAAGGAGGATGTGCTCATCGAGTACATCCTGCACACCATCGCCCGGCCCAAGGATCTGGCCGGTGTCCGCATCGCTGTGACCGCCGGGCCCACGCAGGAGCCGCTGGACCCCGTGCGCTACCTGACCAACCACTCTACCGGCAAGATGGGCTATGCCATCGCCCGGGCCGCCGCCATGCGGGGAGCGGAGGTCACCCTCATCCACGGCCACACCGACCTGCCGCCGGTCCGCTTCACCACCGATGTTCCCATTACCACGGCGCAGGATATGTACGATGCCGTGACCAGCCGCTTTGAGGAGATGGACGTGCTGGTGATGGCTGCCGCCGTGGCAGACTACCGCCCCGTGACGGTGGCAAGCGACAAGATCAAGAAAAAGGACGGCGACCTCTCCATCCCTGTGGAGCGCACCGCCGACATTCTGGGCACCATCGGCCTGAAAAAGACCCACCAGTTCCTCTGCGGTTTTTCCATGGAGACCCGGGATATGGTGGAAAACTCCACGGCCAAGCTAACCCGGAAGAATCTGGACATGGTGGTGGCCAACAACCTGAAGGTCGCCGGAGCCGGTTTTGGGGTGGACACCAACGTGGTCACCTTCATCACCCCCGACGGCACCCGGGAGCTGCCCCTGATGAGCAAGGCCGATGTGGCCGATGCCATTCTGGATGAGATTTTGAAGCGCAGAGGTTTATAAAAACTTTTATCCCTCTCCGTCAACCCGGCGGAGAGGGTTGTTTTTGTAAGAAAAGCGTTCACTTTACCCTGCTTTTACAAAAACATTTTTCAAAATCCGGGCAAATCACTTTCCAAAAGTGCAATTTTGATGTATTCTATTCCTATCCGCTGTTCAGGTCCACTGTCCGCGGAGGAACCACAAACGAAAGAGGGGTGCGCACAGATATGCTGAAATATCTGGCAAAACGCATCGGGCGCTCGATTTTGACCCTGTTCGTCATCGTGACGCTCGTTTTCTGCCTGCTGCGGCTGATGCCGGTGGAAGGCTACTTTGCAAACTACGAAAAAATGACCGAGGCCCAGATCCAGGCGGGCCTTCAGTCCATGGGCCTGCTGGACCCGCTGCCGGTGCAGATCGGCCGCTTCTGGTGGAATGCCCTCCACGGCGACCTGGGCGTGAGCCATATTTATAAGGTAAACGCCTCGGTCACCGGCATCCTGGCCAAAAAGCTGCCCATCTCCATCCAGATGGGCGTGTTCGCCATGCTGCTGAGCCTGGTCATCGGCATTCCCATGGGCCTGCTGATGGGCCGGTTCAAGAACCGCTGGCCGGATAAGATCGGCACCGCCATCATCGTGCTCATTCAGGCTGTGCCTGCCGCCGTGTATTACCTTTATATTCAGATGTACGGCACCACCGCCCTGGGCGTGGGTCTGCTGTTTGATGCCTCCGACTGGCGGTACTGGGTGCTGCCGGTCTGCTCCATGAGCCTGGGCAACGTGGCATTCTACGCCATGTGGCTGCGCCGCTACATGGTGGACGAGAGCAACAAGGATTACGTCCGGCTGGCGCTGGCCAAGGGCGTGAGCGAGAGCAACATCGCCCTGCGCCACATCTTCCGCAATGCCATGGTGCCGCTGGTGCAGTATATTCCCTCTGCCTTCCTGAACACTGTGGTCGGCTCCATCTACATCGAGAGCCTGTATTCCATCCCCGGCATGGGCGGCCTGCTGGTCACCTGCGTCCAGCGCCACGACAACACCATGGTGCAGGGCATCGTGCTGCTGTACGCCTGCGTGGGCATCATCGGCCTGATTTTGGGCGATGTGCTCATGGTGCTCATTGATCCCCGCATCAACTTTGGCAAGAAAGAAGGTGGCCGCTGATGCTTTCGTTCCTGAAACGGGAAAAATCCAAAAAGCTGGAAAACCAGCTCAACACCCTGCAGAAGGAAGGCCCTGCTGCCTGGGCAGACCTGCCGGAGGACGAACTGTTCACCCCCGCCGGGTTCCACGCCGAGCAGGCCGAGGCCACGGCCAGCTCCAACTACAGCTACTGGGGCAGCACCTTCCGTGCTTTCTTCAAGAACAAGGCAGCCGTGGCCCTGCTCATCGCGCTGGTGGCCGTGGTGGCCTTTGCCTTTCTCCAGCCTTATCTGCCGGGGCAGGCAGACCCCAACCTCTGCGCCGTGGACCCCGTCACCGGCATCCAGTACCGCAACATCGCTCCCGGGCAGGACGGCTTTATCTGGGGTTCCAACTCCATCGGGCAGGACCTGTGGGCCCGCATCTGGGCCGGTGCCCGCACCAGCCTGACCATTGCCTTTTTCGTGGCTCTCATCGAAGCCGTGGTGGGCATCACTGCCGGTGTGCTGTGGGGCTATGTGCGCGGGCTGGATTTTCTGTTCACGGAGTTGTACAACATCTTTGACAACATTCCCACCGCCATTGTGCTGATCCTCATCTCCTATGTGGCCTCCCCCAGCATCTGGACCATGATTCTGGGCATGTCCATCAAGGGCTGGATCGAGATGGCGCGGTTCATCCGCAACCAGATCCTCATCATCCGTGACCGTGACTACAACGTTGCCTCCCGCTGCATCGGCACCCCCACGGTGCGCATCGTGCTGCGCAACCTGCTGCCGTATCTGGTGTCGGTGATCATGCTGCGCATGGCCCTCACCATTCCGGAAGCCATCGGCAACGAGGTGTTCATCACCTACATCGGCCTGGGCCTCTCGGTGGAGACGCCCTCGCTGGGCAATCTGGTCAACGACGGCCGCAAGGTGATGATGCAGGCCGGTTTGCGCTACCAGCTGCTCTACCCCACCCTGATTTTGAGCTTTGTCACCATTGCGTTCTATCTGATCGGCAACGCGTTCTCGGACGCCGCCGACCCGAAGAACCACCTGCAGTAAGGAGGAATGCATGATGAACGAAAATGACTGCATCCTCTCGGTGCAGGGGCTGGATATCCGGTTCAACCTGCGCGGCCGGGTGCTGCACGCCATCCGCGGCATCGACCTGGACCTGTACCGGGGTGAAGTACTGGCCGTCGTGGGCGAGTCCGGCTCCGGCAAGAGCGTGTTCACCAAGAGTTTCATGGGCCTGTTGGACACCAATGGCTCCATCACCGGCGGCACCATCGACTACTACCCTACCCCCGGCGCAGATCCGGTGCGCCTGTCCGGCCTGAAAACCGAAAAGGACTGGCTGCGCATCCGGGGCCGCGAAATTGCCATGATCATGCAGGACCCCATGACCAGCCTGAACCCGCTGAAAACCATCGGCGACCAGATTTTGGAGGCCGTGACCCTGCATCAGGGCCTGAAGGGCACCGAGGCCAGGGCCAGAACACTGGAATACCTGCGGGACGTGGGCATCTCCGACCCGGAAGTGCGTTTTAAGCAGTACCCCCACGAGTTCTCCGGCGGCATGCGTCAGCGCGTGGTGATCGCCATTGCGGTGGCCTGCCGCCCGAAGATCCTGATCTGTGACGAGCCCACCACCGCGCTGGATGTGACCATTCAGGCTCAGATTTTGCAGCTGCTCAAGGAGCTGCGGGCCAAATACCACCTGACCATCGTCATGATCACCCACGACCTGGGCGTCGTGGCCAACATTGCCGACCGGGTGGCCGTGATGTACGCCGGCGACATCGTAGAGATCGGCACCGCCGACGAGATCTACTATGACCCCCGCCACCCCTACACCTGGGCACTGCTGTCCAGCATGCCCCAGATGGGCATAAAAGGCGAGGACCTGTTCAACATCGTGGGCACCCCGCCCAACCTCTTTGCCGAGATCCGCGGCGACGCCTTTGCGCCCCGCACCCCGCAGGCACTGAAGATCGACTATGTCAAGCGCCCGCCGTACTTTGAAGTTTCGCCCACCCACAAGGCCAAGACCTGGCTGCTGGACCCCCGGGCACCCCACATCGAGCCGCCTGCTGCGGTGAAAAAACTGCAAAAGGAGGGCTTGTAAGATGGCCGAGGAAAAAGAAGTCCTTCTGGAAGTGAAGGACCTGAATGTGACCTACGGCTCCGGCCGCAAGGCCTTTGCCGCCGTACAGAACGCCAATTTCCAGATCTACAAGGGCGAGACCTTTGGTCTGGTGGGCGAGTCCGGCTCCGGCAAGACCACCATCGGCCGGGCCATCCTGCGCATTCTGCCCACCTCTGGCGGTGAGATCCTGTACAAGGGCCAGAAGATCAACGGCAAAATCCCGCGTGCGCTGGACAAGCAGATCACCCGTGAGATCCAGATGATCTTTCAGGACCCGCAGTCCTCGCTGAACGAGCGCGCCAAGGTGAGCTACATCGTGGGCGAGGGTCTGCAGAACGTGCGGCCCGACCTCTCCGCCGCCCAGCGGGAAGAAAAAGTGCGGCAGGCTTTGCTGGACGTGGGCCTGCTGCCGGAGTTTGCTTCCCGCTTTCCCCACGAATTTTCCGGCGGCCAGCGGCAGCGCATCGGCATTGCCCGTGCGCTGATCGTGGAGCCGGAATTCATCGTGGCCGATGAGCCCATCAGCGCTCTGGACATGTCCATCCGCGCCCAGGTGCTCAACCTGCTGCGCCGCCTGCAGAAGGAGCGCGGCATCACCTACCTGTTCATCGCCCATGATCTCTCGGTGATGCGCTACATTTCGGACCGCATCGCCGTCATCCACAAGGGCAGCATCGTGGAACTGGCCGACGCGGAGGAGCTGGTGGCCCACGCCATCCATCCCTACACCCGCAGCCTGCTGTCCGCCATCCCCATGCCGGACCCCCGCCGGGAGCGCAATAAAAAGCTGTTGGTGTACGACCCCGCCATGCACGATTATTCCACCGAAGCGCCCCAGTGGCGGGAGCTGCGCCCGAGGCACTGGGTTCTTTGCAGCGCCGCCGAAGCAGAGGCCTGGCTGGGCAACAACTAAGTTCCTTTGCCTCAAGCAGCTTTTTCCCAGATTTCAAGAGACAAATCCATCGTTGTTTTGTCTCTTTTTTACTTCTCACAGTTTGTTCATTGACTTTCCAACTGTTGTCCACTACAATACAGGAAGGGCCGTGTGCCCTGGCCTGTTTGGCCCGGAGCCCGGAGCTTTGGTCTGCCGGGCCTGGAGAAAGTATAAAAAAGAAGAAGAACGAATCATAAAAGAAAGGGTTTGATCCTATGTCGACTGCAGCACATGAGGCGGTTTACGCATCCGTCGCAAAGCCCTGGCTGAAGTATTACGACGCCAGCTTTATTGGCCAGCCCCTGCCGGACTGCACCACTTTTGAGTACCTGTACCAGCAGAACAAGCAGCACCTGAACGAGCCTGCTCTGGAGTACTTTGGCCGCAAGATCACCTATGCCGATCTTTTTGTCAACATCAAAAAGACCGCTGCCGCTTTCCGTGCCATTGGCCTGAAGAAGGGCGACATTGCCACGGTGGTCAGCATCATGACCCCGGAGATCATCTACGCTTTCTATGCTGCGGACCTGATCGGTGCCACCTTGAACCTGGTGGACCCCCGGTACAGCGTGGAGGGCATCCACGACTACATCGCTGAGGTGGACTCTCACCTGCTGATCTGCCTGAACGTGACCTACGACCGCTGTGTCCAGGCTGCCAAGCGCACCCATGTGGAGCGCATCCTGGTGGTGTCTCCTGCCGACTCGTTGTCCCTGCCTATGGCCATGGGCTACAAGCTGAAGAACCCGGATAAGAACCACTACTCCTCCAACGTCATCCACTGGAAGGACTTTATTGCCGGGGGCCAGGGCCAGAGCACTGCAGCAGACCCGGTGGACCCCATGGACCATGCCTGCGTCGTGGTCCACACCGGCGGCACCACTGGTTCCCCCAAGGGCGTGATGCTCACGGACCGGAACTTCAACACCATTGCCAAGCAGTTCAAGACCTACGAGTTCCTGTGCCACCGGGGCCAGACCCTTATGAACATCATGCCCCCCTTTATTGCCTATGGCTTTGCCTGCGGCATCCATCTGCCCCTGACCCTGGGCATCAAGGTGGTCATCATCCCCAATGTGGACGCCTCCAAGCTGGGCAGTCTGGTGCTGAAGTATAAGCCTCAGCACATGTTCGGTGTGCCCACCCATTACCAGCAGCTGGCCACCGACCCCCGGCTGAAAAACAAGGACCTGTCCTTTATCCGGATGTACGCCGCCGGCGGCGACGCCATCTCGGTGGGTGCTGAGGAGAACGTCAACGAGTTCCTGGCTGCCCATAACGTGGAGTTCCCCATGGCCAAGGGCTATGGCATGACCGAGGTCTCCTCTGCCGCCACCGCCGCTGCCGCCTCCATCACCAAGCCCGGCAGTGCCGGTATTCCTCTGGTGGACACCATCGTCTCTGTGTTTGAGCCCGGTACCGCCAAGGAGCTGCCCATCGGGGAACAGGGCGAGATCTGCATCTGCAGTGAGTCCATCATGAAGGGTTACTACCACAAGCCGGAGGAGACCGCCGCCGTCAAGCAGGTCCACCCGGACGGCCGCACCTGGGTGCACACCGGGGACGTGGGCTATATCGACGAGGATGGCTTTGTGTTCGTGGGTTCCCGGATCAAGCGGCTGATCATCCGTCCCGACGGTTTCAAGGTGTTCCCCTCCATGATCGAGAACGCCATCAGCCATCACCCTGCCGTGCGGCAGTGCTCTGTGGTGGGCTGCGTAGCCAAGGACCACCCCCAGGGCCGCCTGCCCTTTGTGTTCGTGGTGCTGGACCCTGCTGCCGCTGACAAAAAGCGTCAGATCCTGCGAGAGCTGCGGCAGCTCTGTGTGGAGGAACTGCCGGAGTATGTGCAGCCGGTAGCCTACAAGTTCATCAGCGAGATGCCCCTGACCCCTGTGGGTAAGATCGATTACCGCAAGCTGGAAGAAGCGATCAGCCCCCGGGATTATTAAAGTTTGCCTATTACGGTCGTGCCTTGTGCACGGCCGTTTTTGGTTTGTCCAACGCATTCAAGCAAAATGGGCCTTGACATTCCTGGCTTCTCTTTTTATGATAGAAGGGACCTTATGGCTCAAAAAAAAAGGAGGAACATCATGAAAAACCGTATTGTCAGCCTGCTGCTGGCCCTGGCTCTGCTGGTGCTGCCGGTGGTTTCTGCCGGGGCCGCCCAGCCTGCCGCCGCAGACCCCACCCCGGTGCAGACCCAGACCGACGCCGCTGCCGAATCGGATCAGCACTGCTATTCTTACATTGCTTTGGGCGACAGCATTGTAGCCGGCATTGGCCTGCCGGGCGCCGTTTACCAGCGAAACGGACGGTATTACGATGTTTCTGGCAACTACCAGGGCTACTCCAAGGATTGCTATGTGGCCCGGGTAGCCGATAGCCTGGGCCTGAGCCGGGCCCAGACCGCCAATTACGGAATGCCTGCCCTGATGAGCAGCGACCTGCTGGAGCTGGTGCGGACCGGTTCCTGCCAGAGTGCCAGCATAAATTTTGTTCTGCCCAACCTGCGCCAGGAGCTGAAGCACGCTGAGATCATTACGGTGGAGATCGGTGCCAATGACGTGCTGGTGCCCATCATGTACGGCGTTGCCGCTGCCATGGGGGGCCCCCAGGTCTTTGAGGCCCTGCTGCCTATGCTGGAGGGAGACTTCCGCCAGATGGATGCCTCCTCCTTTGCCGCCCTCCGGGAGAACCTGGACTCTTTGAACATCACCGCCCAGCAGCGCAAGGCCCTGCTGCAGCTGCTGAGCAGCGGCGTTGCCGACATTTGCGCCCAGAGCCAGGCCACCACCCTGGCCAACATCGAGGCCCTGCTGCAGGAGCTGAAGGCTCTGAACCCCAACGCCCAGATCGTTCTGGTGGGGTACTACAATCCCCTGCCCCTGCTGCCGGCCCCTGCCAACCCCTTTGTCAAGCACTTCCGTACCCTGAGCCGCTCGGTGCAAAAGCTGGCCCAGCAGTATGACGCAGCCTTTGCTCCTGCAACCTACACGGTGGTGGCCAACGACGCTCACCCCACGGTATGCGGCCACAAGTACTTGGCCCGCCAGATCCTGAAAGCTCTGGAAAAGTGATCCTTTTCTGAGCTTGCGATACAAGGAGGTTCTTTATGAAAAAACGCATTCTCAGCCTGCTGCTGGCAGCCGCCATGCTGGTGCTGCTGGCTGTGCCCGCCTTTGCGGAGGACGAGCACGCTTATACCTATGTGGCCCTGGGCGACAGCATCACCACCGGTGTGGGCCTGAAGGACGCCCACTTTTCCAGCACCGCCAAGAGCTATGACGTGCAGGAAAACTATCATAATTACTCCAAAGACTGCTATGTGGCCCGGGTGGCCGATGCCCTGGGCCTGGACCGGGACCATGCCGTGAACTACGGTATGCCTGCTGCCATGAGCAGCAACATCCTGGACCTGGTCAGGACCGGCTCCACCGCCTCCGGTGTCGCCTACTACGACCTGCCTACCCTGCGGCAGGAACTGGCAGACGCCGACCTGATCACCCTGCTCATCGGCTCCAACGACACTGTGCTGCAGCTCATGGGGGCCATGGGCAGAGCCACCAACGGCAAGTCCACCAAACTGCTGATCCCCCTGCTGACGGGCACCATGCGGGAGCTGAATCTCCAGACCCTCCAGACCCTGAGAAAGGGCCTGGAAAACCTGGACCTGACCCCGGAAGAGCTGAAGGCTGCCCTGAAGCTGCTGGATTCCGGCATGGAGGAGATCTGTGACCAGACCCGGGACCAGACTGTGGCCAACGTGGAACAGATCCTCCAGGAGCTGAGAGCCCTGAACCCTGACGCCCAGATCATTCTGGTGGGGTACTACAACCCCCTGCCCTTCCTGCCCACCTACGGCAGACACTTCCGCCTGCTGAACCGCTCCGTCAAGGCCCTGGCCCAGCAGTATGGTGCAGACTATGTGTCCATCCCCTATACCTCCATTGCCAACGACGGTCACCCCACGGTGTGCGGTCACAAGTACATCGCTCGCCAGATCCTGAAGGCCGTCCGCAAGTAAACGTTTCGTTTTTTCAAGGCCCTGCCTGTCCGGCAGGGTCTTTTTGCTTTCCTGCGTTTATTTCCGGCATTCAGCTTCAAAAGCTTCTATTTTGACAACTTTTTCCTGCGATTTTCCACGTTTTGTCAATTGACATTTTCCCTTCATTTCCTTATCATGGAAGCAGTTCCGCAGCCTTGAGATGTTGCGGGGAAAGAGGGAATGATGACCATGAAAACAAAACGCATTGCAAGCCTGCTGCTGTCGGCCGCGCTGCTGCTGTCGCTGGCCGTTCCTGCCTTTGCAGAGAACCCCACCACCGAAGAGACTGCTGAGCCGGAAACCGCCGTGCAGGAAGTGGGGCCGGAAGCTCTTACCGAAGACGATGCTGTGGCGCCTGTTGCAGAGCCCACCGCCAAAAAAGAGTACACCTATGTCGCCATCGGTGACAGTGTGACTGCCGGCGTGGGCCTGAGCGGCCTGCAGTACAAGCTGGTCCAGAACGGCTTCGATATGTCCGGCAATTACAAAGGCTACGATGGCCAGTGCTTTGTGGGCTATGTAGCCGACCAGCTGGGCCTGGATCGTGACCACGCCATCAACCTGGGCCTGCCCGCCGTGATGACCCGCGACCTGGCAGACCTGATTGAGACCGGTGCCATGCCGGCCATGAACCATTATTCCGGCGTGCAGTATACCTCGGTGCCGGAGCTGAAGGAATATATCCAGAAAGCGGACCTCATCACCTTGCAGATCGGTGCCAACGACGCCCTGATCCGCACCATCGTGGCCCTGGGTGAGGCTACCAACTGGAAAAGTGAAAAGCTGGCCAACAGCATGGTCACCGGAATGTTCCGCAACCTGACCCCGGACAACATCGACTATTTTATGGACTGCCTGAAGCAGCTGACCCTGACCCCCTCGGAGTTCCGTGCTGTGATGTATCTGCTGACCACCGGCATGGGCCAGATCTGCACCTCCACCTACGCCGACACTGTGACCCAGCTGGAGCGTGTGATGAAGGACCTGCGTGAGCTGAACCCGGAGGCCCAGATCCTGGTACTGAGCTACAATAACCCGGTGCCCCTGATGCCCTCCTGGAGCCGCCACTTCCGTCGGCTGAACACCGCCGCAGCCAAGCTGGCCGCCCAGTATGATGTGACCTATGTGCCCATCCCCTATACCCGCACCGCCAACGACGGCCACCCCACCGTTTCCGGCCACAAGTACATTGGCCGCCAGATCCTCAAAGCCGTCAATTACTGATCCATAAACATGCAGCATAAAAGGGCCTGTCTCTTGTGAGACAGGCCCTTTTTTGGGGGTTGCAGTTGTTTTCTCAGCTCAGGCGGCCGCTTTCTACCGAGTAGGTCACATCGGCGGCAGCCATGGTGGACTTGCGGTGTGAAACCAGCAGCACCGTCTTGTCCCGGCACTCGGCCCGCACCGCCTTGAGGATCACGCCCTCGTTCAGGCTGTCGAGGTTGGAGGTAGGCTCGTCCAGCAGCAGGAAGGGTGCATCGTGCAGGAATGCCCGCGCCACACCGATGCGCTGCCGCTCGCCGCCGGACAAGGCCCCGCCCAGCTCACCCACGGGGGTGTCATACCCCTTGGGCAGGCTGCGGATAAAGCCGTCCAGCGCAGCCTTTTTGCAGGCCGCTTCCACTTCTTCGCGGGTGGCATCCCGCTTGGCGATGCGGATGTTGTTCTCGATGGTGTCGTTGAACAGCTCCGTCTCCTGGGTCACAAGGCTCTCCTGTGCCCGCAAAGTGGCCGTGTTCACCCGGCGGATGTCCTCCTCGCCAAAGCGGATGGTGCCGGTGTTCACATCCCAGAAGCGCATGAGCAGCCGCAGAAAGGTGGACTTGCCGCTGCCGGAACGGCCGGTGATGCCCACGATCTTTTTTTCCGGGATGGTCAGGCTCAGGTCGTGCAGCACCTCTTCGTCCGCATAGGAGAAGCTCACATGCTCCGCCTGCGCCCCCGCAAAGGCCGTGTGGGCACCGTCGGTCACGTCGGCGGTCACAGGCTCTTCGTCCAGCAGGTCCAGCACA
>ERZ839741.2643-NODE-2643-length-15968-cov-38.247031_pt1 | contig 15968 bp, 12 predicted proteins | sample MGYA00519880_ERZ839741 | MGnify/ENA primary metagenome ERZ839741 (study PRJEB31850, sample SAMEA3708851) | human gut metagenome | biome: human gut; feature: human-associated habitat; material: faeces | place: China | collected 2014 ...
TCTATTCCTGTAATGGAGTCATACGTATGATGATGCCCTACCAGCCAGCATATCCGTTCTATTTGTGCTTCAGAAAATGTTCCCATATCCGTCAGCAGTTTCCGGGCTTCTGCCGGACCTTCCTGCTCCTGGTGCTTTCCATCGCAGACTCCGTATTTCTGCTCACAAATCCGGATACCAATGTCATGCGCAATGGCTGCCGCCTCCAGAATCAGTTGAGCAGCCTCATCCACATGTTCTGCCAAACCAATCATACGGGCAAAATAATGTACTTTTATCAAATGTTGTATACGCTTCGGGTCACCTGCATTATAGGCTACCATTCTGCCTGCCAGTTCATGAAGCTGCCGTTCCGCAGCCCCGATAAATTCAGTTGTTTTCATATTATTTTCGTATTGTTACACATTTATTCTTGTACTTCATAATAAGGATATACAGGACCGAATCCTCTTCCAAACTTAAAGCGGGCTCCTAACTCAATGGACTGCTGAATAAACCTTTCTGCTTCAGCAACAGCAAACTCAATCCCATAACCTTTACTTAAAAAAGTCGCTATTGCAGAAGCAAAACTATCTCCCGTTCCATTTACATTTCGGGTTCGAATTCCTTCCTTCTTGTAAACCTTCATCACCTTCTCCACCGGATTATAATAATAATCGATAAAGAAATCACGGTTCTCCACCGACTTTATAACTACACTATTTCCCCAACGGCTCAAATCCTTCAAACATTCCTCTATATTACCCTCATTCAACTCCTTTCCACACAACCACTCAGCCTCTTTCTTATTCGGAGTTAGGATAGAAGCACGAGGAAATAGGTAATCTTTATAAGCTTGCACCGCATCTTCTTCCAACAATTTATCACCCGAAGAAGTAACCATGACCGGATCAACGACAACTGGAATCGAGCTATATTCATCTAATATGCCTGCAACAAGCCGAATGATATTTTTAGAATACAACATACCGATTTTTATGCAATCTGCCCCCACATCTCCAAGGAAAGAACGGATTTGTCCTGCAATCATATCTGCCGGTATCAAGTGTACTCCTTTTACATGAGTTGTGTCCTCATCTACAATACATGTCACTGCTCCTGCCGCATACCCTCCACAAGCCACGATGGCTTTCATATCGGCCTGAATCCCCGCTGTTCCTAAAGGTTCGCTACCCGCAACAACGAAAACTTTATAAAGCTTATCTGCTATTTTCATAATATCCATCCAGCACTTTCTTCAAACTCCCTACAAATATATCCACTTCTTTCTTTGAAAGTACCAGCGGAGGAAGTATTCTTAATGTATACAGCCCGGAATAGCCGGTAAAAATCCGTTCCTCAAACAGCAGGGGTTCGCGTACCCCTTTCACCGGCACGGTCAGTTCCACCCCCACCATCAGTCCACGTCCCCGGATTTCTTTTATAAGCGGAGAATGCAATTCTTGTAACCGCTGCATCAGATACGTTCCCGTATGAAGGGCATTCTCTATCAGTTTCTCCTCACGGATAATTTTCAGCACAGCCAGGGCGGCGGCGCATCCCAAATGATTACCACCGAACGTCGTACCGAGCATTCCTTTTCGGGCGGCAAACATCGGACTAATCAAGACTCCCGAAAAAGGAAATCCGTTGGCTATACCCTTGGCCACAGTGATAAGGTCCGGCTTGATGCCAGCCCACTGGTGAGCAAAGAACTTCCCCGTACGACCATAGCCCGACTGTATTTCATCAAGAACCAATACCACCCCATAACGTCTCGTCAGTTCCCTCAATTGCCGCAGAAAGTCCTCATCGGGGACCTGGATTCCCCCTACTCCTGAAATTCCTTCTAGAATTACGGCACACACATCTCCCTTGGTCAACTCCGTTTCCACTTCCTTTATATCCAAGTCTGCAAAATACACGTTATGATTCGTATTAATCGGTGCATGAAGGGCAGGATTGTCCGTCACTTCCACAGCCGCCGACGTGCGCCCATGAAAAGAGTTTCTAAAAGCCACTACCCGTTTTTTTCCCGTATGAAACGAAGCCAGTTTCAGGGCATTTTCGTTGGCTTCTGCTCCCGAGTTGACAAAGAACGCCCGATAATCAGGATACCCCGACAGCTCACCCAGCTCATAAGCCAGCCTTTCCTGTAACTTATTTATGACAGAATTCGAATAAAACATCAGCTGTTGCAGCTGCTCACTCATGCACTTCACCAGATACGGATGCGAATGTCCCACCGAAATCACGGCATGTCCGCCATACAAATCAAGATAGGCCTGCCCCTTCTCGTCATATACCTCACAACCTTTTCCCCTTACGACATTCACGGGAAAAACCGAATACACATCAAACAGTTCCATCATCTTTTACATTTTACGATATAGCCTGCGGCAAGATCATTCCATCCTGCCGTATTTCATTTCATCTCCATTCTTGTCATATTGCTTACGCTTGCCGGTGGGAGGCTTAATAAAGTAATCCGTACCACCTCCGTACGATGAAGGCTTCTCTGCACCGCCTCATCAAACGCATCCATATGCTTGGGCAGGAAACGTTGACTGATGGCCCGAAGCGCCTCAATCTTCTCTTCCGTATCCGTCACCCGTTCCGCCTTGCCAAAAGCGATGGCCGAACGATATTGAAGTGTAAACGTGCCGTCCTTCGGCCCCACAGTAGGCTGGCACTTCGTAACCGCCGAAAGACATACTTCCGGATGCACGGCAATGGCATCCAGCTTATCCCCTTCAGGAGCACAATGAAAATACCACACGTCATCACTTGTACAAGCCAGTGAAAGCGGCACCCCGTATGCACTTCCGTCGACCCGGGTAAAGCTGACCGTGATGTAAGGGGCCTTGCGCATAACCTCCAAAGCCCACTGACTATCCATTTCTCTACTTGCTTTTCTCATCTGTAATTCCTTTTATTCAGATTTTTCCTTTGTATTTGTTTCACAAAAATACGGCTCGCCAGTCAATCTGCATGTAAGATTTATGACAAGGGGATTAATTAACACTCCCACAAAAACAGATTAATCCTGCCTTTCTATTGAAAGTAATAAACAAAAAACATATTTTTGCAAAAGAAAATGCAGAAAGACAGATAATGAAAAGCATACCATTCAACGATTATTACAAGGAAAAACTTTTTTCTATTCCACTCTTTAAGGAACTGCCGGACTATCTGAAAAGTGAGATTCTAAAAAGACTTGACTTCCGTCTTCAGGAAATCAACGAGAATACGGTTATCCTGGAGCAAGGAGATATATGCTGTAATCTGTATGTATTGCTTGAAGGAACCTTGGAGGTGAACATTATCGATGCCAACGGCAATGAAGTCTTAATCGAACACATTGAGTCGCCCAGGGCTTTCGCCACCCCTCACCTGTTCAAGAAAGACAACCGTTTCCCCGCCACATTCCGTACGCTGGAAAAATCGGTCCTCCTGACTGCCACCAAGGACTCCACCTTCCATCTTATCAGCAAATATCCGGATATGCTGAAAAGTTTTCTCTGCGTATCAGGCAACTGCAACGTGTGTACCACCATGCGACTGGACGTGCTGTCACGAAAAACCATTCGCGAAAGAATCCTGGTCTATTTACTGAAACAGCTGGATAAAGACACTTCTACCGTGAAACTGACGCATACCCTTACGCAACTGGCCGAATACATTAACGTGACACGTCCGGCACTGTCTACCGAATTCAATAAGATGGAAAAAGAAGGCATCCTCAAAAGGAAAGAAGGCAATTACATCGAACTGAACCGAAAAGCCATAAAAGGCATTATATAAAGAACAAGGACCGCTCCTTCAATGTGGAACAGTCCTTGTCCTTTTTTATTGCGCACGTAACTATTATTTTTTGAAAAGAGTCGGATTGACGTTCAAAGACACCCATCCCCAGTCTTGCCAGCTTTTGTGATTTCCTCCTTTCACGACATCCATTGTCGAGGTTCCTCTCATCAGCGAGTAACCCACCGAAAGGCTGACATCTTTCATGATTTTCCAGTCCAGCTGATAATCCAGTTCAGACCCTAAGGTACGGTTCAGGCTCTCCAGCTTCACACCTGTGGCGAAATAATGATAATTCAGTCCCATCGATACAGAAGAAGATACCTTATAACCTACTCCTATCTGCGTGTCAGAAAGTCCCGGTGCATAGCCATTCACAAAATCGGACGCATAAAAATAATCCATTGCTCCGTAAAATTTATGATGAGTGCCATACAGCGGATTAAAAGCCCGGTAAGTGCCATCGGACTTCTTACTACCACTCAGGTAATCAGTTCCCACATTGACCGTCCAGCTGTCATTGATAGAATACGAAGCCCGCACACTTCCCATGAAAGCAGAAACCTTGCGTGCGGATACATTCTTTCCTGTCTGATAATAGAAAGACCCTGACAGACTCCATGAGGCCGGGGTGAACTGTACATACGTGCCCATCGTCTGCATATATTGAGTATCCGACTTTCGGGTTTCGGCATCACCTCCTTCCTGACCCAGATTCATGGCCAGCACAGAAAGTTTCACAGGTGCAGATGCGAAATCATAATGATACCACAAGGACTGCATATTTTTATAAAGTTTGGTCTTGCTGCTGTCATAATATGTTCCGCCTATCAGGGTCTCGTCATTCTGGTTGAAAGCAAAGATACCATCCAGCTGATGCCCTCCGTGTCTGTAGCCTATTTTCAGGGCATCATGATAGCGCCCTGCCACGTTCCAGTCCAGTCCTCCCAAAATGCGCTCATCATCATACACCAGCGACTGCCTTCCCAGCTGCATGAACCACGAGTCATTCAGATGGAATGCAGCCCAAGCCTCGTTCAATATAAAACGCCCGTTTTTGTCAACCAGCGCATCCTGCCCCCACACACCGACATGCTGTGCCGAGAACTTCAACGACAACTTCTTGCGTTCATATCCCAAAGTCAGTCGGGCACGTTCATTGATAAACCCCGCAGGTTTATCACCCTCACCGCGGGGAGACAGCGCGCCATTCCGGTATTCTCCTCTTGTACGAATCTGGGTTGAGGCCCAAAAATGACTTTCTTCATTCTCCTGAGCATGGGCCAAGGACACCTGCCCAAGAAGCAAAGCCACCGCCCATGCAGACAAAATTCTTTTTCTCATACTCTCAGCGTTTTTATCAGTTCATATTATAGGTGTGAATACTGCTCCCTTGTGCGGAGGGCAGGTAATTAATGCCCCACCAGCACATCTGTAAAAAAACAAAAGAAATCAGCAGGACCGACAATGACAACCGACGCTTCTGCTGTAACCCTATTCGCATGTGAATGTAAGTAAGATACGAAAACCAGGTCACAGCCGCCCAAGTTTCCTTGGGGTCCCACGCCCAGTAATGTCCCCAGGCTTCCTTCGCCCATAAGGCACCGGTAAGCATTCCCAGTGTCATGAACGACAGTCCGACATATACAAGGTTATCACACAAGGCCATTTCCTTCTCGTCGCACCGGTTCTTTCTGACCCAGAGCAGGTAAATGGCCATCACGGCAGAAGCTCCCAGCATGGCATAGGCAAACATATAAATAATGACATGAGGAGCAAACCAAGGACTTTGCAAGGCAGGCATAAGCGCTTTATTGTGTATCTCCGGCTTCAGAATATTCACACAGATAAAAACAACCGACAGCAATGTGCCAAATCCTAATATCCATTTATATTTCCACCTTATGTAAGTAATCAGTCCGGCAAAAGGCAAAAAGAACGAATACCACAAACGGGTTTCTCCCATCGTACGCAGAGGAGGACGCTCCAGTGAATGCCACAACAAGCTGATAAATGTACCAAACACCACAAGCCCTAACACCGTACACGCACATGCGCGCAGACGACTCCCCTTAAAGGCACTCCATGCACCAGCTATCCAGCACAGCACAGCCACCAGGGCAAAATAACTAAACCAGTCCCAATTCAGCATATTCTTCTCAACACTTATTATTCTTCTGGGCCGTTACGAACATGCATACAGCCCCCAACATCATCATTACAATTCCCACATAAACTACCGGAAGCCATGGGTCTGACACCAGTTCAAACACACTGACATCACTCCAGCGACCTTTGCCCTCATCGTAGCTTAACTGATAGATTTTCCAGCCTTCCACTTTCGCCGGCTTATTGACTTCAATTGTCTGCTCAAGCTTTTTTCCTGTCTCTGTATAAATTGTCACCTCAGACGAGAAGCGCCGTGGCTCTCTGTCGGGCATCACCAGGCTGCAGACACTATCGAGCCGGAGCGCCTGATACGGGAACAGAAAACTTCCGCAGCTTACCCAGCCGTCTGCCATCTGCTTTCCATCAGCAGAAGTAGCCCTGACATGGACGGCACACGTAGCTCCCATGCTCGGCCATTCCACGTACCTCACCGTATCTTCTCCTGACACGGAGGCAGCCATATCTATCTTGTTACGTACCTCAATATTCCATCCGGGCAACACACCCTGACTGACACCCTCTTCCAAAAGCAGATGAGCAGGTGCGTTGTCTGGCAAAGCTCTTCCGGTAGCATTGTCTATCAGCATCAGCTTGGGAGGATATTCTTCTATACTGAAATTCTTGAGTTCGATGGCCAGTGGTAACTCGGTTAACTGCCCGTTCGTGTCCGTAGCACGCCATTCAGCCTGACCCACACGTGTATTCATCGTCAACCGTTTCATATCGGCACTACCCAGTGTAGCAGATACCAACGCCACGAATAACCCAAAATGATTCAGCAGAAACGGTATCTTCTGAAACCGAAATGAAAATAGGTGCTTGATCGATACCAGTCCTACGATGGACGTCATCCAAAAATACTCCAACACGAAAGGCCACCATGAAATCATGCGGTTAAACATGGAAATACCCTCAGCAGGTACATGTCCCGGGACCTGCTTAATCATACCCATACAGAATGTAAGGACCGACACAGCTGCCAGCGAAGGAATCGCCGCTTTGTACGACATGGCCCAGCGCACGAAATAAAGCTTTTTCCGCAAAGAATACAATGCCACCAGCCCCACCAGGTAAGCCACTGCCACACACAAATTCAATGGCCAGGAAAAGCTGTTCCAGTCTACTCCACCCGTCATCAAATGAAGAATAAGACCTATGACGAGCAATCCCGCACAGGTCATTATTCCTTCTTTTATCCCCCAAGTATTTTTCCACATAACACTTAAATGATACGTTCCTTCAGTTTTGCTTCTTTCAACCAGTTCGGAACCGTTTCATTCAAGAAACGTTCTTTAGCAGCTTTTTCAGCCGGGATGTCCAGACCTATGAACTCCTGCGCTTTCTCTTTGGTAGAAATATCCGGCATCGGCACACTCTCCGTGTAACCGTGCTTAGCCAGAATACGGACAAGAGAAAGACGGGCCTGCAGTGCTCTGTCCAGTCCATGCGACAGGATTCGCTGAATTTCCTGAGGTGCATGGAAAGCAGCTCCATGAGAAGCTACTCCAAAATCCCAGCGCCACTGAGCTTCACGCAGCAGTTTCAATACCGGTTGCATTTCATTCTCTGTCGCTCCCTTATCCCAGGCGAATTTAGCTTCGATATGTGCCGAAGCCAGTTCTTTTTCCAGACGGGTTCTGATCTCATTGGCCTTACGCTGACGTTCATACACGTTATTGCGCAATGTTTCTTCACTTTCACGATGACACACCTGACACGTACGGTCTATCATAGCAAGCGGACTCTGGATGTGATGGTCACTGAATTTCATTCCTCCCTCACTCTTATACGGCATGTGACAATCGGCACACGATACTCCTCTCTGTCCGTGAATGCCCATCTGCGAAATTTCATAGTCAGGATGCTGTGCCTTGAGAATCGGTGTACGGCTCAAAGCATGCGTATAGTCAGAAAAGCCGGCTTCATCGTAATATTGCTCGATGGCCTCTACCGTCATGCCCTTGTCCCATGGGAAAGTGAGGTACTTGCCGTCTCCTTTAAAGTAATATTCCACATGACACTGTGCACACACCAGCGAGCGCATTTCCTGAGGAGTGGCTTTTGTGATGTCTTTTCCCTGACGGGCAAAAGCTTCAATCAGGGCCGGACGGCTAATATGCAAATCCATTGTTTCTGAATCATGACAATCTGAACAGCCTATCGGATTCACAATCTCATCGCCGAAAGCAGCCCACTTGTTATTGTAGAATGAATCTACCCCTATCTCCTGCATCATGCGCGGTACATCAGGACTCTTGCAGGTCCAGCAAGTAGAGGGCTGAGGGCCGTCTTTTTCACCCTGAGGTGCTCCTGTTCGCAACGTGGCACGAATGTCTTCAATGGCATGCATGTGGCCACGAGGAGTGGCATAGTCTTTTGAAAAGGCATAGCCTGCCCAAAGAATCACCATCTCCGGCCGCTGTGCCAGCACATCCACCTGCACATTTCCGTTGAATTCACTTTCAAAATCTGTACGGGCAGTTTCAGTCCAAGTCTGATATTCTCTCGGGAAATCTCCCTGGAATTTCTCGTTCTGAGCCACAATCCCTTTCATCGGATTCTTCCGGTTATTAAATATGCTTGCCACTTCGGCCCTGCGCTCTGACAACGCAGACACGGCAAGTCCTAAACAAAACACGACGGCCATTGATGCACCAAACAACAGCCATCCCTGCCAAGATTTAAAATTATGAATCATACTATACGAGTTTTAAATTATTCTTTCATCTTTCTCAACCATTCCGGAACTGGTGAATCCGGCAGTGGCACAATGGCCGCCGGTGTGGACGACAGACTGTTCTTTCCTCCATGGGGCACATCGCGGTGGCAATCCCAGCAGGCTTTTCCCTTCCCCACCTCCGACATCATATAGTCTATGCGGCCGGTCTTTACCAGTTCCGTATTCAACTGTTCATGACAGCGGATACAATTGTTCATGATGACCTGTGAACTGGCCGGATGTGCCTGAATGACCTGAGGCTCCGAACTGGTTAGAAAAGCAGCCACGTGCTTCACGCCGTCCATCCCTTTGAACGTCCACTTCTTCACAAAATTCTCATGTGGCACATGGCAGTCGTTACACGTCGCATTTCGCGAATGAGAGCTGTGCATCCAAGTGGCATAATAAGGTGACATGATGTGGCAATTCACACAAGCCGAAGGCTCGTCGGTGAGATACGTATGTGCTCTCAAGAGGTAAAGGAAGTACAGTCCACCGCCTGCCACCACTCCTGCAATGAGAGCCGTTATCATTTTTTGTCGTTTGGATAGCATCATATAATATACTTTTTTGCAAAAAAAAGACATTATTTCAAATTCAGGCGTAATAAATATGACACCCAGCCCAATTTTGCAGACATATAACATGCGATTCCTACCCAAAAATCACAAAGAATTTGAAGACAACCCTGAAACCTCCCTATAAAATTAAAGCCGACCCATAAGATTATATCTTACAGGTCGGCTACCATCATTTATACAACATGTACGCCACTGCTTATATTTTCTCGGCAATACGCTTTACCACACCAGGACCTTCATAGATGAAAGCGGAATACACCTGTACGAGGTGAGCTCCTGCATTCCGCATGGCCTTTGCCTCAAACGGTGTCATCACACCTCCTGCACCAATCAGCAACATATCCTTGGGAGCATGTGCTGACAAGTACTTCATCACCTCCAAAGACTTGTGAATGACTGGAAGTCCGCTGATGCCTCCGGCTCCTACCCGTTCCACCTCAGCTTGTGTGGAATGAATCAGAAGCGAACGGTCTTGTGTAGGTCCCGTAGCAATAAAACCGTCAATATGATGCTCCTTTGCAAATTCAATTACCGCATCCAGTTTCTCCACCGGTACATCGGCAGGCAACTTCAGAAAGACCGGTCTGTGGAAACGCTGCTTGTAGCTCTCGAGCGCCGTCAGCACGTCAGCCAGAATCTCAGGCGTCATGCTGCCCCAGTTTATCGTATAATAATCCGCATAGGCACTGAAAGTCTCGTACAAATCTGTAATGTCTGTCACGGCCCGCTCCGCATCGGTCGGAGTATTGGTATTGATATTCACTCCCAGAATGTATTTTCCGTCCCGTTTCCGTTGCAGATTTTTCAGGACAACCTCTTTTCCGGGATTATTGAAGCCCGTACGTGAAACCAGCGCATGATCCTCCGGCAAACGGAAGATTCGGGGGAAAGGATTTCCTGCTACCTTTTCCGGAGTAACGGTTCCCACTTCCAGAAAACCAAAACCCAAATCATTCAGCTCGTCAAAGCAATTCGCCTCTTTGTCGAATCCGGCCGACAGTCCCACCCGATTGGCAAAAGTCAGGTTCCGCCATTGAAACGGAGTTGCCTTCGGACGATAAAATGCACGAAGAAGACATTTCACCGGTGGAAAATGACGATAAACATGAAGTAAAGCAACAATCTGACCGTGAATTTTCTCGGCATCCATACGGAACAACCAGGGACGAAGAATAGATTTGTACATAATCATAATGTTTTTAGTTTCGTGACACAAAAGTACGATATCTATCTGGATTTTTGTCATAAAAAAAAGTTATCCCCTATTACCTGAAAAAACGTAAGTTCGTTTAAGACAAAACGCAAGTGCGTTTTACTTCAAACGTACTTGCGTTTCATCTGAAATGTCCTTGCGTTTTAGTTCAAACGCAAAGGCGTTTTTGCCAAATTTTAATCTACCAAAAATCAAATATTTACAAATTTCACAATTTACATATTTCCCATCGTATTGACCACCTCCACCCGGCTTAGCGTATGGTTTACCCGCTCCACATGAATCTGGGTGGCAATACGTTCGCGCAGGGCTTCCACGTGACTGATGATGCCTACTTTCTTGCCTCCTATCTGGTGTAACTTCTCAAGGGCTTCCATCACCGTATTCAGGTAGTCACTGTCCAGCGTACCGAAACCTTCATCAATAAACAGCATATCCACCGAAAGACTTTTCCGGTTGAGCGAAGACAATCCCAATGCCAAGGCCAGTGACACCAGGAAGCTCTCTCCACCTGAAATGGTAGACGTGGGACGCTTCACCCCTCCCTGATATTCATCGCGCAACAGAATGGTAAGTCCACCCGGCGGACATTCCATACGGTAACGGTCGGTCAGCCGGCTCAGGTAATGATTGGCACCGGCCAGCAACTGGCGAAGTACATAACTTTGGGCAATGTTACGGAACTTCTTGCCGTCGGCACTGCCGAATAAGGCAGCCACTCCTGCCCAGTTATCCACTTCCTTTTGCTTCACTTCAATCTGTTCCTTCACTTTCCGAATACGTTGCAGACACTCTTCGTGATGTGCCAGCATCTGTGCGATGGCTCCCAAACGAGCCAACTTCCCGGTCTGCTGTTCTTCCAGTCGGGAAATGGTTTCCTCTACGACTGCCAGAGTCATCCCTTCGGTTTCCGACGGACGCTGTGCCCGATGCTGTGTCAGTTCCCGACCGACCCGTTCCATTTCTGCCCGCCGGCTCGTCAGGTCGTTGTCCAACTTCTGCAAAGTACGGCGTGCCATATTCACTTTTTCCACTTCCAGTCCGGCCAGTTTCCCCAAATACTCACGGGAAATCTCGGGATGACCGACAAGAAAAGCTTCCACTCCGGCGCTTTTTTCCTCCCTCAACTTTTGCGATGTCTTTATGGCATGGCAGACAGAAAGCACGGAAGTGTTCAGCGTGTTCCATTGTCCCGGAAGTCCTTCCGGACACGGCCCGTCGGGTATCGTCTCTGGCGTCGCCTGCCTCCAGTCCGGAAGTTCCGACAAGATGGACTGACGGACAGACTGCACATGCCCTACCTGGGAAGCCAGCGACTCAACCCTGTGCGAGAGTTGCTCTCTCCTTGTCTGCTGTTCCACATACCGATTGGTTTCTTTCTTCAAGGCGGTAATAAAGTTTTCCCGGTCGGTCTTCCAAGCTTCTTGCCAAGGCATAAAGACAATCAAGGTCTCTCCTTTCTCCACGCACTGGGAAACGGTCAGTGCCTCACGCGAAAGCGCCTCTTCCAGCATACGCAGTTCGGTTTCCAAACGGGACACAGCTTTATCGGCTTCCTCTACCTTCCGGTGCCATTGCTCGCAGGCAGTGGTCAGTTCCTCCCGTTCCTTCGTCAGACGGTTCAGGCGTTGCTGTCCTTCCTCGGCCTGTTTCCACAGCGCTTCCAGCCGGTCGCATACTTCCTGCTGCGCCGACAAGGCTTGCTCTACCTGAGATACGACCTCATCCGCTTCTTTCACCGTAGCATAAAGCGGCATATCTGTCACGGTCTTTTCCGCCTGAGAATAAGCTTCTTTTGCAGTAGTCTCCTTCTTCGCCTCCATTTCTTCCAGCCGCATCAGGGAGCAAACCTCCGCTTCCGCCCGTGCAAGTGCGGTCAAGACTTCCTCCGCCCGACGTGCCTTTTCTTCCAGCAACGCACGGACCGGTTCCAGCAATGACACAAAATGAGCTTCGCTCTTCAAGTCATCACCCACCTCCTTGCCGCAGACCGGACACACATCGCCTTTTGACAGACGTGCGCGGGCTTCGCGTGCCCAGTCCTCACACGACATCCGCTGCTTGTCGTACACCTGCTGCACTTCTTCCTTTTCCTTACGGCAAACTTCAGCCTGCGCTTTCAGTTGCGCTACCGTCTGTTGCTGTTTCCGGCAATCGTCCTGCAAGGTTTTCCGGTTCTTCTGCACATCCAGCCAGGCCTGTTCCTTTTCTGCACGGACAGAAAGTGCCTCCCGCAATTTCTTCCATCCGTCCAGCCGAGCGTCTGCTTCCTGCTTCTTCTGTCGGAGTTCCTCCACTTGCAAATCCTCCAACTGCGTGCGACACACTGCCACCTCCTGCTGCTTTTCTTCCGCTACCTTTCGGGCCTGTTCATACGATGCCGTAGCTCCCTGCCGGACTTCCAACGTTTTTTGATGCATTGCCGCCTTGTGCGCTTTTTCTTTCCGATAATCTTCCGACTGCTGGAGCGCGCGCTGAATCTGGTCAGACAAAGCCAAAAGCGATTGCAACGATTCGTACACCGGCACCTTTTCCTGCACACCGGTAAGATAGGTCTCGCACGCCGCCCACTGTTCCCGGCACTGCACCTGCATACGCTCCAGTTGACCCAGGCCAACACTCAACGAACGGTACTTCTCTTTCAGTTGTTCCAGTTCTTCTTCCGACGTACGGATACGCTGCTGCAAGGCCACCTGTTCCGTCCACTGGAAACGCACATCAGCCGTACGGTCCCAGTCATCCAGCAACGATTTGTTGCGCTTGTAATCTTCCGATTCCACCCGTTCCGTCAGTGACTGAAGCGCCTTTCCGGTCTCCTCCAGATCATGTGCCAACTTCTGCTCGTCGGTCAACCATTTCCGAAGGTCCTGCTCCTGCTTCAACTGTGTGCGGAGCGTAGCAGTTTCTTCTGTCACCTGGCGCTGTTCCGCCTGAAGCGCGGCCAGTTCCTCGTCAGTCAACAACACAATGCCGCCCGTCTGCACCTTCAGCTCCTGCAGCTCCGCCTCCTTTTCGGTCTTCATCACGTAGATTTCCCGACTGATGCGCGAGTAGATTTCCGTACCTGTCAGTTTCTCCAGGATATTCGATTTTTCCTCCTCCTTGCTTTTCAGGAACTTGGTAAACTCTCCCTGTGCCAGCAGCGTGGTCCGGCAGAACTGCTCAAAGGTGAGACCGATACGCCGCTCTATCTCCGTACGTGTTTCGGTCGACTTATTCGTGAGCGGAGTACCGTCCTGCAAAGAAAGTGTCCAGACCACTTTCTGGATTTTCCCTCCGGCCTTGTTGCGCGCCCTTGCCACGCTCCACACGGCCCGTAAGGCATCTCCTGCCGCATCCGTAAACCACAGCTCCACTTGTGCCGACACACTGTCGCGCCGCATCAGCATGCGTGAATCGTCAATGCTTACTTCACCCGTGCCGGAAAAGCTGTCGTTCTCGTCCAAGTAGCGTTCATTGGCTGCCTGTTTCAAGCGGGGAGTGGTGTTATAGAGTGCCAGACACACTGCATCCAGCAGCGTCGACTTGCCGGCTCCCGTCGGCCCACAAATCAGGAAGATGGAATCCTCGCCCAGCGGCCCATGCTCAAAATCAATGCACGCCTTCTCGATGGAGGCTATATTTTCAATAATCAGTTTCTGTAATTTCATGTGCTATTCCTCCTCTTGGCTTCGTACCCGTTTCACGGCTTCCTCCAGCATGTCGAGCATTTCCGGAGCAATGTCCCGCTGAAACTTGTCCTGATAATAGATGGCTGCTACCTGCGACGGGGAAAAAGTCTGCAAACGGTCTACATCCAGCTCTGTAATCTCCTTCTGCGTTTCCACTACTTCACGTTCCCACTTGTAACGGCAGAAACGGCACTGCTTATCACGAGCTAACTCGTAGGCCCGCTCCATGCAATAGGCCGGAGGTACATCCTGAATACGGACGTGCAACTGCACATACATCTTTTCCTCATCGGGAATGGCCTGCAACACCTCCAATGCCTCTTCCTGCGACACGGCCCGCGAAGGCAGCACTTTTAAGGGCCACACATTCCGCACCGGCAAGGTGCGCACTTCGGGCATAGCACCGTGTGCAGCCAGTTCTACCAGACTGACGGAATGCCCGTAACTCTCGTCAAAGTTGACCGGAAGCGGGGAGCCGCAATAACGGGCCCGTCCGCCGAGCAAGGTTTGCGGAAAATGGATGTGTCCTAAGGCCAAGTAATCGTATCCCTCCCCCATCAGGCGGATGTCCGTGTATTCCATGCCGCCGCGTCCGTCGTCCTGTCCGGTAATGTCACTTCCCGTCAGGGCCAGGTGGGCCATCAGCACCACCGGAAGATTCCCCTGGTTTCGTTCCTCCACACGGTTCAGTAAAGTTTGGATAAAATGAGATTGCCGCTCTTCACGTGGGACTTCTTCATCGAGCGCCGGAAAGTTTTGCGGATACACATGAGGCAGGGCTATCACATAGCCTTTCAATTCGCCGCAACCGTTCTTCACTTCCACGATATGACGTTCCAGGTCTACCTGGCCAGCTTCATCCCTTCGGATAGAACCCACCACAGTGACTCCGGCATACTTCCACAGATTCCGGTTGATTTCCAGCTTGGAACTGCTGTCGTGATTACCTGCCGTGATAATAATCTGCATGGAAGGGCAGGTTTCATGAAATTCCACCAGCGCATCCGTGTACAACCGCTGGGCGGCTGCCGAAGGACTGCAATAATGAAACACGTCGCCCGACACGATCAACGCGTCGGGCTGTTCTGCGGCTACCCAGTGGCACAACTGCCGCAGAAAGTCTTGCTGTTCCTCGCTACGGTCGTATTCAAACAGTTGCTGCCCCAAGTGCCAGTCACTAGTATGTAATATTTTCATCCGTTTTACAAGGTTTTAGGAGGATAAAGGGTGTTCCACCAGGTCGGGTCATCTTGTAGCCATTTGGCAAACCAGGCAAAGATAGTGTTCTGCCACTGGATGCGTTTCTGATAGTCCTTGATGTGATGGTCTTGTCCGTCTACCACTACCAGTGCCGTTTCACGTCCTAACAGTTTCAGGGCCGTAAACATCTGGATACTTTCGCCCACCGGCACATTGGTATCTACCGCTCCATGCAGGAAGAGCAGCGGAGTGTGTATCTTGTCGGCATTGAACAGCGGACTGTGGTCGACAAAGAGTTCCGGATTCTTCCACGGATAACTATTGGCTGCCGATACTTCACTGTAAGAATAGCCCCAGTAGCCTTCGCCCCAGTAGCTGGTGTGGTCGCTGATACCGGCATGGGAAATAGCTGCCGCAAACAAGTCGGTCTTTGTCTGGAGATATTGCGTCATGAAGCCACCGTATGAAGCACCGATGCAACCGATTTTCTTACCATTGACAAAGGAATGAGCTTCCACAAACTTACGTGTTCCTTCGATGATGTCGTCGGCCACATAATCACCGAACGTATTCACATGGCGGGCAGAGAATTCCTGACCGAAACCGGTCGCTCCACTCGGTTCTACCACATA
>ERZ839741.2646-NODE-2646-length-15946-cov-3.795419_pt1 | contig 15946 bp, 9 predicted proteins | sample MGYA00519880_ERZ839741 | MGnify/ENA primary metagenome ERZ839741 (study PRJEB31850, sample SAMEA3708851) | human gut metagenome | biome: human gut; feature: human-associated habitat; material: faeces | place: China | collected 2014 ...
CGCAGATGATCGCAGTAGCACCCGCACCCAAAAAAGTAGGAACGTGATACTTTGCACTGTCTGCCACATAATAGCCGTAAACGGTCAGGTCTTCATTGATCTCAAGACCATGTGCTTTCATGCTGTTATAGTAGGCTTCCTGACGCTGCTCGGATACCATGGAGTGCAGGGAACCATTTAAAAAGGCAATTTTTTTGTGACCGAGTGTGTAGAGATGGTCAACTGCCGCATCGATTCCCTCATAGTTGTCCGTTCCAATGTAAGCAACATTCGGATTCTTCTTAATATAATTGTCGAAGAGAACAGTCGGCATGGTGGTTTGTTCTAACTGTTTCATCCATTCGTCGTGAAGGGCGAAGCCGACGAGAAAGGCTCCACAGAAACCATTCTTTAACATATAGGTGTCATATTTTTCTGCGAGCTGGAATGCCGGTGTGACCGGAATGACTGTCACATCCCAGTTGTGGCGGAACGCATTCTGTTTGAATCCCAGGACAATTTCATAACCAAACTGTGTGGCAGCTTCATAGTCCATATTTTCAATGAAAATCGCAAGCTTGCGGTTTTCTACTTTTTTTGATCGTTTGGTCGCATATCCCATTTCCACTGCGGTATCTAAGACCATCTGTCTTAATTCATCACTGATATCGCTTGCTCCGTTCAAACCTTTGGAGACAGTGCTGACGGATACACCCAGACGATTTGCTATATCTTTGATCGTAGCCAAGTCTTTATCCTCTTTGTTATAATTATTCGATACTTCCCTTATTATATAGAATCGAATTTCTGTTTTCAAGCAGTCTGCTCAGAGATTTCAAAAAAGTTTCGAAACAAAACGAGAAAAACTTGTCATTTTACACAAAAAAACAAATATAAAAACGTGAAAAATAGCAAAATCGATATTAATATTTGCAAATTCGTTGACAAAAACGTTTCAATAAACTAAAATTACCTCAGATACGAAAATTCACGAAACAATTCGTATAGGTTTTGAATGCGGGATCATTCCAACAGAACGGGAGGAAATGAATTGGGATCAAAAGAATTGACCAGAGGAGCAGGAGTCCTGCTGGCAATCACAAGCTTACCATCTTCATATGGAATAGGAACATTAGGGGAAGCTGCATTCCAATTTGTTGATTTACTTGTCGATCTCAAGCAGAGGTACTGGCAGGTGCTTCCGATCGGTCCTACCAGTTTTGGAAACAGTCCGTATCAGTCCTACTCCGCATTTGCCGGAAACCCATATCTCATTGATCTGGATGATCTGGTGAAGGATGGATTGTTACAGGAGACGGAGATCCGCAGTTTTAACTGGGGAACGGATGATGCAGATATTGATTATGCAACCATCTATGAGAACCGTTACAAGATTTTGCGAATGGCTTTTTCGAGATTTTCTGCGAAGAGTGAAGACTTCCTTGTTTTTACAGAAAAAAGCGACAGATGGCTGTCTGATTATTCTCTTTATACCGCATTGAAACGGCATTTTGGAGATATAGAATGGCAGAGCTGGGACGTGCCGCTCAGGGACAGAGATCCGGAGGCAGTGAAAGAGTATCAGGAAATATTACATAATGACATCATGTTTTGCAAATTTTGCCAGTACGAGTTTTTTAAGCAGTGGATGCAGCTGAAGCAGTACGCAAATAGCCGTGGAGTCCAGATCATCGGTGATATGCCATTGTATGTGGCGTCAGACAGCGTGGATGTATGGGCGCACCGTGAGATGTTTTTACTTGAACTGGATGGAAGACCGAATGTGGTCGCAGGGGCAGCACCCGATGCATTTTCCGAGAGCGGTCAGGTATGGGGCAGTCCGGTATATGACTGGAACGTCATGGAAGAGGATGGCTTTGCATGGTGGAAGGCAAGAATGCTTGAGAACATGGAATTATTTGATGTGATCCGGTTAGACCATTTTTCCGGTCTGGTGCGTTATTACACCGTTTCTGCAGATGCAGAAGACGGAAGAAATGGCAAGTGGAGCAAAGGACCGGGCAGGAAACTGACAGATGCCATGACAGAGGTTCTGGGTGATATGCGGGTGATCGTGGAAGACATCGGACCAAAGGGCGGGCTTCCGGGAGTGAAAAAGTTAAAGACAAAAACCGGATGGCCGGGCATTAAGATTTTAATGTTTGCCTTTGATGATGACACCGCGAATGAGCATCTTCCACATAACTATCAGGACACGAACATGGTCGTATATGCAGGAACTCACGACAATGAAACGATCGTTGGTTATTTCCGGGATAAGTCAGATTACGAACTGGCATATCTGTATGAGTATCTGAACATTCATTATAAAGAAGAAATACCGGATGCACTGATCCGGGCAGCCTATGCAAGTATCGCAGATGTGGCCATTATCCAGATGCAGGATCTGATGAAACTTGGAAATGAAGCCAGAATGAACGCACCTTCCACGGTGGGACGCAACTGGCGCTGGCGTATCGGAAAAGATACTTTGAGCGAAGAACGGAGAGCATGGATACGGACTCTGGCAGCCGTATATCGCAGATAACAAATACGCTATAAGATGCATAAGCATTTTATATAGAAGTCTTATTCTAAAAAAGGAGAGGAATCAAATGAAAAAGAAAGCAATCTCATTATTACTTGTTGCAGCTATGACAGCTACAATGACAGCAGGCTGCGGCGACAAACAGGAAGCAGCAGACAACACAACTGCAGGAAACGATGCGGCACCTTCTACAGAAGCAGCAGCATCTGATGATGCAGCAACAGAAGAAGAGGAAGCATGGAGCGGTACATTGACTGTATGGAGCCCACAGGAAGATCAGGATACAGGCTGGTTACAGAAAGAATGTGACGCATTCAATGCGGCTCATCCAAACTGGGATGTCACATTTGAGTATGGTGTATGTGCAGAGGGTGATGCAAAAGCTACTGTCACAACAGACGTTGAGGGATCTGCAGATGTCTATATGCTGGCAAACGATAACATCCCTGATTTAGTAGCAGCAAACGCACTTGCTGAGCTCGGCGGATCTTATCTTGATTATGTAACAAGCACAAACTCCGATTCCATTACAGCATCTGTTACATACAATGATGCAGTAGTAGCATTCCCATTTACATCTAATACATGGTTCATGTACTATGATAAGAGTGTATTCTCTGATGAGGATATCAAGAGCTTTGACACAATGTTGGAGAAAGGAAAAGTTGCCTTCCCATTATCTGATTCCTGGTACATTCAGGCATTCTATGTTGGAAATGGCTGTTCATTATTCGGAGATGGTACAGACGCAGCAGCAGGTATCGACTTCGATGGAGAAAAGGCAGCAGCTGTTACAGATTACTTAGTTGATGTAGTTGCAAATCCTAACTTTATCAATGATGCAGACGGAGCTGGTCTTGCAGGTTTACGTGACGGAAGCGTAAACGCTGTATTCTCCGGTACATGGAATGCAGAAGCTGTAAAAGAAGCACTTGGTGACAACATGGGTGTTGCAGCACTTCCATCATTTAACTTAAACGGAACAGACTGCCAGATGAAATCCTTCATCGGATCTAAAGCAATCGGTGTAAACCCAAATGCTGAGAACATGCAGGTTGCTATGGCATTGGCAGCTTACCTTGCAGGTGAGGACGCTCAGAAAGATCACTACGATATGAGAAACATCCTTCCTACAAACACAAACATTGCAGTTGATGATGAGATCGCAGCAGCAGTTGCAGACGCAATGATCAACACATCTATCATGCAGCCATTAGTACCTGAGATGAGTAACTACTGGTCACCAGCTGAGAACATGGGTAAAGCACTTGTAGCTGGCGAGGTCACACATGATAACGCTGCAGAAAAGACAGCAGATATGAATACAGCAATGAACACAGACGCAGCACAGTAAAAAGAATACAGAAGATTCTTACATGCAAAATACAAACCTCGGGGCGCATGAGCGCTCTGAGGATTGTTTGATACTAAGGAATCTATTTTTATTTTAAGGAGGCCCATAACGTGATACAGGCTGGAAAAAGAAAAAAAGAGTTTGCGGATCCATATACCGTGACCGGTGCGGTTACAAAAGGAAACATCATTACAAAGCTTTCCCTGCTTATTATGGGCTTGGGTAATATCGCACACAGACAGATCGCAAAGGGACTGATGTTCCTGGTTGTTGAGATTGGATATATATGGTTTATGATCCAATCCGGAATTTATAATTTATCCATGTTTCCATCATTGGGATGGAGAGAGCAGGAAAAAGTCTGGAATGAAAAGAAAAGTATCTATGAGTACACTGCCGGTGATCAGTCATCCCTGATCCTGTTGTATGGAGTTGCAACGATTTATATTACATTGATGTTTATCGTTGTGTGGAGAGAGGCAGTAAAAAGCTCTTATAAATCAGAAGTGCTTGCAAAATCAGGAAAGCACCTGAACACCTTTAAAGAAGACTTCAAGAGTTTGTTTGATCAAAATTTACATAAATTATTACTTGCAGCGCCGATCATGGGAGTATTGATCTTTACGATCCTTCCACTGATCTATAATATTTCCATGGCATTTACCAATTACAGCAAGGTAAATGATCATCTGGTATTATTTGACTGGGTTGGGCTTGCAAACTTTGCAAAAATCTTAAATTTGAACGACAGTATCGGTAAGCAGTTCTATTCCGTACTGACATGGACGATCACCTGGGCGATTTTTGCAACAGCATTAAACTATATTTTCGGTATGATCCTTGCAATCGTGATCAACCGTAAAGAGACACATTTTAAGGGATTCTGGAGATTCTGCTTTGTATTATCCATCGCAGTACCTCAGTTTGTTTCCCTGCTGATCATGAGAAGTATGTTACAGCCAACCGGTATCGTGAACACTTTATTATTAAAATATGGTCTGATCGATACGGCGCTTCCATTTTTCTCAAGTGCGACATGGGCCAGAGTGACAGTTATCGTTATCAACCTGTGGGTAGGTATCCCATATACGTTACTTCAGGTAACAGGTATTTTACAGAACATTCCGGGTGAATTATATGAGGCAGCGAAGATTGATGGAGCTAATGCAATCCAGATATTCTTCAAGATCACATTGCCATATATGTTATTTGTCATGACACCATACCTCATTACACAGTTTACCGGAAATATCAATAACTTCAACGTTATCTACCTGCTGTCCGGCGGTAATCCGACACCGGTGGATGCAACAGCCGGTAAGACAGATCTGCTTGTTACATGGCTGTACAAACTGACCGTTGATAAGAACTACTACAACTTAGGTGCAGTAATTGGTATTATGACGTTCATTGTCCTTGCGATCGTTGCGCTGGTAACATATCGTAATACCGCATCCTACAAAGATGAGGAGGGATTCATGTAATGAGTAAAAAACAAGTGACATCTGGCACAAAAGCAAAGAAAACAATTGTGAATATTATTATCCATATTTTTCTGGCAATCCTGTCATTCATCTGGGTGCTGCCGATTTTCTGGGTAGTCCTGACAAGTTTCCGCGGTGAGAAAGGTTCTTACGTAACCACTTTCTTCCCGAAGACTTATACGATCAACAACTATGTGAAATTATTCACAGATACAAGTATTTTGAACTTCCCGAAAATGTTTGTGAATACTTTTATCATTGCGATTTTTACATGTATCATTTCAACCATTTTTGTACTTTCAGTATCTTATACAATGTCAAGAATGCGTTTTAACATGAGAAAACCATTTATGAATGTCGCAATGATCCTCGGATTGTTCCCATCCTTTATGTCCATGATCGCTGTTTACTATATTTTAAAGGCTCTTGGACTGGCAGAGGGATCTATGATCCGTATCGCTTTGATCGTCGTATTCTCAGCAGGATCCGGTGTTGGATTCTATGTTGCAAAAGGTTTCTTTGACACGATCCCGAAGGCGCTGGACGAGGCTGCGATCATCGATGGGGCAACAAGATGGCAGGTATTTACCAAAATTACCGCGCCACTCAGTAAACCAATTATTGTTTATACCATTTTGACATCCTTCATGGGACCGTGGGTAGACTTCATTTTTGCAAAGGTTATCTGCCGTGCTGATGCACAGTACTACACCGTGTCTATCGGTCTTTGGAAGATGCTTGAAAAAGAATACATTGACAGCTGGTATACCTGTTTTGCCGCAGGCGCAGTTGTGGTATCCATTCCGATTGCAATTCTGTTCTTACTGACACAGAAATTCTATGTAGATGGAATGAGTGGAGCTGTAAAGGGTTAACCCGGGCAGCGGATAAGTTTTGGCTGTGTGTGGGACTGTTGTATGAGAGTGAAAATCTTGATACAGCAGTCCCTTTTTATGTAAACATAAAAACGCTCCGCGAGGATGCGCAACTCGCGGAGATGAATATATAGCTACGCTATCCGCTCGTGTGCGAAAGTGTGCGCAAGCGCACACTTTGTTGTATAATACGAAGAAGAGAAGCTTTAAATGATATGAGAAAGGCATGGTTATAGGAATGAAAAAACGTTTGATTGCAGCCCTGTTAGCAGGAATGATGTTGGTACAGACAACCGCTTGTGGAAATAGCACCAGTGGAACCGTAGGTACTGTGGATAATACAGAGACAATGTCGGAGAGTGGAACAGAGGCAGATACAGAAAAAGAAGGGGATGAAGTTACCGCATTATCTCTGATGCAGCAGGTCAATACAGCAGAAGAGAATGTGATTGATGACAATTACCGAACTTATTATGAAGTGTTTGTTTACAGTTTTTATGACAGTGACGGAGATGGAATCGGTGATCTGAAAGGACTGACGGAAAATCTCGATTATATCAATGACGGTGATCCTGAGACGGACACGGATCTGGGATGCAATGGTATCTGGCTGATGCCGGTCATGCCGTCCACGACGTATCATAAATATGATGTGACGGATTATGAAGCGATTGATCCGGAGTACGGGACGATGGACGATTTTACGACACTTGTAGATGAATGCCATAAGCGTGGAATCAATGTGATCATCGATTTTGTCATGAACCACACATCTTCACAGCATGAGTGGTTTCAGACTGCATACCAATATTTGCAGGGTCTTCCGAAAGGTGCAGAACCAGATGCGTCAGAGTGCCCTTATGTAGATTATTATAATTTTTCCAAAGAAAAACTGGGCGGTTATTATCCGGTGGAGGGAACAGACTGGTACTATGAGGCACAGTTCTGGAGCGAGATGCCGGATCTCAACTGGGATAATGAGATGTTAAAGACAGAGTTTGAACAGATCGTACAGTTCTGGCTGGATCTCGGAGTGGATGGTTTCCGTCTGGATGCAGTAAAGGAATTCTATTCGGGCGCAGATGAAAAAAATATTGCAGTCCTGACCTGGTTTAATGATATGGTGAAATCCAAAAAAGAGGATGCATATCTGGTCGGAGAGGCATGGAATGATTACAATGTCTATGCGAAATATTATCAGAGTGGCATGGACAGTTTCTTTGATTTTACTTTTGCGGATAAGGACGGTATCATCGCAGACACAGTAAAGGGAATCAATGGCGCTTCCGCTTACGGAAAGAGTCTTGTCAATACGCAGGAGCTTTACGGCAGCTACAGTGATACTTACATTGACGCACCGTTTTACACCAATCATGATATGGCGCGGAGCGCAGGTTATTATTCCGGCGATTATAGTGAAGCGCAGACAAAGCTTGGAAATGCAATGAATCTTCTGATGTCGGGAAGTGCATTTTTGTATTATGGGGAGGAGCTTGGAATGAAAGGCTCCGGAAAAGATGAAAATAAGCGTGCTCCGATGTACTGGTCGACGGATGCCGATGCTACGGGTATGTGTGACGGACCAAAGGATATGGACGATATTAAGATGAAGTATGGCAGTTTAGAGGAGCAGGAAAACGATGGTAATTCCATTTATAACTTTGTGAAACAGACGATCGCATTGCGGAATGAGTATCCGGTGATCGCCAGAGGAAAGGTCGCATTTGATGAGGGGATTTCGGATGATACGGTATGCGTGATCCGGAAAACCTGTGATGAGGGACAATTGACGCTGGTGTTCAATACTTCAGAGAAGGCACAGACGGTCGATTTTGGGAAATCAGCTCTCGGAGCAACGGAAGACAGGAAATATCCATTGCAGATCGCAGGGGAGCTTCTGACAGGAACGGAAGCTGCCGTTCTGGATGAAGAACAGCTTACCATACCTGCGTATTCGGTCGTGATCTTAGAGTAAAAAAGAATACTTTTCCGGATAACAGAAATCCCCGGTATGAGACGGTCTATCGGGGATTTTTACTTGAATCTGTGCTTTTTTGGTATATAATAGTAATATCAAAGACGGAAAATACAGGTGTTGTGGAAATGCGTGTGTTTAAGAGAAAATCTGGAGGAACAATAGATGAAGCGGAAAGTCAGAACAAGAAAGCTGGGGATCAAATTTAAAATACTGATCCCGGTATGTGTATGTGTACTCGTTGTCTGTGTGGTTATGGGAGTAAATTCTTACAAACATATCCAAGACGGCATGGTTGAGATGGGCGTTCAGGAGGCAGACATGGCGGCAGATCTGACACTTCGTATGTTAGATGGCGACGAGGTGGAGCAGATCGTTCCGGGGGCAGAAGAAAGCGATGCATATAAAGGAGTCCTGGCAGCCTTAAAAAATATGAAGGACAGCTGTGGGATTGCATATCTGTATACTTTATATACCGATGGGACAAATGTTTATTACGGAGTAGATGTGGAAGCAACCGAAGATGTAAGTTATCTCGGGGATCCTTTTGCTGACTCTTATGAGGAGTTAAAATCTGTATTTGAAGGACAGGAATATGTGCAGGATTATATTGATGAGACGGAGGATGGAGACCTGATCACAGTCTACAAGCCAATCACAAACAGCGCAGGAAAAGTGGTGGCAGTTCTGGGGTGTGATTATGATGCATCTGATATTACTGCCCGGCTTGAGGCATCACTTGTGGGAGTGGTCAAGATTGGTGCGGTCTGCATTGTCCTGGCAGTAGCGGCTCTCAGCATCATTATTTCAACGATCACGAGAGGTCTTCAGAAAGTGGACGACAAGATTTATGAGATCGTGCATAATGAGGGAGATCTGACGCAGAAGCTGGACATCCACAGTGGAGATGAGATGGAACTCATTGCAGGGAATGTCAATGCTTTATTGGAATACATACGGGGAATCATGTTGAAGATCTCCGACAATTCAGAACATTTAAATGGTTCGTCACAAAAGATTGCACAAAACCTTGCAGCAGCAGAGGTGAATATCACAGACGTTTCCGCAACTATGGAGGAAATGAGTGCGGCAATGGAGGAGACAAACGCTTCACTGGAGCAGATCAGCACCTCAGTGGGACAGGTTTATGCATCCATTGAAAACATGGCAGCACGTGCAGAGCATGGAAAAGAGTCTTCCGGTGAAATGAACGGACGGGCAGACAGTGTCCGCACAGAAGCCTCAAGCAAACAGCAGGAGGTTGCAACGCAGGTGGCCGACATGGCACAGAAATTGAATGAGAAGATCGAGCAGTCCCAAGCGGTGCAGGAGATAGCACAGCTTACGGCAAATATTATCGAGATCACCGATCAGACCAATCTGTTGGCATTAAATGCGAGCATTGAGGCGGCAAGGGCAGGAGAGGCAGGAAAAGGATTTGCAGTCGTGGCAGATGAAATCGGAAAACTTGCTGCCAATTCGGCAGAAGCTGCAGAACAGATACAAAAAGTGAGCGCAGCGGTAGTTGAGGCTGTGAATGGTCTGGCACAAGAGGCAGAAAATATGGTCGAATTTGCGGGAATAACTGCTATGGATGGTTATCAGCAGTTAGTGGAAATGAGTGAGTTTTACAGCAAAGATGCAGGTGATATGAATGCCATTATGGAAGATTTCACAAGTGCTGCCGGCGAATTGCAGAAAGCCATGGATGAGATCAAAGAATCGACTACAGCAGTCAGTGCTGCTGTCGAAGAGAGCGCAAAGGGCATTGTAAATGTGGCAGAAATGTCCACAGATCTTACAGGAAGTGTGGGAGATATCCAGAAAGCGGCTGATCATAACAATGAGATCGCAGATCTGCTTGATACTGAGGTGAAACGGTTTAAGCTGGAGTAACGGAGATTGTAAATCATAATTGAAATAAAAAATCGTGCGAACAGAAACGTATCATGTTTGCACGATTTTTTTATCAATAGGTGTTCAGTTCATAACATAATGAAAGAAATCAACAGCATTCCCTTTGTTATCAGTTGCGTATGCAATGCCGAAGCAGACCGTTCCGGTGTAGTAACCGTAGTCAGAAAGCCATTGGTTGTCGTTCAGTTCCAGACCGCAAGGGAGTGTCTCACCGGTTTCGGAATCTGTTGCATAGACGATCATATCTTTGTACTGTTCTAATTCATCCGCTGTTAAATAATCCGTAAGAGGCATAAGACTTCCGGCATCAGCGTATTGCTGGAACACAAATTCCGGTGCAAAAAGAACGTCGGCATCACCGACAGAAAGTTTTAAAGTCAGTTTCTGGTTACTATAGTAGTTTGTGGAGTAATTATCGTCATCAGAAAAAGTGATGGAGGTATCTACGGTAACTTCTTCTTTCTTTGTAAAGCCTTCCTGTTCAAAAAATTCATCTGTGGAAGAAACGTTTTCTTCATAAGGATTCAGAGTATTTACCATCACTATATCTAAAACACTTTCCCTATAGGCAGCATAATGTACGATCATGGAAATGACAAACGCCACAAGGCAGATGGCAGCAATGATGTGCCAGCGGTAATAGTCCCAGATATATTGCACCTTTGCTTTGCGGGAAAGGTCTTTGAATGCAGTTTTCTTTTCCATAGGAAAACCTCCGTAATTCTGTGGGTAGTGTCAAAAACTACCCATTTTATTGTTCTAAAATTCTTTTAAAACCTTGATTTATTGGAGGTTTGCAAATAAAAAGAGCATTGACCTCCCAAAAGAAGTATAATGAGTTCACCACAAACACCATTATCAACAAGGAGACAATGCTCATGGACATTATACTTTATTTACTTCTATTTATTCAATACCAACATAAACAAATCTGCTGGCTTTTTAATTTTATCTGCAGATATATTCCCCTTAAGCAGTGGGTCTTCGATGATTCCCATTCTCCCAAATATCAAAAATTCAAGATTGATAAGCTCCCAAAAATAATCTATTACGAAAAATGGGATTACAAAGACTACATTCCTTACCTCGAATGGAAGTATGGCAAGAAAATCAAACCTGTCAGCCGCCGTTCTGAATGTGATATTGATGACAACTGTGCCTGTCCACGTTGCAATGCTCCAAAGCCTTATCTCTACAAGAATAATGGTTCAAAAGGACAGATCCTGTGCAAAGTATGCTCCACCGCATTCTCTCCGGAAGAAAACCGTTTTTCAAAGTCCTACTCCCTCAAATGCCCACACTGCAATCACTCGCTGGCTCATAAGAAAGACCGCAAACACTTTGTTGTCCACAAATGCGTAAATCCAAAATGTCCTTACTACCTCCACAATCTAAACAAGGTTGATAAAAAAGACCTTAAGGAGGGCTATGGCAAGAACAAATATAAACTCCATTACATCTACCGGGAATTCCAGATAGATTTCTTTCGCATGGATTTAAACACTCTTCCCAAGAATGCTTCTTCCCTAAAATTCAGTAAACATGACCAGCATGTCATGTCACTTTGTCTTACCTACAAAGTGAATCTTGGGTTATCGCTTCGTAAAACCGCTCAGGCGTTGAAGGACATACACGGCATCAGCATCTCACACCAGCAAGTTGCCAACTATTGCAAAACCGCCTCTGTCTGCATAAAACCTTTCGTAGACAACTACGATTACAAAACTGGCAATGTATTTACTGCTGATGAGACATACATCAAAATCCGTGGTATCAAAACCTATATCTGGTTTATCATGGATGCTGCCAAACGCTCTGTTATCGGCTATCAGGTATCTGATAATCGTGGTGTTGGCCCATGCATTCTGGCAATGCGGATGGCATTCCAACATCTAAAAGAACTGCCTAAGAACTTTAAGTTCATTGCAGATGGCTACAGTGCATATCCCCTTGCCGCCCAGCAGTTCTTCCATGAATTCGGTGATAAGTTTAAGTTTGAAATCACACAGGTAATCGGCCTCACCAATGACAATGAGGTTTCTAAAGAATTCAGGCCTTACAAACAGATGATTGAGCGCTTAAACCGTACATACAAAGCTTCCTATCGTAAAACCAACGGCTTTGATAACATCGATGGAGCCAACTATGATCTCGCCCTCTGGGTTGCTTATTACAACTTCCTAAGACCACACAAACACAACAACTATAAAGTCTTAAATGAAGTCGAAATGCTGTCTCAGGCTGACACGATGCTGGGCAAATGGCAGCTTCTCATCTTCCTTGGTCAACAGACGATTCTGAACCTGCAACACGGCGAAGCCGCTAACTGTTCTTAGATTCAGAGCCAGAGGTAATTATCCCAGCCACCGCAAAGCGGTGTGCCCTTGATGGCACGAAAAAGAACTGCTACACTGCTGTAATCGACGGAAAAACTCTAACTGTTCTTGAGTTCTTCGCCGTCGGTGATTAACCTACAGCAGTTCTTTTTCGTACCATCAAGGGTGGCGGTGGGCTACCACAACCTAAAAGATCTACAGTTTTCAAGGTTTATCTGAGCCTTTTTCTTTTGCTCAGTTTTTTCATAGGTCATTTGACACTATCCTCCGTTCTCATGATTTCTATGATACCATGAATCACTTATGCACACAAGAAAATATCGTCTGATTGCTCTATACGATCGCTCTATACGAAAATCACCGGAATCATTAAGACTCCAGTGATCTTCGTGCATACATTTATTCAATTGAAATCAGCTTTTCTAACCGGAACGAGTAGATCAGAATCTCCTTCACCTTCAGTTTCCGGGTGGCAAAAACCCGCTCCAACGCATCCGCATAAAGCTTTAACTGTGTTGCATAACGGTCAATCAGCTCCTGCGCAGTATCCACACGATCTGTCTTGTAATCCAGGACTGTGATTCCGTCATCCTCAATCCAGAAAACATCAATGATTCCCTGAATTAAAGTTAAATCTTCCTCATGCATATGATTTTCCCGCGACACATTTTCTAACACAATTTCCTGTTGTGCATTTTCAGTCTGCACCTCATTTTCTATCATCTGCGCACCTGCTCCGAAACCATAATTTTCCAGTTCTTCTTCCGTAAATCCCATGACAAATGGTTTCTCACGGTAAAGCGCTCCCATGCGCTGTGCGAGAGCCATCCGCTTTCCTGTTTCCGAGGAAACAAAATCTGCCACAATCCGCTCTTTCACAAGTGTGCGCATATCCGCAGTGATCTTCTCCTCTTTTTCCATAGCGTCCATCTGTTCCTGTACGCTTTTTTCTGAAGTAAAATCATAGCACTCCATGACACGGTGCACCGCAGTACCACGTAACGCTCCACGGTTTACCTGCACTCCCTGACCGCTTACATTCTGATCTGGCGTGATTTTCTCCTGCCTTTGTATAAAGAGAGGAATCGTTGGCGTCACAGGTTCTTCCAAAAATGCCGGAATGGTCTCCTCCTGCTCCGCCTCAAATTTCTCACGCATTGCACGGTGCTTTAATTCGGATACGGAATATTTGTTTTTCCGCAAAATGTCTGTCTGATAGGGATAACGCTGCGAAAACCGCTGTTTTAACTGTCCAACCAGCTGTGTGTCCGCCGCTTCAATCTCTTCGATCCGCTCTGTCAGATCTTCATTTTGCTCTAACTGGTTTTCCACTTCGTCTAAGACAAGCTCTGCCGCTCCCACGATCCGGACCGGGTATTTGTCCCCATAGGAAAGCACTGCCGGAAGTATCCAGTCCAGATAACCGGAAGCCCCTTCTCTTGTAAGGTAGGAAAGCGGTCTGTCTGCTGCTTTCGAAAGATTCGCCTGCTGTCTGTAAAATTCCACTTTTTCGGCTGCATCTTTTAAGGTTCCGGTGAGAATGAGCTTTTCTTTTGCACGGGTTAAGGCAACGTAAAGTACACGAAGTTCCTCGCCGAGATTTTCCAGCTCGATCTGCTTTGCAATCGCCTTCTTTGCGATAGTCGGTGATTTGATACGCTTTTTTCCGTCCATGTAGTCAAGACCGATGCCGAGTTCCGGGTGAAGTACCATTTTGCTCCGCGTGTCCTGCTTATTGAAATTTTTGCCCATTCCGCTCACGATCACAATCGGAAACTCAAGACCTTTGCTCTTATGGATACTCATGATCCGGACAACGTCCTCGTTCTCCCCGACCATGTCTGCCTCACCGAAATCCACATCATATTTTTGCAGCTCATCGATATAACGCACAAAATGAAACAGTCCTTTGTAACTCGTCTTTTCGTAGGCTGCGGCTTTTTCCAAAAGCATGTTTAAATTCGCTGTTCTTCTGCTTCCTGCCGGCATTGCCGCCACATAATGACCGTATCCGGTCTCGCGCAGGATGATCTCGATCAGCTCATGGATCGGAGTGGGACGAGCTGCCGTAATTGCCTGTATTTTTTGTAAAATTTGAGCAATTTCCGGTGAGCGGTTGTCTCTATATCATCTTCTTTTTTCCCGTCCGCGTTTCTTCCCTGCTTCTGATCTGCCTCTGAATCTGCCTCTGAATCTGAAATTTCTTTTTGCCCGTCCTCTTCATAAAGTCCTTCTGCCAGTTCGAGCACCGCTTCATGAAAAGGCACACTGCCATCTTCAAGCCTTAACACCGCAAGCTCCTCATCAGTAAGCCCTGCCATCGGCGAGCGGAGTACTGCCGCCATCGGGATATCCTGCCTTGGGTTATCCAAAAGCCTCAGCATGGACAGCACCGTCTGTACTTCCACCGTGGAAAAATATCCGGTCGAAGAAACCGTGTGCGCCGGGATCCCATTTCCGTTCAGCACTTCCACAAGGGAATCCGCCCAGCCGGACAGGCTGCGGAGCAAAATTACAATATCGGAGTAACGTGCCGCCCGAAGTTCTCCGGTCGCCTTATCGGTGACAGGCTGCGTTTTCATCAGGTGTCTGATCTCCTCCGCCACAATTTTTGCTTCTAATGTCTTCTTATCGGAAAGTTCGGTGTCCTCCAATAATTCGTCATTGCTGTCTGCGAGCAGGATCTCCGGGGTGAAGTCTGCGCTGACAGGATAGCTTGCCCCCGGATACAGTGCAGCCTCCGCATCATACTCCACATTTCCAAGGCTCCGCACCATGATTTTGTAAAAAATATCGTTTGTGCAGGTTAAAACTTCCTCTCTGCTCCGGAAGTTTTTGTGCAGATCGATACGCTGTGTGGTACTCTCTTCCAGCGAATAGGAGTCGTATTTTTTCATGAAAAGCTCCGGTCTTGCGAGACGGAACCGGTAGATACTCTGCTTTACATCCCCGACCATGAAAATATTATTTTCCCCACGCTCCTCTCTGGAAATGGAGCGAAGCAGTGTCTCCTGCACTTCGTTGCTGTCCTGATACTCGTCGATCATGATCTCCTCAAAGGTATCCCGGAACTCTTCCGCAGTCTTTTTCGCCTTCTCCGTCTCCTCATCCACAAGGATCTGCAATGCAAAATGTTCCACATCATGGAAATCCACCAGATTTTTCCGGCGTTTTGCGGCTGCAAACTCATCTGCAAACTGCTTTGTGAGACGGACAACCTCCTCTAACATCGGCTCCGTGCGCTCTAACTGCTCGATCATCATCTCCGGCGAGCAGAAAAAATATTGTTTGCAGATCTTTTTCACCACATCCTTCGCCTGTTCCCTGAGGCTTTTCACCAGTTCTAATTTATCGGGATCTCCCTCAAAACCTCTGCTGCTCGCAAGTCTGTCGTATTTGATATCGGAAAGCGCCCCGTACAGTTCACAGAAAGAGGTTAGTTTTGACAAACTTTCGTATTTTTCCAGATCACTCTGCA
>ERZ839741.2669-NODE-2669-length-15818-cov-15.178456_pt1 | contig 15818 bp, 7 predicted proteins | sample MGYA00519880_ERZ839741 | MGnify/ENA primary metagenome ERZ839741 (study PRJEB31850, sample SAMEA3708851) | human gut metagenome | biome: human gut; feature: human-associated habitat; material: faeces | place: China | collected 2014 ...
AACCATCCTTTCTGAAATGAAATAGAATATCATTGTTCTTACGCCGTTCTCTCTGTATGGTGTTCCTGCCCCCTTCCAGCGGCGTTTTCCGGCTCTCCCACTTGGGGGTCATCGCCGTGTATCCCATGCAGACGGTCATTCGGTTTTCAAGGTTCGATGAAGGCTCTGAAATTAGACTAACACATTCATAGAAGATTTTTTAGGAGGTCGTACCTCCGGTTTTGGGTTGTAAAAAAGCGGAAGTGATGCTTCCGGTTTTCTGCTGCAAACCATTGAAAAAATTATATCACATCGTAAATTTTATTTTTAGGAACTGGTAGTTCCGGTTTTTAAAAAATATGAAGTGAATTTCAAGGCAAAATCGGAACTATTGGTTCTGGTTTTGCGTATTAACGTGATTTCAAATTTTGGCTGCCGTTCTCTCTGAATGGATTTCCTGCCCCCTTTTGGCGGCGTTTTCCGGCTTTCCCACTTGGGGGTCATGGCCGGGTATCCCATGCAGACGGTCATTCGGTTTTCAAGGTTCAATTGGTGTCTTGCTGGTAACTTATCACACTTTCAAAAGATTTTTTAGGACCTGACAGGTCCGGTTTTAAGGGAGTAAACCGGACATAGTAGGTCCGGTTCGGTGAACGGCTCTGAATAGAGCATACCATAATAACACTCGAATTTTTAGAAAGTGATACTTCCGCTTTTTGCCTTCAAAACCGGAAGTAATAGTTCTAGTTTGATGCAATATTGAATGAATCAACGCTGATTTTTACAAAACGCTTTTTCTGAGAAAATTCACTTATTCAGCGTCCGTTAAGGTGCAGAACTGGCGCATTCTTGTACTGAATATCGGGTTTGGGCGAAGCACAACAAGCGTTTTTGAATTTGAATTTGAAAAAATCGGATTCAAAAATTGCGAGGTGGTACCGGCTTGCCCTGCTTGCTACAATTGTGTTGATTCTGAGAGTTCACAGCCAGTGAGCTATACAGATGCCCAAACCTAAGCTACAATGTAGATGTGCTGAGAGAACGGTGCCCTGCTTGAGCTGAAACGCTTGTACGCGCAAACTGTTCTCCGCCATCTCATTGCAGCGTTCGATTGACGCAGGTTGAGTTATCAGCAGATAAAAATGTTGCTGTACATTCGTGTCACAAAGCAAGCTGAATCGGTAATGGGCATAGGCGGAACCGGCATGAAAAAGGAGGTCAGAAAATGAAGTCTGCTGTTATCACCGCTGTCGGAGTCGATGTGTCTAAAAGCAAAAGCACAGTTGCAGTACGTAGACCGGGTGGCGAGATCTTGATGCACCCTTTCGACGTACGCCATACAAACAGCGACTTGAAAAAACTGGTCTCAACTCTCAAAAAGTTAGGAGAAGATATTCGGGTCGTAATGGAACATACCAGTATGTACTGGAGGCCGATTGCCTTGACCCTCAAAAAGGCGGGCTTCTTTGTCTCTGCTGTAAATGCGATGCTGATCCATGATTTCAGCGACAATTCTATCCGAAAGCTCAAAACAGATCGTGCCGATGCTCTGAAAATCGCAAATTACGCGCTGACTTTCTGGGATACACTGCCACTGCTCAACGATGAAGAGGAAACCAGATTGCTACTTAAAATGCAGTCGAGAGCAAATGAAAGAATCACTGCAACCGCAACAGTTCTTCGCAACGGGCTGATTGCTTTGGCAGATCAGACCTTTGCAGGGGTGAATCTTGCCTTCGATCCGAACACGAAAAATACAGATGGCCACGAAAAGTGGGTGGATTTCTTTCTGCGCTATTGGCACAGGGACTGCGTATGTCAGTATTCAATGGAAGTTTTTACGGAGTCCTATCGAGGCTGGTGTAAGCGCAAGAATTATAAGTTTCGTACCGCTACCGCTCATAAGATCTATATTATGGCGCAGGAATGCGTGGCTACCCTTCCCAAGTGCGAAAGCACAAAGACTCTGATCGGACAAGCCTGCAAAAGTTTGAATGCCGTCTGTGAAGCCAGACACAACACGCAGCTTGAAATGCAGCGACTGGCTGCACTGCTTCCAGAATATGAAATCGTGATGCAAATGGAAGGTGCTGGGCCTGTTACTGGGCCGGCTCTTATGGCCGAGATTGGCGATGTCCGGCGATTCAAGAACAAGAAAGCCCTCGTTGCTTTTGCCGGAATTGACGCACCACCATTCCAGTCCGGTGCTTTTGAATCCAAATCACGCCATGTTTCCAAACGAGGATCACCGCATTTGAGACGGACAATATTCCTTGTCTCTAATATTATCCTGACGCTCTCAAACCCAGAGAATGCCGTTTTCTGCTTTATGGGAAAAATGCTCAGAGGGAAAACATTACTATGTCTATACTGTTGCAGAAAGCGCAAAGTTCTTGCGCATCTACTATGCTCGCGTGAACGAGTACCTTCGCTCTCAAGTAGCAGCGGTTGTTTATGAATGACATTTGACAGATTGCTACTATGGAGAATTTCAGCTGACAGGCTGCGCCGTCGGCTTATTAAAGTTGCCGGATGCTCACTGCACCCGGCAACCATTCTTTTTTCGATTCCGCTATTGACACAAGTTAGCAGGTTTGCAGCGGTTGCAAATGCGAAAATTTTTGTGCAGAAAAATAACCGCCAGCTTCAAGTTGAGCTTGAAAGCTGACGGTCCTGATTGCAAAATGATTTTCAAATTTGGAAGGCACGTTGAGAGGCTTCATAGTATCCGCAAGCAGTGCAGACGTATATACATCTGCTTATTTTGCGTTGCAAAATACTTGTTGGGAATACCCAAACCCGCGAACTGCATCCTGTGAATGCAGGCTGAAGTACCGAAAGACTGTCAAAACAGACAAATTTCAACCGAACGATTTGGATAGAATGCGGCTGTTTGGAATTTCTATTTCATTGTTGGACTATTAGTGGTAATATTAGTCTATTATAATTGGATTCGATAAAGTGTATGAGGAGAACTATTATGGCATCACTAACACATGTATGTGTGTGGTCTTCTAAGGGCTGGACTCATATCACACCTGAAGAAGTCGCCCGTAGCCATCCGGGAGGATCGGTATCTGCACGCAGTGGCCTTTTTATGTGTGAATTGTGCGGACAATATGTACGATTTGTTGATGGTGATATCCAGACACCGCATTTTCGTCATAGTGCATATGAAGAAAGCAAAGATTGTCCGGAGCGCACATTTGGTCCGGGAGGAAACTATACCTATGTGGCTGGTGAACATGAACTTCCCATCCGAATTGTCAATATTACAAGCATGGGCTTTTCATTTGAGTTGGGACTGGTTGCGGTTCCAAGAGAACTTTTGAAAAAGCAGATGCGCAAGGAGCTTACAATTGTTCCATCTAACAAATCGATGACTCCATTTGTATATTCGTATGAACGCTTAAATAAGGACGTTCTTACATATGTTCCAATTGGAGATTGTCCCAGTGAGAAGTATACTGTCATATCATCTGATGAAATTGAAAGAACATATTGGCCGCGCATCACAAATGGTGTACGAGAGAGTGGCGCGATTTTTGATGCGGAAAGTGGAAAAATGCTTCCTGATGACGCTGACGTTATAGTAGGAAAAGAGTATTATTTGCTTTCAAGAGGCCGACTATATAATATTTATAATGGCGTTTCAATTAGACAACTTTTGAAAAGAAATATTTCTTGGTCAACATGGTACTTATTGCAAGTTACTGCAACGGACCTTACGGAGTCTGCCGCTAAATTCTTTTTGAACTATCATTGCCGTCTTACAAGTCAGCCGATTTCGATTCAACCAATTTGGCCGGTATATGTGCAATCACCGTATGTCATTCAAAACTCTGGGGAAACGACATGGTTTCTCGTTCAGGGACAAGGTGAAACGACGACAAAGACTTATCCTGCAGCAACAATGCTATACTATCCGTCTGACGGAGGTAAAGTTTGCTCGATTGAAGTTAATGAGCGACAGCAGCTGATTTCTACGGGAAGAGCGAAGGTACTGGAGTACACATATCTTTGGAAGAAACCACTGAATGAACGGGCAGAACAGCCGAAGGTGACAATTTCTGATATCGATGGAAATCCTGTACCAAGTGGATTGCAAAATAATATTCCGCAAAATCATATTATACGAGTGACTGCTCCATTTGATGGAACGATCCGACTTGAAAAGAATGGATTTGTAATTGAACAAATTTCATTGAAAGCAGAAATTTCCATTGAACTTGATGCAATTCAATATGGCGTCCGTGTTCTGATTTTACAGGGATTGGACATTGTTTGGAGTGCAGAGTATAAGAAAGAAAATTCCGAAGTCATGAGTTCGGACGATACAGTGAACTTTCAGAATCTAGTTCATGCGCATGGGAGAAAGATACCGGTTTCGCATACGTTAGGGGCAACGGTCGGTTTACTAAAGAATTATCCTAAAACTCGAAAATGGATTTCTGAAAAAATACGAAGCGGATATATGGAAGAAGATGCCCTCGCATATTATAAAAATTTTATTGTGATGTTAAAGAGCAAGTGGTGAGGAGAATAATATGGATTATCTTAATAGATTATCGAAAACTGATGTTGAATCAATTTGTAAACTGATTGGTTCGAGGGACTTGAAGCAAAACTTTCAGACAAATTCAAACGGTTTTAGCCGTATTAAGCCAGGGTTTCGACCCAAGACAATTTCGGATGAGGAAGCAGTCACGCTTACGGTGCAAAATGTAACCACAAGATTTATTTCAAAGTTTTTGAATGAAAAAATACAGTCCTTGATGGACAAAATTATTGGCGAGCAGGCAAATTTGACAGCGAAAGGAATACCGTCTGACGATGCACACATCATTGCGCTTGCAAACAGCCCGTTTTATGATAATTTGGATTTATATTTTCGCTTAGAACAACCTGTCCGTTCTTCAGAGGAAATTGGCGCATTAAAAATTGCGATACGTATTGCAAAGAGAGCCCACAAACCCGATTCAGTAGAGGACACTCCAACGGATCGGACAACAAAGCTGTTAAAGGAAGAACTTGAAGCGCAAAAGGAGTATGCGCGTAACAAGATTCAACAGGTTCAAGATTTACTGAAGGAAACCCAAGCAAGTTTGCAAGCAACGGCAGAAGATGCTACTCGGTTACGCGATGAAAAGGACGAGCTGAAAAATAAGTTGGATTTGAAGGAAAAAGAACTTACCAGATATCGTGCATTGGAGAAATACTCAATTAGTAACAGAATAGATACAACGGATGCAAAGTATCCTTTCAAGTCCCTTTGTAAGGTTTTCTGGGCAGACGGATATGTGCGTCTAAAGAGACTGTCGGATATCCATCATGATGAAATCACAGGAGATTATCTGGAAGAATTTCCGACACAAAGAGACTTGTTCAGCGATCAGAGATCAGGAACTTTTCAGGAAGGATATGTTGGTGTTTGGGATTGGCATGTGATTCCCAATAAAAAAGATCCAAGTAGGGACTTTATTGAAACCAGCTATAGTTCGTCTCAGCCAACGCAAATTATAATTTTTAAGGAATGTGATTCCGTTGAGAAAATCATAAAGAAGTTGACTGTGGGAGTGTCTGAAAAAAATTTACTGTGATGGTGTTCTCTTTGCTTATTGGAATGGTAAAAAGTATGAAGGCATCTACTGCCATCCCAAAGATCTTGATATTAAAATTGATCGTATTTCATTAAAGCAGGATGTTTTCAGGCTTCCTGTTTTTGAGGTGTTTGCTTCAATGCTGTATCAGGCTGGAGATTGCCAAGTTTGTACGGCCTTGAATTTTGGAATGCCGACGAAAGTAGTAAATGTCAAAGATTCTATGGATGTTTTGAAGGCATTGCTGCGCAAACGGCTGACATGGGCGACATCCAAACAGCGGGGGATTACAAATGCAGCGCATCAGCAAATCACAGCGTATTTGCAAGAGTTGCCGAACAAGGATTTCGTGCAAGAGCTTGCGATGCAGTGTAATTGTACAGAGGATGAAGCGAATGAACGGATTCGAAAGTTTGTACAGAATGCGGACTCTTATCTTTCTGCTACAGATATTGAAGATGAAATGCTGAGCCGCATTATTCAGCAAAATTCCGAATTGGAGAAACGTTGTAAAGAACTATTGACAACCGAATGGGAAAAAGAAAATTCTGAAAAAATTCAAAAAGTAGAAAATGAATTGATGCAACGGAAAAATGCGGCAAAGGACGAAAGAATACGGGTGGAACAACTGACAGAAAAATATGAAGCAGTTGAGCAAAAACTGAAAGAATCAAATGAACAGCTGGAAGAACGTGAGCAGCTGGCTGCCGAAGTAGAACAAAAAGTAGCAGAAAAAATTGCAAAAGCACAAAAAGATGCGGCTGATTTTATTGCGGCACAAGCATTTCTGCCGCAGATCAATCGCATAGGTGAAAAACAGACGGTCTCAGTGACAGTATTTTCATTGTTTACTTCTGGTAAATCAATGGACGATAGAGTTGCTGTCCTAAAAAATTCAGACGATGTCATAGAGTATCTGGCAGATAATTTGAAGGAAGCAGGTGTTCAGGAAAGCTATACCAGAGGGCTCGCAGCTTATCTCTATTCGGCATACAGATATCGAACGCCGGTGTTGCTTGCAGGTCCGAATGGTTTGGCGATTGCACAAGCTTTCTCGACGACGCTGTTTAGTAGAACCGTTGCAATATTATCGTGTGTGGGAGATTATACGGAAAAGGTTTGTAAGGAATGCAAGGAATCTGAGGATAATGTGGTCGCAATTATGAATCCATTCTGTGCTGGGTGGACACAACAACTTCCGACGGCTGTTTTTGATTCTGGTAAATTCTTCTTTTTGCTGTCACCGTATGCAGAAGATTTGCAGGTGGAGCCGATGGGAATATCGAATTATGTGTTGCCGCTGATGACGGAGTTCTTGGTAGATAAAAAACCATCGTCGGTATTTGTTGGCAGCGAGCTCAGTCCGGATTTTGATAGACTTCCTATGCCGAAAGTACGGCCAATTCACAAGAATTTCTTAACAAGTCTCGGATATAGTACTTTGGCAAAGAAAAATCTTTGGAGCGTTTTTGCAAATATAGAATCCATACTGAAAGGTGAAACATCTGACACGGTTGGATACAGATATTTGTTTGGACTTTTACCTTTTGCAATTATTGCGGGAAAAGCAAACCTTTTGATGGAACAGCTTGAGAAAGATGAAAGTAAGCCTTCAAAGAATATTTGTACGATGATACATGAATATCTCGGTGGTGAAGAATGACACTGCAAAACAATTTGATTCCGATTATTGCAAAAGCATATAGGATTGAACGTGGAACAACAGAACTTGTTGAGCAATGGCGAATGCGTGTGATTTATAGTATGCTTGGGCAGATGGCATACGCATCTCTGTGGGATGTAGAAGAAAATGAACAACCTGTTTCAGTTGTCCATTTTAAATCCCGAATGAAAAAACTCATTGAAAACTATTGTGACATATTCAATGATCTCCACAAATCTTTTGGCTATAATTACGAAAATCTGCTGGAGGAAATTTATACAATTCAACTTAATGGTGGGACGCTCTATCATACGTCATACCGACTGGCTCCGACCCAATATTCTTGTGCGAGTGCAGAGCAAATTTTGTTTACAAGAGGAATGGCTCCCGGAGAAAAACGATTTGTTAGTGGGCAGGGAACATATCTACTTTCACAGGAAAAGCAATCCATGAACTCTCCGCAAAGAATGTTTCAACTTCCAGAAAAAACATTGATTGAAACATGGGAACACTTGATGAGAACTGCAAAGTGGAGCTTGTTTCATCAAAATGAATCTGTCGAATTTTTGCGGTTGGAACCGCCATTCAAATATGGATACTGGCAACGACAAAAGGAAGAAAATCACGAAGTATCTCTCATCCGTATGGGCATAAATGAAAATCGATTTTACTATCTTTATAAAGAAAAAGAGGGGAAATCTTTTGTTAGCCAACTCCCGACGTGGATGACGGATGGACATCGCTACCGTAGGGTGTCGAATGCTCTTTTGGCAGCAAAAGATTCCTTGCCGGTAGCAATTTATCATGAAGATGGTCCTATTGTTACACTTGCACTTCGATATCTGATGCCCGCAGAAGAATTGGATTTTATAAAGTTATACAGTTGGCCGACCTCCTGCATTGAATTGCCGCACGATTTTAATCGGATTTTTGCGAAAGATGTGTTCTACGCAGTAAAGACAGCGTTAGAACCGATTGGATACCAATTTGTAAAGGAATGATAAAATGTCAAACGGAGCAAATTCGATTCATCAGAAGCTTCGCCATGATCTCGAAGACTATATCAAGGCACAGTATTTTGGAAAGTCACCACTTCTGCTATCAGCTGTGGAACAGCATTTGGATGACGAGGGACTTCTGTATCAAAAACCTTTTATTGAGTCATCACCGGCTTATAAAAGTGTAAAAAATGGCATTGCAAATGCACAAATCCCGGATTGGATGAAATCTTACTTTTCAAAACTCTCAGGTGCGGGAATTGGTGTATATCCGAATCCATTCGTTCATCAAATTCAAGCACTTGAAGGAGCTGTGCAAGGGCGGGATTTGTTCGTTTCAACGGGTACTGGCTCTGGTAAGACAGAATGTTTTATGTGGCCGCTGATGGCAAAACTGGCAGCAGAAGCAAAAAATAGCCCGGATACATGGTCAATGCGAGGAGTTCGTGCGCTTATTATGTATCCCATGAATGCGCTCGTTTCAGATCAGTTGAGTAGATTGCGGCAGCTGATTGGCGATCCGGACGGAAAATTTGTAAATATTTTCCGTTCTGTTTGCGGGGAAAGTATGCGCCGCCCTCAATTTGGAATGTATACGGGACGCACTCCTTATCCGGGCAATGATCCAGTGACCAGTGAAGACAGAAAGCTTGAAAAGACATTGGATCGAATGTCGTTCCCTCAAAAAGAATCGGAAAAAGTCTTCTTTGAAGCATTACAGCATGAAGGAAAAATTCCGGCAAAAGCAAATATGCGCACTTTTTTGGAGGGATTACATAATGGACGACATATCCCAGATCCAGAAGATGCAGAGTTGATCACTCGATTTGAAATGCAGCAATGTTGCCCGGATATTCTCATTACAAACTATTCCATGCTGGAGTATATGCTTCTTCGTCCAAGAGAGGCTGGAATTTGGCAGAAAACAAAAGAATGGCTTGACGCAGATAAAAATAACAAATTACTCTTCGTGATTGATGAAGCGCATATGTACCGTGGCTCGTCAGGTGGAGAAGTTGCGCTTTTGATTCGGCGGTTGTTCCACAAACTTGGAATCACGAGAGAGCGAGTTCAATTCATCTTAACGACTGCCAGTATGCCAGATCGAGATCAAACAGATAAGGACTCTGTATATGAGTTTGCACATGAATTGACGGCAGCAGATGGTTCGATTCCGTTTTGCTATCTGACCGGCGAAAGAGAGCAGATTGATACAACAATCGCCAGAATGATTCCACTGGATAAATTTCAGTGTGCAAATACGTCTGCATTTGAAGGAAATGAGGAAGCCTGTCTTCAGGAATTGAACCGTTTTTGGAATGGAGTTGAGGGGACGAGTGCGCCATTTCAAAATCTGGCGGTAGCATGCCAGTGGATGTACGATAATTTGATTTTTTATAAGCCATTTCATGTGCTTATCTCAAAGTGCCGAGGAAATGCTGTATCGCTTGCGGAACTTGCTGAGGAAGCATTTCCAGACATTGAAGACGAACAAGCTCTAAATTATGTCAGTGTTCTTCTGGCAATTGCTCCGCTTGCGAAAAATCAGAAAGGTGCAATTTTGTTCCCGGCACGGATGCACATGCTGTTTAAGGGAATGAAAGGCGTTTACGCTTGTGCAAATGAAGGCTGCCCGCATTCCCATACGGATGGAACACTTACGTTGGGAGAGATATTTTGGGCAGATGGACATTTAACGTGCCCACATTGCCACAGTGTTGTATATGAACTATATAATGACCGGCGTTGCGGAGCATTGTTCTATAAAGGCTATGTTCTGGATGATGCAATCGGAACACACCAGAGAACATATTTGTGGCATTATCCCGGTCAGGTGTTGGATTCGCAGATGAAGGAAGTTCATCTTTATTTGCCGCCTGAGGATTATGAACTTCCTGAAAAGCAGGGAAAGAATGCGATCCGGCCCTGTTATCTGGATATCAAGAATGGATTTATCAATTTCCGTGACGATTCAGATGCAGGAAGAACAGGATTTCGGAAACTGTATTACTGCAACTTTGAACAGAAAAATCGCCCGCGAATCTTGACATTTCCAACATGTCCGCATTGCAGACACTTGCTGTCGTCTTCGCAGCTTACGTCTTTTAGTACACGTGGCAATCAGTCTTTTTACAACTTGATAAAAACACAATTTGAGCAGCAACCTGCCGTAAGTGGAAAAGATAATGATCCGGAACGTCTGCCAAATGAAGGACGAAAGGTTCTCTTGTTCTCGGATAGTCGGCAGCGTGCGGCAAAGCTGGCGCGTGATATGTCGGATTCCTCGGACATCATGGCGGCACGACAGTTTTTTGCATTGGCCATTTACAATATGGAACAATCCATAACAGAGCGTTCCATGAACGATCTTTATGATTATTTTTGCCTTGCAGCAGGACAGCATCATGTACAGATTTTTCATGAACCGGAACGTGAAAAATTTGGCGCAGACTGCAACATTGCATTGAGCAATTATGAGCGCAGCACTCGCCGAAATCGTGAGTATACACCTCGATTTTCTATTGCAAATGCGCCGACACAGATGCAAAAAGATTTGCTTCGGCTGTTTTCTGGCGGTTATAATACGCTTTACGATTCTGCCACGAGCTGGATTGAGCCAACAGAGCAGGCACTATTTGATAGCATTGATGAACTTGAAGAAAATGGTATCTCCGTAGAAGATGAGGAGTTTCTTGAACTCTTTAATGCGTGGATGATTTCAGTGTGTGACGATGCGACTGCATTGGGACATACGATTCCGGATGAGGTGCGTTTGGAAGTACGTCGCAGTTATGATTTCTACGGATTGGCAAAGGAGTGGAATTTCACAAAGACCGTTCAGGAAATCATGGGGGGGACGGATGATTCCAATGACTTGAATGTCTGGCGGAGAGTTTTGAAGAATAACTTCCTAGATTCGGCACAACCGGATAATGGAAGGCTGTATGTTGATCTTCAACGGGTGAAGCCCCGATTTGATGCAAAACATAAATGGTATCGGTGTGAACAATGCTCTGAAATCACACCGTATCTCCTGCGAGGAAAGTGTCCGAGTTGTGGTTTTACAGGAACTCATGTATTGAACGAGAAAGAATATCAATCACTGGATTTTTGGAGAAAACCTGTTGTAGATGCGTTGAAAGGCAATAAAATCCATGTGATCGATACGGAAGAGCATACTGCACAACTTTCCCATAAGGATCAAAGGATGGATTTGTGGAGCCAAACAGAACACTATGAATTGAGATTTCAGGATTTGATTCAGGAAAGGGAAACGCCGATTGACATTCTTAGCAGTACAACCACGATGGAGGTCGGTATTGATATCGGCTCTCTGGTAGCAGTTGGGCTGAGAAATGTTCCACCTATGCGAGAAAATTATCAGCAGCGCGCAGGCCGTGCAGGTCGGCGAGGCGCAAGCCTTTCTACTATTGTAACCTTCTGTGAAGATGGACCGCACGATACGCTATATTTCAATAATCCGGTTCCGATGTTTCGTGGCGATCCAAGACGACCATGGATTGACATTCGGAGCGAAAAGTTATTGCAACGGCATTTGAATATGATTGCATTACAGGAGTTCCTTGCCTCAAAGCACTCAAGCTTGGACGAACTGCCTGCAGTGCTGTTTCTGGATGAAGTGCTGGATGAGTTTATGGATTTTTTACAGGACTTTAAGATACCACGAAAATCTGCACTCGTGCCAGCAAACGCTGTACTGGATATGGATGCTTTCAGAAATGAATTTGCTGAAAGCCTAAAGAACCTGAAAGAAAAGCGAAACGCGCATCCGGAGCAGTTTGAAGCAATACCGAACGCTTCGGCGAACAAACAGAAAACATTACTGGATGCACTTTATGAAGAAGGAATCATGCCAACCTACTCTTTCCCTAAAAATGTGGTCAGTACATATATTTCCGATATGAATGGAATCCTTCGTTATGAAGTGGATCGCGGATTGGATGTTGCAATTAGTGAATATGCACCGGGACGCTCAATCGTCGTGGATAAACAAACCTATCAGATAGGAGGATTGTATAGTCCCGGAAGTGATCGGGTATACGGTCAAGCAACGACACCCGCAAGGGCTTATATGGATGATGCAAACTATCTGAAGAATATTCTGACTTGCCCGGATTGCGGATGGTTTGGTCTTGCAGATGAGCGGCCAGATGCTTGTCCGTTCTGCGGAAATCGTGCATTGGAGGAAGGAAGGCAAATGCTCCGACCGTGGGGGTTTGCACCTAAAAATGCAGAGGCAGTACCGGATGCACAGCTGGAAGAGGAATATTCATCGGTTCAACCGCCGCTATATTCGACACTTCCGGATGCGGAGGACATTCAACCGATTTCCGGCTGCAAGAATATCCGGATGGCTTCTCGCACAAACCAGCGAATTATTATGGTGAATCAGGGACTTGGAAACAAGGGATTTATGGTATGCCCGGATTGCGGTGCAGCAATGCCGGGTGACAATGAAAAGACATTGGATGGAGTTTTACGACCCTATAAATCGAAATATGCCCGGAAACCGTGTAACCATAGAAATGCAAGAAATGTCAATATTGGATATGATTTCATCACGGATATGCTGGTATTGGAAATCAAGCTGGATGAACAGAAGATGGATATTCATCGAACGGATAATCCTTGGCTGACGAGGGCAGCTCAATCGCTGGCAGAAGCATTTCGTTTGGCGGCGAGCAAAGAGTTGGACATTGAGTTCACAGAACTTGTTACAGGATACCGAATCCGGACCAATAATGCCGGGGCGTTTGTGGATGTTTATCTATACGACAGTTTATCCAGCGGTGCAGGATATGCAGTCAGCGTAGCGGACAATATTGAAACGTTATTGAATCGAATCCGTGAGCTTTTGGCTTCTTGCGACTGCGGTAACGCTTGTCACAAGTGCTTAAAGCATTATCGAAATCAGTATGTACATGGTCTGCTTGATCGTTTTGCTGCATTAGAACTCCTCGATTGGGGAGTAAATGGAGAGCTGGCTGATTCATTAACAGTAGAGGGACAGAAAGCACTGCTGCTCCCGCTGGAATCGATTTTGCGAGTATCAGGATGCACGCTCCTTGTTACGAATAATGAAATTGTAGCGAAGCACCGAGGACGAGAAGTAAAACTTGTTGTATATCCGGCTATGTGGAAGGAACCACGTGAGGATGGAACGATTTATGTGAGTGACGCTTACATAAAGTATGCAAAGCCGTATGCAGTTCAGAAGATTTTGAATGTCTGATAAGATAATAGAACCCTATATTATGTAAAGTGTGCAGGAGAGTGTGCTAGATGACTGAACAGGAAAAGCTCCACCGCGCAAAACACTATATTGACAGCCTTGCCAATGGGGTGAATCCACTGGACGGAACGCTGATTCCAGAACAGGACATCGTGAATAACGTAAAGATTTCTCGATGCCTGTTCTTTGTATCCGATGTCCTGAGAAAACAGCTTGATGGTCATGAACCTAAAAAGGTGTCCGGGAAGGATAAGAAACAGTTTTACATTACGGAAGAGGAAAAGCTGCAATATATACCGTCCAAAACGCCGATTCCCGCTAGCGGAATCAGCTATAAAGTAAATGAGATTCTGGACGAAAAGAAAATGCGGAAAGTCTCCTATAGAACAATCACAGCGTGGTTAGTAAAAGTTGGACTTATGGAGGAGGAAGAAATATCAGCAGGGAAATGTCGCAAGGTTCCAACTGCCAGCGGTATTGCGATGGGAATCACTACTGAAATACGTACAGGAGTACGTGGAGAATATCCATGCGTGGTTTATGATGAAAATGCACAGGAATTCGTGATAGAAAATCTGAATACAATCATGAATCCGACGGATGATTGAAAAATCCCCAGTCTGTACCGATTTTAGTCGGTTTAGACTGGGGATTTACTCATTAGATCATCTGAAAATGCTTCAATGCTTCCACAATCGCATCCTCTTTTTCCTTCGGACACTGAGGCTGCTTGGCGTTTTCACTTTTCGCTTTGTGGTAATTCTCTCGCTCGATGATGCCGTACTTCTGCTTCACCTGCGCGATATAGAGATTGGATACCTTCAACTGATGGTGTTCCCACACATAATCCCGAATCTCGTTGTAAGTCGCCTTGCTTTCTGCAGCAGTCACATCCAGTTCATCCATGCTGACGTCCACTTCGATGTGCCGCTCGACATTGAGTTTGGTCAAAAGGAGGACCGCTTCCACATGCTTCGTCCTTGGGAACAAATCCACCGGCTGCACCTTTTCTGCATGGTACCCCTTCTGCTCCAGCCATGCGGCGTCTCGGGCGGCGGTGGCGGGGTTGCAGCTAACATACACCACCCGGCGAGGGGCCATGCGCACCACGGCAGAGAGAGTGGCTTCGTCACAGCCCTTGCGGGGCGGGTCCAGCATGACGATATCCGGGTGCAGGCCCTCGGCGGCGAGCTGGGTGGCAGCCTGTCCGGCATCGGCGCAGAAAAAGCGGCTCTTGGCTGCTACGGCCTTGCCCATGCGGGCAGCGTTGGCCTTGGCGCTCTCGATGGCCTCCGGCACGATCTCTACACCAATCAGCTCCCTGCATTGGTCGGCCATGGAAAGGCCGATGGTGCCCATGCCGCAGTAGAGATCCAGCAGTGCGTCGTCCGGGGTCAGCTGCGCGTACTGCGCGGCAACCCCGTACAGCCGCTCGGCGGCAAGCGTGTTGACCTGATAGAAGGACAGCGGCCCCAGACGCACCGGTACGCCGCAGAGAGTGTCCTCAATGTAGCCCGGGCCGTACAGGATATGGTTTTCGCCGCCCAGAATGACGTTGGTATTTTTGGCGTTGACGTTGAGCAGAATGGTGCTGATGGCCGGGAACTGCTCCCGCAGCGCGGTGCAAAGCTGCTCTGCGTGGGGCAGCTTTGCCCGGGTGCATACCAGACACACCATGATCTGCCCGCTGTGCGCGCCGCGCCGCAGGAAGATATGTCGCACCAGCCCCTTGCCGCTCTGCTCATCGTAGGGGCGGATGACCTGCTGTGCAAAAAAGGCGCACAGCGCGTTGCCAATCTCGTTCAGCACGCTGGGCTGCAGCTTGCAGTCCGGGCAGGGGACGATGCGGTGGGTGCGCCCTGCGTAAAAGCCGATGCAGGGCACGCCGTTCTTGTCTATGCCCACAGGGAACTGCACCTTGTTGCGGTAGCGGTCTACGTCTGGAGAAGGCAGAATATCCAGCACCGGCACCTCCAGCCCGCCGATGCGGCGGAAGGCATCCAGCACGCTTTCCTGCTTGGCGCGCAGCTCTGCGGCATAATCCAGATGCCGCAGGCTGCACCCGCCGCAGGGGCCTGCCACCGGGCAGTCCACCGGAATGCGGTCCGGCGAGGGGGTGAGCAGCTCGTCCAAAATGCCAAAGGCGTACCGGCCGCAGTCCTTCACGATGCGCACCCGTGCTTCGTCCCCGGGGGCGGTGCCGGGGACAAATACGGCCTCGCCATCGGCACTGTGGGCCACACCGCTGCCGTCGCTGGAAAGACGTTCGATGCGCAGGGTCAGGATCTGGTTTTTCTGTAAAGGCATGGTTTCTCCTTGTGTGA
>ERZ839741.2693-NODE-2693-length-15700-cov-2.881943_pt1 | contig 15700 bp, 13 predicted proteins | sample MGYA00519880_ERZ839741 | MGnify/ENA primary metagenome ERZ839741 (study PRJEB31850, sample SAMEA3708851) | human gut metagenome | biome: human gut; feature: human-associated habitat; material: faeces | place: China | collected 2014 ...
CTTATAAGCGAAGTATTCAGGCATTGCACCGGTATGCCTCTTTTATCGCGACCTGCAACAATTACGATCTGTTGACCGATCCGACCGGAAGCCGGCGTTTTATCTGTATCGAGATATCCGGTACGATAGATAATTCAACGTCAATAAACTATGAACAGTTGTATGCCCAGGCAGTGGCTGCTTTAAAGAATGGCGAACGTTATTGGTTTACTTCCGAAGAGGAGTTCTCGACAACTCGTAACAATGAAGTATTCCAGCAACTGCCTGTCGAAGAACAGTTGTTTCTTCAGTACTTTCGTGCCGCCCGGCCGGGAGAGGAGAGTCTGGAATTATCCGCCATTGAAATTCTCCAGTATCTGCAAAGTGAAAGTGGCATTAAGTTGGGCAATAAACGGTTGACCTACTTCGGCCGCCTGCTCCAGAAGAATAAGATCCCTTCACGCCGCACGATGAAAGGAACTTGCTATTCGGTGGTGAAGGTGGGATAATGTAGGGTGGATAACAAATGTTATTGCGAATGAAAAAGAGTTTGCAATGAAGTAATAGATTGTTATATAGCTACTTATAGGTCGCTATTGCAAATGGCGAATGGATAGCAGAAAATTATTATATGAAATGATGAAAGAACAAGATTTTATAGCGCATGTCAGAGTAGAAGAGGATGCTTTCCGGATACAGACGGTGAAGGAACATTCAGTCGGTACGGCCACATTAAGCGAATCGTTTGCATCTGTTTTCGGGGCGGCGGCTTGGGGAAAGCAGAATGGCTGGTGGCATGATATGGGGAAATATACAAAGAATAGTTTTCAACCTTATATCCGTAACGCATCCGGCATGGCAGTGGAACAGAAAGTAGTGGATAAACCCGACCATTCCTCGGCTGGAGCGATTCTGGCGAGAGAAAAATTGCCGGGTTATTATCCTCCATTGGCTTATTGTATAGCCGGACATCATTCGGGATTGCTGGACTGGACTTCTTCCGGGGAGGCCAATTTGAATAGACGTCTGTCTAAAACAGATTGCTACCAGGAGATGCTGAAAGATGCACCGGAAGAGATGCAAGAGGTGGTTGCTTCGTTAGACCAGCCTTTGATTGATGATTTTGAGAAGGATATACATCAATGGATTCGCATGTTGTTCTCTTGCCTGGTTGATGCCGACTACTTGGATACGGAGCGGTTTATGCATCCGGAACAAGCAGCCAGGCGTGGGCAATATGATTCTATGGAAACGTTGAAGGATCGGTTTGATGTCTATATGGAATCGCTTACGGCAAATGCACCAGCATCTTTCATCAATGAGAAACGGGCGGCTATCCTGTCCCGTTGCCGGAAGATGGCCGAGAGCCTTCCCGGCTTTTTTAGCCTGACAGTTCCGACAGGTGGGGGAAAGACATTGGCGTCGATGGCTTGGGCACTCCTCCACGCCGTTCGTTACAAAAAAAAACGGATTATCATCGTTATTCCTTATACGAGTATTATTGTACAGACGGCTGCCGTGCTCCGGGATATTTTCGGAGCGGAGAATGTGGTGGAGCATCATAGTAATTTGCAACAGGATAGTAACGACGAACGGTCCCCTTCTTTGCTGGCAACGGAAAATTGGGATGCTCCGATCATTGTGACGACAAATGTGCAGTTCTTTGAATCGCTGTATGCTTGCCGCACTTCGCGATGCCGGAAATTGCATAATATCTGTAACTCTGTTGTTATTCTGGATGAGGCGCAGATGTTACCGGTTGAGTTTTTGCACCCCATACTGGATGTCTTGCAGAGCTTGCAAGCCTCTTTTAAAGCCAGTATTTTGTTTACTACGGCCACATTACCCGTTTTTTCCGGTCGGATCGGAACAGGACCGGGGGCTTTTGACGGACTGAAAACTCCCGTGACAGAAATTACTTCTGTGCATGATAATTTGTTTGAGGCTTTTAAACGGGTGGAGCTGCATTGGCCGGAACCAGGCACAACCACTAACTTCGATGAACTTGCCGACGAGCTGTCCGGGTATGATTGTGTGCTATGTATTGTAAATACCCGTAAGGACGCGCGCGAGCTTTACCGGCGGATGCCTGAAGGAACTTTACATTTGTCGCGTATGATGTGCTCCGCGCATATCATGGAAGTTATAAAATTGATCAAGCAGAAATTGAAGGACAATGAACCAGTCCGTGTGATAAGTACGCAGTTGGTTGAAGCCGGGGTAGATATTGATTTCCCTGTAGTATACCGTGCTTTTGCCGGTCTGGATTCAATCATACAGGCGGCAGGAAGATGTAACCGGGAAGGCAAATTGAATCATGTGGGTAAATTAGGTCAGGTTTTTGTCTTTAATTTGGAGAATACTCTTTTGCGTGGTTTGATGGGAAAGGGAGCGGCTGCTTTGCGGGAGATACTGTCTGTTTCCGATGGGAGCGACTTGTTTTCTCCGGAGTGTATGGCTCAATATTTCAGCTTATTCTATAGCAATTGTAACACCTTTGATAAGGCTAATATAAAAGGTCTGTTATATAAAGGTTTTGCAGAAATGCACTTTATGTTTGCAACTGCTGCAGAGAAGTTCCGGTTGATAGACGATAAAGACTCGGTATCCATCTTGGTCGGCTATGGTGATGGTGCAACCTTACTGGAGGAACTGAAGCGGATTGGCCCGGAATTTTGGTTGTTACGTAAGCTACAGCAGTATAGCGTATCCATTAGAAAATGGGATTTCGAACAGTTATGTAAACAGGGAACAGTGGGAGTGTATGCTGGGATTTTTATATTGGAAGATGGAAGGTGTTATGATGAACGGGCCGGATTGGTTTTGGACGGTGCTTGGGTAGAGGAACTACTGTTGATGTGATAGGTGTTACAGATTGAGTTGGTTATAATAGTGCGTTTGGATTGAAATGTGTCTGAATTACAACAATAACATTACCGTCGCATCCTTTACGGGTGCGACGGCTATGACACGTGTATCAACTTCTGGCCAATCCACGTACCTATATAAGGTACGACCAAGTATGACAGCTCTTTCAACGGCTCGTCCATTGTTTCAATCCACGTACCTATATAAGGTACGACCAACAACCGACTATATGTTATAAAACATATAACGGTTTCAATCCACGTACCTATATAAGGTACGACAAACGGTAAGACCGTCCTTTAAATTACCGTCAGTTTCAATCCACGTACCTATATAAGGTACGACTACCGCTATACTTAATAATAAGCGTTTTGACCTTGTTTCAATCCACGTACCTATATAAGGTACGACAATGATTCATTTGATGGCAATAGATGTACAATATAAGTTTCAATCCACGTACCTATATAAGGTACGACCTCTTGTTCCTCTCCTTCCGGTTGTGGAGTAGGCTGTTTCAATCCACGTACCTATATAAGGTACGACCACTATTCTTTCCATTTACCGTCTTTTGTTTTGTAGTTTCAATCCACGTACCTATATAAGGTACGACTGCATTACAAATAATGCAAACATTTACAGTCTGTTATCAATGCATTTATGCGATAATAAACTTTTTGGATTTTTTATTGATGAAATAAAACTAATAGGAGTGTTTAATAGGCTAATAATCAATGATTGCGAAAACTCCAGCTTTTTGTTAATGCTTAATGTTCGCAAACAGTTATATTATAAGTTCATCTTCTACATTATAGGATGTGACGACACCTATGTATTCAACTCTTTTAGAATAATTATTTCCCAAGAAATAGAAACGAATACTATCTTTTTTATGATCGATGATATCCGATAGTTTTAATCTTAACTCGGTAAATTGAGCAGGCGAGACAGAGCATTCAAAAACGGAATTTTGGACGCGTTGGCCATAATTCAGGCATTGACGTGCTACCTGACGTAACCTGCGCTGTCCGTCGGAAGTCATCGTTTCTACGTCATATGTAACTAGAACATACATGAACTTACTTCATTAAAAAGACCGGATAATTATCTAAATCGTTTCTCAAAAAACGAGCTAAAAGCATCGCCTGAATATATGGGATCAGTCCTATCGGTACGGATTCATTTAAGTAGGGGTGGATTATTGTCTCTTTTTTTCTCTTCTGCCAAGCGAGTAAGACTCCCTTTCTGATATCTTCATCCATTACAATCCCGTTATCTCCGTGTTCGACAAAACCTTTACCGGATATCTGTTTACGATTAATTAAGGACAAAACCAACCTGTCTGCCAGGTAGGCTCGTAACTCTTCCATCATATCTAACGCTAAACTCGCTCTTCCTGGTCGATCGGTATGTAAAAAGCCTACGTATGGATCAAGTCCTACTGTTTCCAATGCAGACTGTACCTCATGATTCAGCAATGTGTAAACGAATGACAATAGAGCATTTACTTTGTCTTTGGGCGGTCTTCTGTTCCTCCCGTTAAAAGGAAAATCCTCACATTGCGATATGATCATCTGGTTAAATACAGAGAAATAAGTTGTAGCGGCTTCTCCCTCTATACCTCTTAATGTATCGGAGGACTCAGCAACTAAAGCCTGATTCTTTGATCTCTTTAACTTTTCAGATACGGATAAAAACAAGGATAGCTGTTTGTCGGAAGAAATGTGATCTCTTTTGAAACGATCGATAACCGTCCGGGAATTTGCTATCTTTCCTGCAATAAAAAGCCGACTGATTTCCAGTGATTTATTTGCATCGTCGGCAATCCTGTATTGTGTTCTTCGTAAAAGGACATTTCCTTTTGTCGGACCGGAGACTCTACCTTGAAACTGTCCATTAGCACTTAAAAAACATAATCCTACATTTCTTTCAGCACACATCTTCATTAATGCCGGAGAAGCACCCATATATCCGAATGTGACAATACCTTCTATATTTAAAACCGGAATTCTGAATATATCTTTTTCCTTAACCCTAATTACAACGTTTTCTCCATCTTTAGTTAAATAGGCTTCAGGAGTAGTTACATACAATGTGTTCAATAATTTTCTCATATTTTAATCGTATAACTGGGACAGGTAAGTATTCACTTTCGGTGTTTTTGTCAGTACTTTAGGCATACATACGTCACATAAAGAACATGACTTGCAATGCGCTTTGTATATTGCCGGCGGAAGAACTTTTTGCTCGTATAGCTTGTGCATTTGGACACATTTATTTTCAACCAGTTTCCGTAATTCTTCAGTAAACTGGACCTCTTCTCGGTGGCGAGTTTCCCCATAATACAAAAAGCCTTTTTCTATGCTGACGTTATACATCTCTTCCAGGCAAATCGCTTGTGCGCATAGCTGGACTTCATCTATCTGATCTTTTTTAGGTTTGCCTCGTTTGTATTCGACCGGAATTAATTGCCAGAATCCCGGATATTTAGGATGTTGTATTGCATTTTGTCCGGAGGAGGAAGCAACCATCTCTACTACATCAGAGATACCATAAAGTCCCAGCCGTCTGGAGACAAGCGTTACGGATCTTAATGTTACTATGCCTTTATTGCGGTTCATCAAGGTAGGATCATCGACTTTTTGATGCATCCAGTTTCCTTCAATAGTGAGGTTGTTTTCCGCCCACTGTTGTTCGATATGTATAAGGGCCCATTGACGTTTACAGAAAGTTATGTGTTGGATTCCGGAAAGCATCAACAGGTCCTCATCTCCGTATTCTATCATATCATGTCCAGAACTTCTACACCTTCCGGTAGTTTATCCTTGTCGATGGTAACAATATAATCGTCGAACGAACGGGGTGGGCGTTGGTCATCCTTAAGTTGAACCTTCACTAAACCGAATAAAGAATGAGCTGAAGCATTACCTAATGCTGTACTGTGTTTGAATACGATCAATTTGCGGGCATTCATCATTCCTCTGGCTGCTGAATGGTCGTGATCGAACATGTTTTTCAATGAATCCCAGAATAAGTTCAGGTCATCTTCATTGAATCCGGTTTGTGCGGCTAAATGAGCGGAAATAAATCCGTTAGCTTTATATAGTCCGTAAGGAACTGTAAATTTACGTCCCATAGTGCGGTTATCTCCACTCTGTTTTTTAGCCTCATCCTCCGTAGCCACAGCCATACGGGTTATACTATGTTCGGCAGTAACAATCGGACTGATGGAACGGGCAAAAGTAAATTGGATAGGGCCACGAACCTGTCCGGCATTTTCGCCTGTACTTAGTACGGCTCCAAATGTCCTTATGTCATAAAAGTTTCTGCACATCCATTGCCGAGCAGCCTCTGTTTTATCTCCTTTCTCTTTTATATCTTTAACCCCTTCCTGTTTATGAGCGTCTGCGATCAGATTATTCAATACCGCTTTCTCTTTAATGAATATATCATACAGTCTTTCTCCTCCTTTTACTATTTGAACAAAGTTCCGGACTTTACGCTTCAGACAGACATCGGAAACCAGGCCTTCACCTGTTTCCGGATCAACTCTGGGTAAATTTCCGGCATCGGGATCACCGTTCGGATTACCATCCTGTACATCAAATAAATAAATGAAGTCGTAACGATTGTTTATTGCTGTTTCCATATTTGTATAGTATTAATTTTTTTCTTTATCTGTTGTTGTTTTATATAAATCTTCTCTTTGATGGTAATAACCGATTGCGAAACGCGATTGGTCGTCCATCGATAAATATTTAGGTAATCCGTTACTATCCAGGTTGGTGATAACACTTTGCAATAATTTTTCATAATAAACAGATTTCCCGGTATCAAATTTTGCAAGGTGATGTCTGGATAAAGACAACAAGCGGCCGAATACAGTTGTCGGGGTTGTCGACGCTGCACCGTAGTAACGCTCTTTGATCGTAGAATTTGCTCCTGGGATAGCATCACTCTGGATCTTTTCAAGGATAGCAAACAAGCGGCCACATAAGTACGCCTGGTTTTTATTTTCTAAATCTAATGCCATTTGAATTTCTTTAGGTGGATTATTATGATTTCTGAATTTTCTATTTAAGTAGGCTTTGAGTATAGCGGCTCTTATCGACGTTATATTCCGGTCTGCTTTGATTCGTATCAGACATTGCATCTGCAATGTGGTCGGGTAGGGTTGGTTATCCCATATGCTTTGACTTAAATCGCTGGCTAAGCAGGGAGGCAGATTTTCCATTTTATTTAAGGAAGCAACTTGGGTCAGTAAGTTGAATAAAGAAAAATAGGCTCTTTGATTCTTGCTTTTAATGATTTCCAAGTCCTTAAAATGTTGTCTGATGTGACTGGCAAATTCGCCTACTGTTCCTTGTCGCCAGAATCTAACGGAGATACGGGCGGCATTAGGAGATAAACCTAACACGTAAAAGGGAGTTTTGTCCTCGTCATTCAATACTCCCGAGAACGGGGACTTCAAGAAGTCTCTGATAACTTCCGTGTTTTTATCCGGATCATCTTTGGGAGGAGATGTAAATATGAAACAGAAACATTGCTCCAACTTTGTCGGTTTCTGAGACCAGAAAACAACGGATGTGTCATGCAAGCGATATTTGTTAGAGGAATCTTTTCCCAATAAAGAATTTAAAGCTGTGGTATAAGCAGCTTCCGCTTCTTTTGAAATGGGTGCGTTCATACCTTGCTCTTTATAATAAGAATCGTAACCCGATTTCTTTTGAAAGCCAACCAGTTTAGCTCCGCTCTTACCCCCGGGTATGGCTATGGCACTATTGAGTATGGCTATCGGAGCCTTTTTTCCGGTGATGAGGCATATCCCTGTAGGTTCATCTTTGTCTGAACAGTCTTCTATAGATGATGTTACATCCGGATTTGCAGCCACGATAGTATTGTTTCCTGCTACTTTAAAGGAGATGTTTGTCCCGTCTTTTTTGATACATTCTTCCCATAAAGGGTCCATTTTTATACGTTGAAGATTATCAGGATTATCGTAAAATTTGGCTACTGCTTGAATCTCTTCATTGGAAGGATACATTTCGGCAAGCCGCCTGACCTCCTGAACAAAGGTTTTATTTTGTTTAGCGGCATCGTCCAGTGCTTTTGGCATTCCTTTATCATCCGTATTTTTAGGTTGGGCTAACACATATCCGAAATGGTCCCAAAATACATTTGCCGTTTGCCAACTGTTGCTGCCGGTACGTCCTTTACTTTTGACGACCAGGTATTTTTTTGCTCGTTTCTGTTTTCCTACCCCCTCGGTGGTATCCTGTAGTTCTAAAAAATTCCCTTTTTTATCTATCAGAATAAGATAAGGTATTTCTTTCCATTCTAATCCATGGGGAGCAATAGTACTCCCCGGATCAGCAGCTTTACGCTGGTAGTATTCGTATAATGCTTGCAAAATCATCGGCGTACCTCCTCACTGTTAATGGATGGAACGATCAAGACTCCTTGTTTCATTATAGCCCTGAAGAACATTGGCTTTGGATCTTTTTCGTTTGTGAAATCCATATCATATAGCATATATCCAAAATCACGATCTTCGGGTATTCCGTTTCCTTTTACCGGATTTTCGATGTATGTGAAATCTGCGGAGAACTCACGGCAACCTAAATAGGGTTGATTGAAACATTGCCCCTTTTTAGCTCTACGTTCGAACATAGCATTATATTTGCCTGGATTTTCGTCAGAGGACTTTGATGGCACTTTCAACATATCTTCTTTCGCTCTATTTCTTATAGGTATAAATTCCAACTCTGCAAAAATTCTATAGCAAACATCTTTTAGTAACAAACTGGATTTTTGTTGCCGATTATCTTCGATGAATAATCCGGATGAACGGGGGCTCATTAAACTTCCAATCTCATTTCTTTTCATGGAAAACCATCTGATTGGATTTAATACTTCTATTCGAGTAATATTCCATTGTATGGCTGGTTTCCAAAATATAGATTCGAAAATAGCTCGGGCAGCAGATGGCGTTATTATGTCGTAGCTAACTCTTTCGACTTTCATCTCCGGACGGGTAAAGCAGGCCATGCTTCCTTTAACCTCAAGACAGTATTCTTTATTTGTATATATCATATGTTTAGGTTAACGTAATATAAGGTGTTTATGCTTTGAGTAATAAGGTATCTTTATAACTCTGTTCAACAAAGATATATTTTATTTTCTAACAAACAAATATTTTAATCCTGTAATCTTCTTGCAAAAAATATTATAAATAGTTGTCCCCGTAAAGGATGCGACATTAAAGACACGTTCAAACGCGCCTTTGAAGAGTGGTTTCAATCCACGCATCTGTAAAAGATGCGACTTATTAGTTGCATTATTACTGTTGTATTCTAAAACGGACGTTTCAATCCACGCATCTGTAAAAGATGCGACTGGCATTGCGAAAAAACTCCTGCACTCTGGTAAGTTTCAATCCACGCATCTGTAAAAGATGCGACATTATGGGATTATTGTATTCCTTTTGAGGGCAATGTTTCAATCCACGCATCTGTAAAAGATGCGACGTAGACGCCAAAAGCGCGCCATTGCTGCACAAGTTTCAATCCACGCATCTGTAAAAGATGCGACTTGGTTTTGCCGGTGACTGTCCGTGCTTGGTCGGGGTTTCAATCCACGCATCTGTAAAAGATGCGACTTTAGCTGATCCACCATAATTACGATTCGAATTAGTTTCAATCCACGCATCTGTAAAAGATGCGACTTCTATAATGCTAAGGTAACATTTGCAACTTCATGTTTCAATCCACGCATCTGTAAAAGATGCGACATACGCTGAGCGTCATCATACTTTTGATCCTGTTGTTTCAATCCACGCATCTGTAAAAGATGCGACAAGCCAATTAAGCTCAATTTGAGCGTAAGAAGGAGTTTCAATCCACGCATCTGTAAAAGATGCGACTCGTTTTGATGTTAATGTTCGTTACGACGCCTTGTTTCAATCCACGCATCTGTAAAAGATGCGACACATAATACCCATTACTATGCTCTCCTCGTCACAGTTTCAATCCACGCATCTGTAAAAGATGCGACCGAATATAAGCGTTATATATAGCCTCATACGCACGGTTTCAATCCACGCATCTGTAAAAGATGCGACTTTTCAAATACTGTTCTCGACGGCGAAAGTAAGTTTCAATCCACGCATCTGTAAAAGATGCGACTCTCGGCAAGAGTCTTCGCATAAGCAGCACCTTGTTTCAATCCACGCATCTGTAAAAGATGCGACCAATGGACGCGCGTACCCTAAACCAATAAAAATGTTTCAATCCACGCATCTGTAAAAGATGCGACTGCATTGATAGTGCTGTCAATCGGGGTTGCCAAAGTTTCAATCCACGCATCTGTAAAAGATGCGACAAAGGAGATGCTCATTGCTCCAGTCGGCATCGTGTTTCAATCCACGCATCTGTAAAAGATGCGACTCTATTCGCCCATCCGTTAAGCGGTATGAGCAAGTTTCAATCCACGCATCTGTAAAAGATGCGACTTTTTCCTTTTCCAAATTCTCTGCATCTTCCAAAGTTTCAATCCACGCATCTGTAAAAGATGCGACCTCTTTACTCCTAAAAGGATTCAATCCCATATTTGTTTCAATCCACGCATCTGTAAAAGATGCGACTTATAATGCTGTAAGACAGTCAGGGAGATTGGGGTTTCAATCCACGCATCTGTAAAAGATGCGACTGCATGGCAGAGTTTGAGATAGCAAGAGTTTACGGGTTTCAATCCACGCATCTGTAAAAGATGCGACCGTTTTCTTGGCACTTTCTTATCAAAATGGTATAGTTTCAATCCACGCATCTGTAAAAGATGCGACTCCATGTTTGTGAAAAGCTTTATTGATGACACTTTTAAATTGTAATTTTGCGAATGATAAAGTAGAAAAGCAATAAATGTTCATATTCTCTAAATAAATCTATAAGTGTATGATTTATAGAGGATGCGAACATCCAACGTTTTTTACAATTACTTAGGGTTCGCGTTTTTGTTATTGAAACATAAGTGTAATCATGTTATTTCTAAAGTAATCTGTAACTTTGCTGACAAAGTTAGGAATAGTTTTTATAGATACGATAAATAATGAATAAAAAGATACTTCAGTTAGCGCTTCCTTCTATTGTATCCAATATAACGGTTCCTTTGTTGGGATTGGTCGATGTGGCGATTGTCGGACATTTGGGGGCCGCTTCCTATATCGGGGCGATTGCGGTAGGGGGGATGCTGTTCAATATTATTTACTGGTTGTTCGGTTTCTTGCGGATGGGAACGAGTGGGATGACTTCACAGGCTCTGGGGAGACGGGATCTCCTGGAAGTAACGAGGGTTTTGTTCCGGTCGGTCGGTGTCGGGATTCTGATTTCTCTGGCTCTGCTTCTGCTCCAGTATCCGATACGGGAAATAGCTTTCTTACTATTGGATACGACGGATGAGGTAGAACGGTTGGCTTCCTTATATTTCAATATTTGTATTTGGGGAGCGCCGGCTGTGTTGGGATTGTATGGTTTCTCCGGTTGGTTTATCGGAATGCAGAATTCCCGTTTCCCGATGTTTATTGCGATCACCCAGAATGTCGTGAATATCGTGGCGAGCCTGATCTTCGTCTTTGTGTTCGGCATGAAGGTGCAAGGGGTTGCGACGGGAACGCTGATCGCTCAATATGGAGGCTTCGGGATGGCTGTATTCCTGTGGTTCGTATTCTATCGGAAGCGGTTGAATATTCGTGTTTGCTGGCATGAGGCCATGGATAAGGTCGCTATGCGTCGTTTCTTCCAGGTGAATGGCGATATTTTCTTTCGTACGCTTTGTTTGGTGGCGGTTACTACATTTTTTACTTCTACGGGTGCGAGACAGGGCGATATCGTTTTGGCTGTTAATACATTGCTGATGCAGTTGTTTACGCTTTTCTCCTATATCATGGACGGTTTTGCCTATGCGGGCGAGGCTTTGGCGGGACGTTATATCGGTGCTCGGAACAAAACAGCCCTTAGTCGGATGATCCGTTTGCTGTTTGGCTGGGGGATTGGGTTGTCCCTTTCGTTTACCCTGCTTTATGGAGTAGGCGGGAAAGGTTTTCTCTCCCTCCTGACGAATGACTCTGTTGTCATACAAGAGGCCGGAACCTATTTCTATTGGGTGCTGGCTGTTCCGCTTGCCGGCTTTGCCGCCTTCTTGTGGGATGGTATCCTGATCGGTGCGACAGCTACCCGCCTGATGCTTTATTCGATGTTGGTCGCTTCCGGCACTTTCTTTTTGATCTATTACCTCTTTTTCGGAATGATGGGAAATCATGCATTGTGGATGGCATTTCTGATATATCTGTTGCTTCGTGGTAGTATGCAATGGGTATTATGGAATCACCACAATGAATTAGCGTAATCGGTCGTATGCCCATTGTGCCGGATTGTTTAATATATAATTGGATATATTATGATACGCTTTTTCATCCTGTATGATATGTTCATAATAATTACGTTGCCATAATTTTTGACCGTGTAGATTAATCATTTTTGTCGATTGATATTTAAAATATCCCACAATATGCCCCAGTGTCACCACGTAGGGGCGGGGTTCGCCCGCCCTAAATGCATCCCGATCGATTTTTATAATCGCATGGAAATGATTTGGCATAATAACATATTCGCAACATTCGATATTGGGGTATTTGTGTTCCAAATCCCAATAACATTGTTGGATTATTTCACCATATGGGTTTAATATCATTTATAACCCTTCCTGTGAATAATCATATCCTTTCAAACGGATACTGTGACGATGGTGGATGTCTGGATTGTACTGTTTCATAGTCGATGGTTGTCTTATTGGCTTAATACGAGTCTAAATATAAGGAAAAAGCCGGAAATCAAGAGAAGATATCCGGCTTTTATGAAATTAGATACGCTCTATTATTGTCTGTAGCTTGCTAATTCGTCGGCATTGAATTTCAAGATAAAGCTGCTGTGTTTTTCCACTTCCGCTTCGACATAATTCAAGTATACGACAGCTGATTTGGCAAACATTTCAGGAGTCTTTGTCGCGTCTTGGATCAGCAGGTGAGCCATGATGCAGTCGGCTGCCATTTCATAAAGGCGACGGGCAACAAAGTCCTGCAATTCCTGGTTCTGCGCTTCCTTCACCTTGTTCATGCAGGCTTCGAACTTATTGGCCATTTCAACCAGGCGGCCTTTCAGCGGTTCCATTTCAGGAGAACACGGGATTGTTTCGAATTCTCGGATGGTAGCCAGATAGGAACCGTTGGTCACGTAACGGATGGCTGCAACTGTCTGCAATTGCGTCGTTCCTTCGTAGATGGAGGTGATGCGGGCATCCCGGTAGATACGTTGACAAGCATATTCCAGCATGAAGCCTGAACCACCATGAATTTGGATACAGTCGTATGCGTTCTGGTTGGCATATTCGGAGTTCATACCTTTTGCCAGCGGGGTGAAAGAGTCGGCTAGTTTGGCATATTTTTTCTGTTCCTGACGTTCTTCCGGAGTCAGCTTGCGTTCACGGGCGATGTCGTCCAGTGCTTTGTAGATATCTACATAACGGGAAGTCTGATACAGTAAGGCACGGCCGGCATCCAGCTTCGCTTTCATGATAGACAGCATGTCGTAAACAGCCGGGAATTCGATAATTGCTTTGCCGAACTGTTTGCGTTCCTTTGCGTAAGCTAACCCTTCGTTGTAGGCGGCCTGGCTCAGACCGACAGACTGTGCGGCGATACCCAAACGGGCACCGTTCATCAGCGCCATCACATATTTGATCAAACCTAATTTGCGATCTCCGCAAAGTTCGGCTTTCGCATTCTTGTAAACCAGTTCGCAGGTAGGCGAACCGTGAATACCCAACTTGTTTTCAATACGGCGGACATCTACGCCACCCTGGCGTTTGTCATAGATGAACATAGACAGGCCACGCCCGTCTTTCGTCCCTTCTTCCGAACGGGCCAAGACCAGATGAAGGTCGGCGTCTCCGTTTGTGATGAAACGTTTCACACCGTTCAGACGCCAGCAATTTTCTTTTTCGTCGAAAGTCGCTTTCAGCATCACGGACTGCAAGTCGGAACCGGCATCCGGCTCTGTCAAGTCCATAGACATCGTTTCACCGGCGCAGATACGCGGAATGAAACGGCTGTGCTGGTCTTCGTTTCCGAATTCATATAATGTCTCGATACAATCTTGCAACGACCAGATGTTTCCGAATCCAGCATCGGCAGCGGCCACGATTTCGGCGCACATGGTGTACGGCGTGATCGGGAAGTTCAAACCGCCGAAACGGCGCGGCATGGTCATACCGTTCAGTCCGGCTTTCACCATTGCATCCAGATTCTGCTTGGTCCCGGAAGCGTATTCCACACGTCCGTTTGCGCAGTGGGGGCCTTCTTCGTCAACTCCTTCGGCATTGGGAGCGATGATCTCACCCGTGATTTCGCCTGTGATTTCAAGCACTTTGTCGAACGAGTCCATTGCATCGGCATAATCCTGCGGTGCATAGTCGAACTCTTCTTTATCTCTGTAATTGCGTTCTTTCAGTTCGCAAATACGTTCCATCATCGGATTGTTCAAGTGATACTTGAGTTCCGGAATGTCTGTATAATAATTTGCCATCTCTTTACTTGCTGTTCTGTTTGTAATACTTAATCATCTTCGGAATCACCTCCTCAACAGTGCCGTTGATCACGTAGTCGGCAATCGTGTTGATCGGAGCGTTCTCGTCGTTGTTGATAGAGATGATGATACCTGCATCCTGCATACCTGCGATATGCTGGATCTGTCCGGAGATACCGCAAGCGATATACAATTTCGGACGGACCGTCACACCTGTCTGGCCGATCTGGCGGTCATGGTCACAGAAACCGGCATCAACGGCTGCACGGCTGGCGCCTACTTCGGCATGAAGTTCCTTTGCCAGTTCGAACAACATATCGAAACTTTCCTTGGAACCCATTCCGTAACCGCCGGCTACTACGATCGGAGCACCTTTCAGGTTGTGTTTGGCCTTTTCTATGTGGCGGTCGATGACCTTTACGACATAATCCGTTTCCGGAACATATTTGGCGACGTCGTGTTTTACCACTTCGCCTTTATAACCGGCGTCCAGAATTTCTTTTTTCATCACACCTTCGCGAACAGTCGCCATCTGAGGACGGTGTTCCGGATTGATGATCGTCGCTACGATGTTACCACCGAAAGCGGGACGGATCTGGTATAACAGGTTTTCGTATGTTTTACCAGCTCTTTTGTCTTCGTGCGAGCCGATTTCGAGGGATGTACAGTCTGCTGTCAGACCTGTTTTTACTCTTGCAGAAACAGTAGGTCCTAAGTCACGGCCGATAGCAGTTGCACCAACTAACATGATTTCAGGTTTGAACTCGTTAATTACAGATGCTAATGCATGAGCATACGGCTCTGTTCTGTAGTCTTTTAATTCAGGATCATCTACTACGATAACTTTGTCAGCACCATACTCAGCTAACTGATCTGCTAATCCTTTTACACCAGAACCAATTAATACAGCAGTTACGTCTGTACCTAAATCTTTTGCTAAGTCTTTGCCTTTTCCAAGTAACTCAAATGCAACGCCATCTAATACGTTATCTACCTGCTGTGCAAAGACAAATACTCCTTTATATTCTTCTAATGCCATGTTATTCACCACTTTTCCTTTTTTTATTAGATAATGTGTTTCTCTTTGAATTTACCGATCAAATATGCTACGGATTCTGCCGGATCAAGGTTTACTTTCTCACCAGCACCCTTTGCAACTTTATCAGATGCTTTTGCAATCTTAGTAGGAGATCCCTTTAAACCAAGATCAGAATCGTCAA
>ERZ839741.2696-NODE-2696-length-15683-cov-2.974213_pt1 | contig 15683 bp, 11 predicted proteins | sample MGYA00519880_ERZ839741 | MGnify/ENA primary metagenome ERZ839741 (study PRJEB31850, sample SAMEA3708851) | human gut metagenome | biome: human gut; feature: human-associated habitat; material: faeces | place: China | collected 2014 ...
CAAACTGAGTAATTTTATCTTACATCAGTTTGGAGGTTTACACAAACTTTGGGATACTCCCGATTATCGTTATATCGGACTGTAAATTTAAAATTTAAATAATTAGAAGCTGTTATCTGCATATATCAGATAACAGCTTCTTTGATTTATAATCTATTCACACTGTGCCTGTTCCATGTCAAAGTGTTCTTCCAACTTTGTTGAAACTCCGGCAATTTCATCAATTTCCGTTAAAATGTCTTTTACAGAGTTATTCTGTGCAGCAATCGTTTCCGAAATGCTCTGAATGGTTGCTGAATTTTCTTCAGAAGTTGCTACCAGCGTTTCCATTTCTTTTGTTTTTTTATTTTATATTAGTTGTCATTTTATGTATATATACATTTTTCACAATTATATTAAAAATATAAAATACCCACACCCTATTATCTCCATTCCTAATCACATACACATTTGCAATTATCTTGTCAACGACTGAATCTCTTTTTGTATAAGTCTTCCTGCCGCCTTTGCCAGCTCATCAATACGACGTATTCTTGTAAATTCTTTTCCATATATCTTTTCTGCGCTATTGGCCGCCGCATCATTTCCCATAAAAACAGCTGATACATGTATTCCTTTATCACGCAGTGCACGTACCTCATTGGCTGCATCATTAACAGAAATATCGTCGCTATAATCATGCCCAAACGGGCTGTCCTGTGATGGCAGAATACGCTGGCTGTCATTAGGCGCAGCATCTGTTAAAATAATCACAAGGTGCCTGTCAGCCACCCCCGGGTTCATATCAAGGATTTTACCAATTCCCCGAAAAGCAAGACCATCACGATTCCAACCGGCAGCATAATAATTGAAAATATTGTCGCATTTCTTATCCCTAAAAGACTTCAATATATGAAAAACTGTATATCCTCTGACACTGCAAAATCTTGTTACCCTGACCGGTATATTACATTCCACGAGGCTTTTGGCAATAATTACTCCCTGCGCAGCAAGCATTTCCTGATACTGAAGCCTTGAAGCAGATGCATCAAGAAGCAGATCCACTGTAAAGGACGGTTGATTATCATCCTCATATGTGTGAAAAATCCTGTTATCTTCTATATATTCTGCACGCCATACTTTAGTTGTATCAAGCCTTCCGCTCTGCCCTGATATTACATCTGTCTTCTGACTTATATATTCGCTATTACGGATTTGTTCAACCATATGTGCAATAAGACTATCATAAAGCCGTACATTTTTATTATAATATGAATGATTTCTTTCAACCTGCAGCTGTGACTGTTCTCTTAAATGAAGAAATTCCTTCGGTATATTTTTCTTTGTTATATATTTTCCATCAGTAAACCATAAATGGCATCCTGTATGACTGCCTGTACACAGTTCTTTTTCTATTTTAGTAAGAGTCTGCTCTGATATAACAGATCTTCCAAAACAATTCTCAATATAAGAGCAGTCATCATTTTCTTTCTTATATGTTATATTATCTTTCTTTTTACTGTAAGCTGCTCCACCAGTCATATTGTCCGCCTCAGAAGAACGCATAACCATTACATGATTATTTCTTACAGAGCTGACTGGCATTATTCTTGTCATTATCCGGGCAAATGCCCCTGTAAAATGCAGTCGTAACGCTTTTTTTTCATGTTTTACGCCATCAAAAAGATTAAATTTGCGATAAATTGCCAGCACAGTATCTATCAACCGGTCTGTTTCAGGCATTCTCTGTGGTGTCAGTTCTGCATACAGCTTTTGTTCATTTGGTGTCAGCAGAACCTTCTTTTTCCCTGACACACTGCTCCATCTGGCTGACTGCATATTATATACAAGCCGGTTTTTGCTCATCCACTCCTGCCTCGACAGCTTATATTCACCTGCAAAAAAAGCCTTTCCATAATAAACCCGTAGATCAGTCATAGACGGACGTTTTAATGCTTCCTCTGTATACAGTACATGTTCCAGATAAAGCCATGTCAGATCATCCAGCATAGCCTGACTGATATCTCCGTTCCAATAACCAAATAAAGTGCTGATTGCCTTTTCACCATAATACTTATATGCCAGTCCAATTATAAGATTCATATATAAATCTGAATCTAAATCCCCTGTTTCAACAGCCAGAAACAATGGATCAAAATTATAGCGTTCCGCCGCATTCCATACCTGATTAGCAGCCCGTCTTTCCTTAGCAGTATAAGAAATGGTACGCATTATTCAAACACCTCCGTATTATGCAGCTTTAAGGGAAACCTTGAAGCTATGACATCACGTATAAGCTCTTTTTCATAGCTGTCAAATATCTTATTGGTAATTCCAAGATCCAATGCATCCCTGATTGGAATACCCTTTTTTATAAGACTTATAGCATCAATTAATCCACGCAGATCCAAAGCTTTCTCTGTAAGTTCACCATTTTCACATTTTTTCTGAAGTTCATTAAATAAAAGTGCAAACTGTTTGTTATACTTAGTAACCAGTGAAGGGAACTGATCCTTTAACAGTCTCTCAAGATCTTCCTTTGCCAGTGGCGGCATCTGTATAACTACAAATCTTGAGGCAAGTGCCTCATTTAATTCCCTTGTACCTGCATAATTATAATTCATCGTAGCAATAAAACGTGTATCATCTGCAACCTCTATCCTGTCATATCCTGGAACATCAATTACACGTCTGAAATCAAGTACAGAATGTAAGACTGCAAGTGCTTCATTCCTTGCCATATTGATTTCATCGAGAATCCCAAAGCCGCCGCTTTGTGCACAACAATACACCGGTCCGGGTCTGAATGTAACCCTGCCATCGCGAAATGTATCAGAACCTATCAGCGCAGCCGCATCCATATTAACATGGAAGGAAATATCCCATGCCGGACGTTCAAAAACTGCTGCAAGATTCTGTGCAAGCACATTTTTTCCCGTTGCCTTCTCTCCTGCCAGCAAAAGATTTCTGCCACACAGAAGCACTGCAAGAGCCTCTTCCCATACCTTATTGCCATAATAATGAAAATGTGGTACAGGAATACGTTTTTTTAATGCTTCATCTACAGTATGTTCTTCTGAATAATGCCGGACTTCTTCTACAAGCTGTGCTGAAACACCTTCCTGCTTCAAAAACTCAATCAGATTATTCAATACCAACACCCCTTTAACTGTTTTTTTATATTTTAATTATATTCTTTTTATTTATTTATTTCAAAACTTTCTTTGATATTTTCAATAATATCATATTCTTCACTTACAATACTACTCGCATCATTGGTTGCATGATTGATATTTTCAAAATATCCGAGCAGACCGTTAATCGTTGTAACGCTTTCTGCCGCTGCATTCGTACCGGTTGTAATTTTTTCATCTACCTGCTTTGTCATATCGGTAAGCCATTTTAATATATCCTGTATATTACCTGCTGATTTTGCACTTTCTTCTGATAAGGCACGGATTTCATCTACAACCACGGCAAATCCTTTTCCGTGTTCGCCTGCTCTTGCTGCTTCAATTGAAGCATTGAGTGCTAACAGATTGGTCTGTGATGCAATGGAATTAATTTCCCCGAGAATATCTGTAATATGTTTCATTTCGGTCAGCAGTGCACCGGTCGTCTTGTGCGCAGCGCCAACTGTATTTTCAACAGACATTATAGTGCTTTTCGCCTCTTCAACTGCTGCATTTCCCTTATTAACAGCGTCTTTCACATTATCAAATCCCTGCTCCAGCTGTCCGGCAAGTTCATTGTTTCTATGAACTTCTTCTGTTGCCGCATTGACCTTATCCCATCACCGTTACCGTTGACTTCACAGATTCTTCTACAATCTGAGCCATCTGTGCAGCTGCCGAGTTGACATTGGCACTGCCGTAGACTGTTTCCAGCCAGTCCTGCGGCAAAAACAGAATTCGAAATGCCTGCAGCACGAATTCCACCGTGTGAACAAATTTAACACATAAAACTCTTAATAAACGCAAAAAACAGACATATGCAATGCTGCAAATACGTTATTTCCTATAAATTCAAGTATTATTTACCACTTCCGACCATAAATTCTGCCTGAGCGGAATGGTTCCTGTCAATGTCAGGCTTCTTGTATCCGGCTGGCTTCCGCCAATATAAACGGTATAGCCCGCATCGGTAAAATATATCTGCCCATTTTCATCGTAGAGTTCAAAAGCCTCTTCTGATAACCAGACCGTTACCTGCTTTTCTTCCCCCGCCTTTAAAAAGACTTTGCCAAAGCCCTTTAACTGCGGATTCGGACTGCCATCACACAAAGCCTTTACATAAACCTGAACGGTTTCGGCACAGTCAAAGTTTCCGGTATTGCACACACGCACCGAAACCGGAAGCTGTATTTTTTCTCCGGCTTTCATTTTCTGAAACGTCTGCCTGCCTGCGCCACATTCCATATTATCATACGAAAATGAAGTATAAGTAAGTCCGTAGCCAAACGGATACAATGCTTCCTGCTTCATATAGCGGTAAGTTCTGTTTTTCATGGAATAATCCGTAAATTCCGGCAGTTCTTCCGTGCTTTTATAAAATGTAACCGGCAGATGTCCCTGTGGGCTGACTTCCCCAAATAAAATCCTTGCCACCGCACGTCCGCCCTGAGCACCCGGATACCAACACTGCATGACCGCCGCGGCACGCTCCTGTGCCGTGTTAACCGCCAGCGCACTGCCCGATAACAGTAGGACAACGACAGGTTTTCCACTGTCTAATGCCGCTTCAAGAATCTGGTTCTGCTCTCCCGGAAGCTTTAAGTCCGGCTTATCGCCGCTTGCAAAATCATTGCCCGCATCGCCTTGTTCACCTTCAATACCTGCGTCCAGTCCCAGACACAGAATGACAACATCGCTCATTTCTGCCATTTCACGCACCTCGGCAATGCGGTTCTTCTTCCAGTTTTCTTTATACAAATCACAGCCCTCGGACACCAGCACCCGGACCGAATCCCCAACATAATCCTGTATGCCCTCGGAAATTGTAATGTAACGCGATGCCGTCCCTTCATAATTGCCGACAAGCGCTCTCCTGCTGTCTGCATTCGGTCCAATCACTGCGATTGTCCGGAGTTTTTCCCGATTCAGCGGCAGAATCCCGTTATTTTTTAATAGAACAAATGTTTTCTCTGACACACTTTCGTTGAATTCACGCATTTCTACGGAATCTACAACAGAATACGGAATTTTGTCGTAAGGATTGTCCGGCAGCTCCTTATCCTGTTCCATGCCCAGCTTCAGCCGGGTGGTATACAGATTCGTCACCGCCGCCCGCAGTCTGCTCTCCGGAACCATACCGCGCGAAACCGCTTCCGAAAGGTGCAAATACATATGTCCGCAGTTTAAATCACAGCCGTTATTCATCGCCAGAGCCGCCGATTCCACGGCATCTTTTGTTACCATGTGATGCTGGTAAAAATCGCGCAGTGCAAAGCAGTCCGACACCACATGCCCTCTAAAATGCCACTCATTCCGCAAAATGTCTGTAAGCAGGGTCTTACTGCCACAGCACGGCTCGCCGTTTACGCGGTTATACGCGCCCATGACTGCTTCGGGCTTTGCCTCTTTAATACAGGCATGAAACGCGGAAAGATATGTTTCATACAAATCTTTTTTTGTAACCTCGGCATTGAAGCTGTGGCGCAGTCCTTCCGGACCGGAATGTACCGCAAAATGCTTAACACACGCCGCCGATTTTAAGTAATGTGCATCATGTCCCTGCAAACCCTTTATGTAGCGGATTCCAAGCCGCGCTGTCAGATACGGGTCTTCGCCGTAAGTTTCATGACCGCGTCCCCACCTTGGGTCCCGGAAAATATTGATATTGGGCGCCCAAAAGGTCAATCCCTTGTAGCGCCCGACATCTCCGTATTTTTGCTGCATGTTAAATTTGGCACGTCCTTCCGTAGACACGGCATCGGCAACCTGCTCCATTAAATCTTCATCAAATGCTGCCGCAAGCCCGATTGCCTGCGGAAAAACCGTCGCCGTGCCGGCTCTTGCCACACCGTGCAGTCCTTCATTCCACCAGTCATATCCTTTAATATTCAGCCGTTCAATCGGTGGCGCACTGTTTAACGTCTGGTCTGCCAGTTCCTCAATTGTCATCTGCGAAACCAGTTCTTCCGCCTTCTTACGGTACAAATCGCACAGTTCTTCATTTTCTGTTAATTCCGTCTGATGATTTTTCATATTAAGCCCCATTCCGCAGGCGATTTCTCATCTGCTGTTCTTTCTTTCATCATAGCGGAATTATCATGGAATCTCAACGTAAATTTTGCGCTGCATTTTTACATAAATAAACAGCTTTTATAAAAGCTCATCTTTTTACTTTAAAAGCACTCATTCCCGGATAAGCTGCCGCACTGCCAAGCTGTTCTTCAATGCGTAACAGCTGGTTGTACTTTGCAACACGCTCTGAACGCGAAGGTGCACCGGTCTTAATCTGGCAGGTATTTAATGCCACTGCCAGATCGGCAATCGTGGTATCCTCTGTTTCACCGGAACGATGGGATGCAATCGCTGTGTAACCGGCTTCGTGTGCCATTTTAATAGCTTCCAGTGTTTCAGATACAGAACCAATCTGATTTAATTTAATCAGGATTGAATTGCCGCAGCCCAGTGAAATACCCTTTGACAGACGCTCTGTATTCGTTACAAATAAATCATCACCTACAAGCTGTACCTTATCGCCAAGTTCTGCCGTCAGCTTTTTCCAGCCTTCCCAGTCTTCTTCGTCTAACGCATCTTCGATCGATATAATCGGGTATTTTTCAACCAGCTTCTTCCAGTGTTCAATTAATTCTTCTGAGGTATAAACCGTTCCTGCCTTCGGAAGCTTGTATTTTCCCTTTTCTTTGGTCTTCCATTCGGAAGAAGCCGCATCCATGGCAATCATGAAATCTTTTCCCGGTTCATAGCCAGCTTTTTTTACGGCTTCAAGAATCGTTTCGATAGCTTCTTCATCGGATGCAAGCGCCGGTGCAAAACCGCCTTCATCACCGACAGAAGTTGCCAGTCCTCTTTCCTTTAAAATAGAGGCCAGCGCATGAAATACTTCCGAGCACCAGCGCAGACCTTCTTTAAAAGACGGTGCGCCGACCGGCATTACCATAAATTCCTGTACATCCAGTCCTGATGATAAAGCATGACAGCCGCCGTTTACAATATTCATCATCGGCACCGGAAGTCTGTTTCCGCTGACACCGCCTAAGAACCGATACAGTGGAATATCCAATGCTGTCGCAGCAGCTCTACAGCATGCAATAGATACGGCAAGAATCGCATTTGCCCCCAGCTTGGACTTGTCCTTTGTTCCGTCTGCCTCAATCATTGCCTTATCAACGGCATAAATATCAGAAGCGTCCAGTCCGCTTATCGCCTCGTTGATAATTGTATTGATATTTTCTACGGCTTTTTGTACACCTTTCCCCAAATATCTGCTCTTATCGCCGTCACGCAGCTCCAGTGCTTCAAATTCACCTGTCGAAGCACCGCTTGGCGCTGTTCCTCTTGCAACCGTTCCGTCTGCGAGATAAACTTCCGCTTCTACTGTCGGATTGCCTCTTGAATCCATAATTTCACGTCCAATAACCTTTTCAATCTCTAAATAATCCATACTGACCTCTTTCTGAGCGATTTTATCACGAAGGCGTTTTCTCGTCTGCCACAGTCTGTCCCACGGACTGCAACAGTTACGCTGTAAGTTTAGCAGTCTTACAGTTTCCTTTTATCCTGTATTATGGACAATCCTGTATATTTTATCCAAAATATTTAAAAGCTTTGCTCTTATAATAAAAGTACCGCAGAAAACATACTCCTACGTTTTCTGCGGCACTTCTGCCTACTGATATTCTATCTGTATTTTTGTTCTTTTTGCAAATATTTTTACAAACAACCGAGCAGCACTATAAGCCGGGTTATGTATCAGATGATTATCTATCTAGACCTGCTGTTACCAGCAGGCTCAAGCAACCTACCTAAAGCACGACGGGCCGCCGTATCGCTTTTATTCGGTCTTGCTTCGGATGGGGTTTACATCTGCCGCTTCTGTTACCAGCCGCGCGGTAGTCCCTTACACTGCCTTTCCACCCTTACCAGCATATGCTGGCGGTTTATTTCTGTTGCACTAGCCTTGGAGTCACCTCCACCGGACGTTATCCGGCATCCTGCCCTATGAAGCCCGGACTTTCCTCACCTGCTGCCTTTCGGCAATTGCAGCCGCAATCATCTGTGCTACTCAGTCTTTTTTAGTTTGTATTTTCTTTTACCATACGGAATACATCAATACGGAACTGGGCTTCTTTGCCAAGTCCTACAAAACGGCAGCCGTACTCCGTGCCGTCTTCGTCCTGTGATGCAATCCGCACGACTTCAATAACGGTTTCAATTTTATCACATCCGCTCATTTCAAGCAACATGTCATAAAAAGAATGTAACGGCAGAACGTCTTTTGTTTTAAATGCAATTCCACCGCTTGATACATTCGTTGCATGAACAGCAATAAATTCTCCCTTAGTATCCTTATCTGTAATCGGACGAATTGATAAATTTGCTTCTACATCAATTCTTTTTGTTCTTCTTCTTTCATCACCCATAAGTACTCCCCCTGTTATGATCCTTAAAAAGTAAACTTTTAAGTTACTTTATTAACATAGCATCTCCAAAACTGAAAAACCTGTACTTTTCCTTTACGGCTTCTTCATACGCCGCAAGCACGTGTTCCCTGCCTGCCAGTGCTGAAACCAGCATCACCAGTGTGGATTCCGGCAGATGGAAATTGGTAATCAGGCTGTCAATAACCTTAAACTGATATCCCGGATAAATAAATATCTGGGTCCAGCCGCTACATGCCTTTACTGTACCGTCTTCTGTCCCGACAGATTCCAGTGTACGTGTACTTGTCGTACCGACTGCAATAATTTTTCCGCCGTTTTTGCGCGCCGTATTAATCTTGTCTGCTGCTTCCTGTGTCACCGTATAAAATTCTGAATGCATATGATGCTCCAGAATGTTTTCTGTCTTTACCGGACGGAATGTTCCAAGTCCGACATGCAACGTGACACGGGCAATTTCAATACCCTTCTCCTGTATCTTTTCCAGCAGTTCTTTTGTAAAATGAAGACCCGCTGTCGGTGCCGCCGCAGAACCTTCATGCTTTGCATAAACGGTCTGGTAACGGTTCTTATCCTCCAGACGGTGTGTAATATACGGTGGAAGCGGCATCTGACCCAGTTCATCAAGTATTTCTTCAAAAATACCGTCATAAGTGAATTGTATCATACGATTGCCTTCTTCTACAATATCCACAATCTCTCCAATTAATTTTCCGCCGCCAAAGCTGATCTGTGTACCGATTTTTGCCTTTTTACCCGGCTTTACAAGCACTTCCCATGTGTCTTTTAAATCCTGCTTGCGGGTAAGCAAAAGCACTTCGATTGCCGCGCCCGTTCCTATCTTTTCTCCAATCAGTCTTGCCGGAATAACCTTTGTATCGTTAATGACCAGACAATCTCCCGGATTTAAGTAATCAATCACATCTTTAAAAATTTTGTGCTGTATTTCCCCTGTCTTTTTATCCAGTACCATCAGTCTGGAACTGGAACGGTCTGACAGCGGGTCCTGTGCAATCAGCTCCTGTGGCAGATCATAATAAAAATCATGTAAATTCATTGATTCCATATGCTGCTCCATTCCTATCTTTTTTCCGCTTCGCGGCAGTTAGCTTTTCTGCCGCAGAACGGGCTGTTTTTTATTTATAATTAAGAACGAAGTTCAATGCCCATGCCGGAAAGGTCTTCTAAAATCTTTTCCATAATCGGCTGGATATCTTTATCTTCTAATGTTCTGTCCTTTGCACGGAAAGAAATGGTATAAGCTACAGACTTGAAACCTTCCTTAATCTGTGCACCTTCATAAATATCAAACAGGTTATATTTTTCAAGAAGCTTTCCGCCTCTCTTTTCAATAATCTTTTCTACTTCACCGACAAGTACCGTCTTTGGCATTACCATACTGATATCTCTTGTAACAGCAGGGAATTTTGCAATGCCTTCATACTTTCTGTCAAATGAAGCAAACGGTAAAATTTCCGGTAAATCAAGTACAGCAATATATGTTCTCTCGCCCAGTCCATAGGTGTCTGCAACGTCCGGGTGTACTTCACCGAGATAACCGATTACAGTATCTTTGTAAAGAATCTCTGCCTGACGTCCCGGATGTAAAAATGTCTTTCCGGCTTCCGGATCATATTCCGGTCTTGCACTCATACCGATTTTTTCTAAGAATTCTTCTACAACACCCTTCATTGTAAAGAAATCGCCGTCGCCGTAGAAGCCCAGTGTGAACTGTACTCTCTCATCCGGAAGGTCTTCTCCTTCTACCGGAACATAAACCTTTGCCAGTTCATAAAGCTTTACATCTTTATTTCTACGGTTGTAGTTGGTTGCAAGCGAATTCAGCATTCCGTTTAACGGCAATGTTCTCATAATGGAGAAATCTTCTCCTAACGGATTGGAAATGACAACTGTCTTTCTTTCCTCTGCATCTGCTGCCAGCTTTAACTTATCAAATACCTTCGGACTTTCAAATGAATAAGTCATTGCCTGTGAGAATCCGCAGAACTGTGCGATTTCTCCGGCTACATCTTCCACTCTCTGCTTGAAGGAAATCTTACCCATTGTAGAAGCTCCGTGTGGCAGTGTTGTAGGAATATTGGCATATCCGAAAAATCTTGCAACTTCTTCCGCAATATCCGCTGTTCTTAATAAATCCTGACGGAACGTCGGAATAATCAGTTCCTGCTTTGCTTCATCATAGTCTAATTCAAGCATCTTAAAGTATCCAAGCATTTCTTCCACGGAAACATTTGTACCCAGTAGTGCATTGATTCTTTCCGGTTCAAACGGCACTCTGACTCTTTCCTTCTTATTCGGATATACGTCAACCACGCCGCCAACAATTTCACCGGCTCCAAGTTCTTCGATTAACTGGCATGCTCTGTTCATTGCCGCCAGTGCATTTTCAGGATCTAAGCCCTTTTCAAACTTACCGGAAGCATCTGTACGAAGACCCAGGCGCTTTGTTGCCTTTCTGATATTTGTGCCGTCAAAGGTTGCAGCTTCAAATAACATGGTCTTTACGTCATCCGTAATCTTGGAATTTTCACCGCCCATGATACCTGCAAGACCGACAGCCTTTTCACCGTCACAGATCATCAGCATATCAGAATCAAGTGTTCTTTCCTGTCCATCCAATGTCATGAACTTCTCACCGTCTTTGGCACGTCTTACAACAATCTTACCGCCTGCAAGGGTGTCATAATCATAAGCGTGCATTGGCTGACCGTATTCTTCCATAACGTAGTTTGTAATATCCACGATGTTGTTAATCGGACGGATACCTGCTGATGCCAGTCTGCGCTGCATCCACTTCGGTGACGGAGCAAGCTTGATATTCTTTACAAGTCTTGCGGTATAACGGCTGCAGAGGTCTGTGGCTTCCACATCAACCTTTACATAATCGTTAATGTCTTCTGCGTTGCCTGTTTCTGTTACAACCGGCGGTGTAAACGGCTTTCTGAAGGTTGCCGCTGCTTCCCTTGCAATACCGATAATACTGTAGCAGTCTACACGGTTGTTTGTAATTTCATATTCAAATACGGTATCATCCAAACCGAGATAGTGAACGGCATCTTCTCCAACCTGTGCATCATCACCTAAAATGTAAATGCCGTTTTCCGGTGCATCCGGATAAAATTCACGGGAAGAACCGAGTTCTTCAATGGCACACATCATACCGAAGCTTTCTACACCTCTTAACTTACCCTTTTTAATCTTAATGCCGTCTTCCGGAAGTGCGCCGCCGTCATGACCACCTGCCACACGTCCGCCATCTAATACAACCGGTACTTTCTGTCCTGATGAACCCACCGGAATATTCGGTGCGCCTGTTACAATCTGAACAGTTTCACTGCCGACATTCACCTGGCAGATTACCAGCTTATCTGCATCCGGGTGCTTTTCGACCGATTCAATCTGTCCGACAACGATTTTATCAAGATTTTTGTCAAAAGCGGTAAAATTTTCCACCTTTGTTCCCGAAAGTGTCATTGCGTCCCTGAATTCCTGGTCTGTTACTTCCAGTCCCGGAACCATTGCCTTAATCCAATTTAATGATGTATTCATGATTCAATATCCTTTCCTCGTATCCAATTTCTTTGCTGTCTTACAGCCGTCGTTCTTTTTAGAACTGTTTTAAGAATCTTACGTCATTTTCATAGAGAAGTCTCATGTCATCAATTTCATACTTCAGCAACGCAATTCTTTCCAAACCGATTCCGAATGCAAATCCTGTATATTTGTTCTGGTCAATACCGCTCATTTCAAATACATGCGGGTGAATCATACCACAGCCAAGAATTTCAATCCAGCCTTCGCCCTTACACATACGGCAGCCTTTACCGCCGCACTTAAAACATGTCACGTCCATTTCTGCACTTGGCTCTGTAAATGGAAAATGATGAGGACGGAATTTTACTTTTGTTTCCGGTCCGAATAACTCTCTTGCGAATTCAGCCAGTGTTCCTTTTAAATCTGCAAATGTAATACCCTCATCAATAACCATGCCTTCAATCTGATGGAAGCATGGAGAATGGGTTGCATCGACTTCATCTGCACGGAATACCCTGCCCGGCGCAATCATACGGATCGGCAGCTTGCCTTTTTCCATTTCACGGACCTGAACCGGTGAAGTCTGGGTTCTCAGTACAACTTTATCATTAATATAAAATGTATCCTGTTCATCTTTTGCCGGATGATTTGCAGGGATATTTAACGCTTCAAAATTGTAATAATCATATTCTACTTCCGGTCCTTCTACGACTTCATAACCCATGCCGACAAATATTCTCTTTACTTCATCGAGTGCAACAGTGTTTGGATGTCTGTGTCCGACATTGTTTTTCTTTGCCGGAAGTGTTACGTCAATCACTTCGCTCTTTAACTGGACTTCACGCATTTTTGCGGAAAGTTCCTTTTTCGCGTTTTCCAGTACTTCCTCAATTGCCTGCCTGGTTTCATTTACGATTTGTCCAACTGCCGGTCTGTCCTGAGGTGCAACGTCTTTCATGCCCTTTAAGACTTCTGTAAGTTCTCCCTTTTTACCCAGGAAAGAAACTCTTACCTCATTTAATTTTTCAAGTGAATCAGTGGAATTAATCTGGGCTAATGCCTTTTCTCTGATTTCATGCAGTCTTTCTTTCATCATTTTCTTTTCCTCCAATTGCAAAACCTAACTTTTATTTTATCATATGACTACAAATTGGCAAGCAGTTTTTACTGATTTCTTACGTTTTTACTCTCAAACTGCTCAATAATATGGATTGCTTCGTCCATACAGTCGGGATTACGGACCGCTGCCTCTTTAATATTCATCTTTGCTTCCTCAATCCTGTTTTCGTTATATTCTATCTGTTTGCGCAGTTTCTGGCGCTGTGTATTCAAATCGTGCCGCACTTCCACCATATCCTTGCTGTATACAAGGGCCCGTACCTGTGACAGCCACAATTTGGCATCATAGAGTCCGAGTTTTTTAAGTAAATCCAGTAAATCTTCTTCTGCTTCACTTAATTTGGTCGTCATCTGTACAATCTTGCGCTGCTCATTTTTCATGTCCATATAAACTTCATATTTCTTTGACAGTTCATACGAACTTCTGACATGATATTTATGATATTCATAATCAAGCGTATTGGCTGCGTTGATATACTTAATCTTTGTTTTATTCAGTAATGTCGTAGCTTTATTGAGTTTGATTTCCGTCACCAGAACCTGCCGTTCCGTATATTTTAGCAGGGCAAACATGCCAAGGGCAAGCACCGCTCCCAGAAAGGCAACGACAATATAAAGCATGGTATTTTGTGTATCTTCCGTTACGGAAAGCGCAATGAAAAATACCATAAATACGAATGCCAGCCCGACAATCGCGGCAAGAGCAAGGCTTCTGATACGCAGCTGGCGCGTTGTGAGTGCCGCAGCCTCCATGCGCAGACTCATGCGTTCCCCTTCAAGAATCCTCATATCCCGTTTGACGGTTTCATAATACGATTCCTGTTTTTCCAGATACTTCATACCACGCGGCAGTTCATCTTCAAACTGTTCCATGCGGTGATACGTATGGGTGGAAAGCTTATGCTCGCCGGATTTAAAAATCCGCCGGTCTACCGTCAGATTATCTACACGGTCTGCCGTTTCCGTAATCCTTCTGCGGATATTGTCCGGTGCCGTATCAATCAGCTGGATATCCGAAAAATGTTCCGTAACGACATTGTATTCTTCCATCGCCAGTTCAATGTGTCCGGTGGCTTCTTCCATGATTTCACACTGGCTGCGGATATAGGCTTTTGTTTCCTCCTTATCGTAGTAATCCGTATTAATATTGTCCAGACGGCGCGGTGTTCTGGATACATCCGGGATATGTACGGCACTGGCATCGAATTCTTTATCTTCTTCCGAATAATTTAAAACTTCCTGAATCCGCTTTTTTTCTTCTTCTTTTTCAAGCTGTTTTAAGTATTCCGTTTCTTCTTTTTCTTCTTTTGCAAGCTTCCCCGAATAATTTTCCTGTGTCCCTGCCTGATTCATCTTATCTACTACATGAATCAGGGACTTTGCCTGCACACTGTTTAACAGCTCATCATACTTTTTTTCTTCTTCTTTTGCTTTTCTGCGCTGTTCCTGGATTTTTTCTTCGGAACTGACCTTTTTATTCTTTTTTTGCGGTGCTTTTGCTTTTTTTTCATGCTTCTGATAATTTTTTTCAAATTCGCTGACAAGTCCCGTTAAATCTTCTGTCCGCGAATTATCCGCATTTTGTTCTTCCCCTGTATTCTGCTCATCGTCATAGACAAAATCATCAATGTCTTCAATGTCCTCGATATCTTCCAAATCGTAATTTTCTTTAATTGTTCCCTTGATATAATTTAATAATCCCATATTTCCTCATTTCATCCGTCTATGACGTATACCTTTTATACTGCGCTTTCCATCTGTTCATGCAGTCATCAATCGCCTTATAATACTGTGCTACTTCACCGTCGGATTTTAAGTGTTCCATTTTCTGCATCGCACGGTATTCATCGCTGTAACGTGCATTGTCTGTAAGCAGTTCCAGTTCTCTTTGCAGCACCTGTTCTTCTTCCGGTGCCTGCATATCCTGTATCTGTTCCTCACCCTCTGCCATACGGCATGCCGCAAGATAACATTTCCGGGACTTTTCATGCTGACCGATTTTATACGCTTCTTCAAAATACTTTGCCGCTTTTTCAAAGAAGAACATTCTGGCATAGGCAGTTCCCAGATTGTGATAGACCTTTGCGTAAAACAGCCCTGAAAGATTGATGTCGCGCTCTCCATTTACAATTTTATCATAATTGCTGATTGCACTATAATAGCAGCCTTTTTCAAGGAACCGGTCTGCACGCATTTTCATCCGTTCATAGACATTCTGTGTATCCAGCATCGCAAGCAGGTCCTTTACCTGTTCAATTTCTGCCGTATCATAATAATCCACATACTTTAAAATGGTCACAACCGCTTCCGCCAGCCCTGCATTTTCACACTTCAACTGCTCAAGCTTGTCTGCCAGCAACGGTTCCTTAATCTCTGTCCGGATAAACGCAATAAGTTTTTC
>ERZ839741.2697-NODE-2697-length-15680-cov-2.611264_pt1 | contig 15680 bp, 14 predicted proteins | sample MGYA00519880_ERZ839741 | MGnify/ENA primary metagenome ERZ839741 (study PRJEB31850, sample SAMEA3708851) | human gut metagenome | biome: human gut; feature: human-associated habitat; material: faeces | place: China | collected 2014 ...
CCGAGCTGAACGACAGCGAATCCGTAAACTTCGAGCCAGGTGACGTTATCTGGATGCCTCTGTACGCTGATGATCAGCTGTCCTACGACGCTGACTGGGGCGAAGGCAAAGATGAAGTTGAAGCTATCAACACCATCGAGCTGGCTGATTCTCAGTTCTCTAAAGCTGCTGACGAAAAACTCGACGTTAAGAAGAATGGCGATGCTATTTGGGTTCTTGTTAATGGTAACTGGGAAGAGTACAAGAAAGAAGACTACAAAGGCTACACTATGTCTGGCTTCGACAAAGAGGGCAATGCTACTCTGACCAAAAAAGGCGCAGTTAACGGCGTTACCGTTCCTGACACTCTGACCTTTGACAACGTAGAAAGAACTGTTGTAAAGAACAGCGCTAAATTCTACATCAACGGCAAACAGTATAAATCTGTAGAAGCTTTCGAAGAAGCTCTGGCTAAAGCAGACTACACTCTGGACGAAGTTAAAGTAACTGTTAACCTCGAAAAGATCAAAGGCGAAGACGAGTGGGTTGGCAAACCTTCTGTTGATTCCCAGAACGGTGTTCGTGCATACGGTCACTACACTGGCAACATCGACAAGAACTGGTCCATCAACCTGATCGAAGCTTCCACCGGCGTTGCTGAACTGGTTGAGAAAGCTGAGCTGTACAGAGCTACCGCTACCGACTACGCTTCTTACAACGAATACACCGATGAAATCATGCCAAAAGCTGTATACCTCAAGGTTACTCTGAAGAAAGAGTGGAAGACCACTGACAGCGAAACCATGAAGTACTATGTATACGTTGCTAAGAACAACGGCAGCACCAGCGACAAGACCAACGAAGTTTGGGTTTCCGGCAAATACGAAAACACTGCTTTCGAGTATGTAAACTTTGATTGGACCAACAACGCTAACGAGGCTAAACTGTGGAAAGTTCGCAAAGGCGAAAACGGCACTGCTGTATTCGACTTCGCTGACAAAGCTTTCTTCACCGTTAAAATGTACTCTGGCGAGTCCATGTACCTCGATCTGTCCACCGCTTACGACAAAACCGTAGCTGGCGAGATGGATGTTGAAGCTGACAGCTTCTACAAATTCGACAACGAAAACGCTAACTTCTCCAGAAGCGGCGAACTCGTAATCGTTTCCGACGATGACTCCCTGGTACCATACTCCATCGAAGATGGCGAACTGGTAAAAGTTGACGCTGAGTACGTAGAAAACTACGCAATCGCTCACACCAACACCAAAGTTAACGGCTTCGTATTCTCTACCAAACAGCTGGGCAACTACGTTCTGGCTACCGAAGAGATTGCTGAAGAAGTAGAAGAGCCTGCTGACGAAGAGAAACCAGCAGAAGAGAACAAACCAGCTGAAGAAGTTAAACCAGAAACCAAACCAAACCCAGAAACTGGCGCTGAAGACTTTGTAGGTCTGGCAGTTTCCCTGGCAGTTGTTTCTGTAGCTGCTGCTGGCGCTCTGGCTCTCAAAAAATAATTAAGCGATAATATCTTAGGATAAAGTCGTTTGATTGTTCGAAAGACAGTCTAAGCTCAAACCAGCCCACACCGTAAGGTGTGGGCTGGTTTTTTTTATGGGGAGGGGGATCTATGCCTCTCTTTTATATGGGGTTGCACCCCATGCCCTGCTTTTTATTGTGGGGAGGTATCCCCACACCCGCACTGACTTTTCTTATACGAGAAAAGTCAGCAAAAGCGTATGCAAGGGGACACCCCTTGCACAACCCCGAGGGGGAAGTCGACACCGCGAAGCGGTGACGTTCCCCCCAGAGGAGATTTTCAAGAGGACCCCTCCTCTTGAAAACGCTTTTGGTTACTTTTATCGTTTCATAAAAGTAACAGATAAAGCACCGTAGCTTTTGCTGCGGCAAGAGGGTGCGGAGAATTTCTCCGCACATACCGTGGTGGGAGGGGACAGCTCCGAACCGCCGCGAATCCTAAATCATTTTTGCTGCCACTCAACAGCGGCGGCGGTCCTCTGCGGCTCCACCCGCAGGGGACTTTTTTTGTTGCCGCTTTTGTGCGGCTCAACCCTTGACTGTATGGGTGGGAACAGGTAAAATAAATGTAATAGATGTTGCAAGGGAGGGTGCCGCATGGCAGAACCGATCCGCTGGCTGGCGCTGGGGTACAGTGTGCCGGTCAATCCGTCCAAAAACCGCGTGTACATCTGGCGCAAGCTCAAGGAGTACGGCGCGGAATATTTTAAACAGGGTGTTGCTATCCTGCCGTACAACCGTCAAAGCTATACCAAGCTCAAACATTTGCAGGCAAAGATTTTGGAGATGGGGGGAGAGGCTTCCATCGTCGAGATGAAGTTTTTGGACCCCAAGGACGAGCGGGAGATGGTGAGCCGCTTTCGCAAACAGGCGCTGGAGGAGCTTTCTCAGCTCAAGGAGGACTGCGCACAGGTGCTGGAACAGCTGCGCCGCGGCGAACAGGCGTTCACCGAGGACCAGAGCGAGCAGGTCAAGCGGATGATTCGGCGATATTCCAAGGCGCGCAGCCGCAACCACTTTGGCTTGAGCACTGCACAGGATGTGGAAAAGGGACTGTACGCCATCATTTCGGTGGCGCGGCAGGCTTCGGCGGAGCTGTCGGGACAGCTGGTCAAGGCGATGGACAAGGCAATCAAGTAAGGTATACCAAACGACTGGGAGGCATAGAATGTACGAGAACAAACAGGAAGAGCAGACGGCAGTGCTGGCTGCCATTGATACCGGAGAGTATGATGCACAGCGCTCGATGGATGAGCTGGAGGAGCTGGCAAAGTCTGCGGGCGCCAAGGTGATGGGCAGGGTCATCCAGAAAAAGGACCGTCCCGACCCGGCTACCCTGATGGGCAGCGGCAGGGTGGAGGAGCTGGCGGAATTTGTGCAAAACAGCCAGGTGGAGCTGGTCATCTTTGACCACGAGCTTTCGCCTGCCCAGCAGAAGAATCTGGAAAACGCCCTGGGAGCGGCTGTAATCGACCGCACCACCCTGATTCTGGACATCTTTGCCCAGCGTGCAAAAACCAGCGAGGGTAGATTACAGGTGGAGCTGGCGCAGCTGAAGTACCGTCTGCCGCGTCTGGCAGGACAGGGCACCAGCCTTTCCCGTCTGGGCGGCGGCATCGGCACCCGCGGTCCCGGCGAAAGCAAGCTGGAAAGCGACCGCCGGCACATCCGCCGCAGGATACACGCGCTGGAGGAAGAGCTGGAGGCGCTGGAAAAACGCCGCGGCTTGCTGCGCCAGCGCAGGAAGAAGGACGATGTGGTGACGGTTGCCATCGTGGGCTACACCAACGTGGGCAAATCCACCCTGCTCAACACCCTGACCGATGCGGGCGTGCTGGCAAAGGATATGCTGTTTGCGACGCTGGACCCGACCTCCCGCGCGCTCGACCTGCCGGACGGGCGCAGGGTGATGCTGATTGACACGGTCGGTCTGGTCAGCCGTCTGCCGCACCAGCTGGTGCAGGCGTTCCACTCCACTTTGGAGGAGGCAGCCGACGCGGACCTTGTGCTGAACGTCTGCGACGTTTCCTCGCCGGAGTTTGACCAGCAGCTGGAGGTCACCACCGGACTGCTCAAGGAGCTGGGCGCAGAAAATGTTCCGGTGCTGACGGTGCTGAACAAGTGCGACAAGCTGCCGGAGCTGCCGCTGACCCTGGACCGCAAGACAGCAGCCATCTCTGCCAAGACCGGCATGGGACTGGAAAAGCTGCTGGAAAAGGTCGCGCTGAATCTGCCGCAGACCCACCAGCATCTGCATCTGTTGATTCCATACGACAAAAGCGGGCTGATTGGGGAGATTCGGCAGACCGGCAGGGTCTACACCGAGGAGTACCGCGAGGACGGGACCTATCTGGATGCCAACGTGGAGCTGAAGCTTTGCCATCGGGTGCAGGAGTATATCCTGCTCAATGAATAGGAGATTAAGAGAATAAGGGGGCGCGCAGCATGGACCGGGAACAAAAAAGAAGGCAAAGGGTGCAGCTGCGCTGCTTAAAAAAGCTGGATAAAAAGGAAGAAAAGCTGCTGGAGGAGAGAAACCCTTCTTTGATTGCGCAGAAGGCGGGCGAGCTGACTGCACCGGTCCGCGAAAAGCTGCGGGAAAAGGTGCCGGAAAAGCTCTCGGACGGCGCGCAGGCTGCGGCAGAGAAATCGACCGAGCTGCTGGAAAAAGCCTTTGAGAAGAGCTTTGAGGTGGTGCTGGAGAAGGGCAGCCGCTGGATTGGCAAGCTGTGCAGCGAAGAAAAGCTGCGGGAAGATTATCTGCAATTTGCGCAGAAGCCGCTGTCCGGCTGGGAGCTGTACAAACTGGGCTGCAAGGCGGCGGGTCGCGCAGGAGCCAACATGGCGTTTTCTTCGGTGCAGGGGGGATTAATGGGTGCGTTGGGCATCGGATTGCCGGATGTCCCCATCTTTTTGGGAGCGGTGTTCAAGACGCTGTTTGAAATCTCACTGCGCTTTGGGTACCCATACGACACTCAACCGGAACAAATTTACCAGATGCTGTTGATCTGTGCAGCGGTGGGTGACGAGGCGCAGCGCAGACAGGCGAGTGCGGATGCAGACCGGATTGCACAGGAGATTCGGCAGAAGGCAAGGACGGGGGAAGAACTGTCCATCTCACGCAAACAGGCGAAGAAGCGGGCATCGCACGCCTTGTGCAGTGCAGCGCTGGCGGGCAAGCTGGTTCAGGGGACACCGGTCATCGGAGTGTATGGTGGATTTCGCAATGGAGTGCTGCTGCGGCAGGTCGGCTCAATGGCTGCGGTGAAGTATCAGCAGCGCCGTCTGCGGGAAATGCGATAATACAGAAAGTAGAATCCATCCCATACTTTGTGTGAAATCAAAAAAGAAGAGGAACAGCTGTCTTAGGACGGCTGTTTTTTTATGCTTTTGGAGAGATTGGATAAAAAAATCATATATCTTTGTATGCTTTATATGTTGTAATAAAGAATAGATTGCGATATTATATATACAACAAAGCAAGACAGGTAAGAGAGAAAGGAGGCAGCAGATGAACACCCAATTTAAAAAAGGAGCATTGGAACTGTGTGTACTGTCGCAGTTGCAGAAGGCGGATAAGTACGGATATGAATTGACGGAAACAATTTCCCGGGAAATGGAGTTGGCAACCGGCACCCTGTACCTGATTCTCAAACGGCTCAAGGACGACGAATATGTGGAAACCTACTCGGTGGAGAGCGACGGGCGTCCGGCAAGGAAGTATTATCATCTGACAGAAAAAGGGCTGGAATATCAGCAGGCGCTGCGCAGCGAATGGAAGGAATTTACGGCAGCGGTCGACCGATTGATTTGGTAAGGAGGAAAAGTGATGACAAAACGAGAATATATGCAGCAGCTGAGCAGAGCGCTGGAAGGATATGAGCAGGGATTCGTGCAAGAGATTTTGGAAAGCTATGAGGAACATTTTGAGGCAGGGCTGAAAAGCGGAAGAAGCGAGGAGGAAATTTGCCGCGAATTGGGCGACATCGAGGAGCTGCTGCGGGAGATGGGCGATGAGGTGGAGTTTAAGAAGGAAGAAAGACCTCTGCCAAAGCCGGTGACCGCCATTGAGCCGGTGCAGTACAGCGGAATCAGCAAGGTGCAGCTGAACCTGTTTTCGATGGATGCGGAGATTTCCCGCTCCTGTGATGGAGAACTGCATGTTTACCTGCAAAGCGGGGAGGAACTTTCACAGTATCTGGAGGAACAGGTGGAAGGGGACACCTACATGGTAAACGAGAAAAAACCGATGAAGAATCAACCGAGTTTGGATTTGGTATCCCTGCTGCGGATGATGCGCAATCCGACACCGAAGCTGATGGTGGAGCTGCCGGAAAGAATCGAATTTTTGCATGGAAAGACGACCAGCGGAGATTTGAAGCTGGATAAGCTCAACAGCCGGGCGGTCGAGCTGGAAACCACGAGCGGGGACATCCAAATCACGCAGATGGTGGCGGAAGAGTCGGTCATCAAAGCAAGCAGCGGCGATATTCAGCTGGAACAGGTCAATGTGAGCGAGATGGTTTTGCAGAACAGCAGCGGCGATATAAGCTGGCAGGATGGTCAGGTGCAGCAGGCACAGCTGCGTACCGTCAGCGGAGATATAGAATTGACACATCTCAATGGACAGAAGGTCGAGCTTACAAGCGTCAGCGGGGACATCGAGCTGGACGGCGTGCGGGGAGAAAAATGGAAGGTAGAAATCTCCAGCGGTGATGTGGAGCTGTCGGGAAGCGAAGGGGAGCAGCTGGAGGTTCTCAGCAGCAGCGGCGGTGTGGAGGGCGATTATTACGCACAGAACAGCCGCATCAAAACCAGCAGCGGGGACATTGACGTCCGTTTGAACCGCAAGGACAAGGAGTTGCAGGCGAAGGTCAGAACCGTTTCGGGGAGTAGCCAGATCTATGGGCAGGTCAACCTGAATGATTCCGGTGTGGAATGGGAGAATGATCCGCAGAGATATATAAGAGGAGAGTTTAGCAGCAGCTCGGGCGACATCCGCGTTCTGTAAGAGAAAGGATTCCTTTGATCTTGGACTGTAAGATAAAAAGAACAGCGACAGCAGGAGATTTTAGTGCTGTCGCTGTTCTTTTGTGTTTAGGCGATTTGATAAATAAATAGGAAAAGAAGAGCAAAGAGATGTAGCGTGCAGTGGTTTTTGGCTTGAAAGAGTAAGTAAGTAATAGAATAAATGTTAAAAAATGTAAGGCAAAAAGCACAAAGCTGAGCGGATAAAAAAGAAAATTTTTATATAATTTATAAATCTGCGCGCAGAGGAGAAATTTGAGACAATTTAGATAAAAAATTATTTAAAACAGGGGGGGATAAATTTAAAATTGCACAAATTTTTACGGAAAGTTTTTAAAATAGTGAAACTTCCGACAAGATTTTTACAAAGGGGATTTTCTTGACAGCGAAAGTGAAGATGAATATAATGACATCGACCCTGCTAAAATACAAAGGAGCAGGAAAATTTTGCAGATTGCAATTTTTAGAACAAAGGAGAACTTTATGCAAAACTTCAGAACAAAAGCACACAGCATCGACCGTTGGGGGAAGATAGCTGTTGCCGCTATGCTTTCTGTTGCGATGGCAGCGGTAATCTTTTGGGGATTGACCCGAACAGGTAATACAGATAAAACAGTGGCAGAGATGAGCATTGCACAGACAATCCGTGCATCGGGCGATACTTTGTCCGCCTCGCTGGACACCGATAAATTTACCGGAACCAGCATCAGACAGACCCGCATGCTGCTTGAGGAAGAAAAGGGCAGAGCGGATGTTTTGTCGGAGGAACAGGAACAGCAGACACAGGACGATGAGGACGAGCCGAAGCGTTTTCTGGGTGCCGCAGGAAGAGATGGTGCTGTGACGGTCAAGACGGTGGTGGAGGACCAGGTTATCGAGCATGAGGTAATCAACCGCGAGACCTCTCTGCTGGCTCCCGGCAAGACCAAGCTGGTGCAGAGCGGAAGCGATGGCAAAAAGACGGTGACCTATGAACAGAGAATGGTGGGTCGGGAAATTCGGAAGAAGAAGGTAATCGACGAGCAAATCCACCAGCAGCCGGTGACGGAAATTACTTTGACCGGTGTGGAAGGCAAAGCTGTATCACCGCTGGATTTTGGCATCAAGCTGGATGAAAATGGAGTTCCGACCGAGTACAGCAAGCTGCTGACCAACCAGGTGGCAGCCGGATATAATGTGGAAGGCGGTGCGCGCGGCGCTTCCGGTCAGGGATTATCGGCAGGATATGTCGCGGTGCATCCGGGAGAAATCCCGTATGGAACCAAAATGTATATTACCAGCGCAGATAACAGCTTTGTATACGGTTTTGCTGTGGCAGCCGATACCGGAGTGGGTCTGATGAACGATGTCATTGATGTGGACCTGTACTATGATACTTTTTTAGAAAGCTGTTTAAACGGCAAGCGAAATGTAAATATTTATATCCTGGACTAATAGTAAGGGCAGCTTCCCGAAGAGGGGGGCTGCCCTTTTTTGCAAAAAGGGCAGGTAAAACAGAAAATGGGAAGAAAAAGAAGAATATAGGAAACCAGAACAGAGGGACTGTCCGCATAAGCGGGCAGTTTTTTTATAAAAATTTTTAAAAAAGAGGGGTGATTGCATATATAAATGCAATTTTTGAGGTGAAAAGGGGGATGGGTGAAAAGGGACTTTGGATGATTGGGGAAAGGAGGAAGCAATCTGGAGGAACAGAAAAGGGAGTTTGCTTACTGGTATTTTGTGCTGCGTGACCCGAACCTTGCCGCCCAAAAAGCGGGAGTGGAAAAGGGAATGCTGCTGATGAACGACCGGGAGGTGCAGCGGGAGGTGCGCAGACTGCGCAGGAATCTGGGGAAGGAGAGTGCAGGGGAAATTGCAAAGCTGGGGCTGACAAGGCTGCTGTTTGGGCAGGCGGCGTGCGATGAAGAAGGGAAGCCAGTGTTCGACGGGTTTTTGACCAGTAAGGTGGGGAGCGCAAAGGCGGCAGAATATCAGTTCTGGGACAAGCTGAAGGCGTGTGAGCTGCTGCTCAAGCTGAACGAGCAGGAAAAGCAGGGGCAGGGTCGAGCGTTTGGCGGTGTGCTGGAGGCGCTGCAGCAGGGTGCACAGAGGCTTTCGGAGGAGGAGCAGAGTGAAGAGCTTTAGCAGAAAACAGATGGAGCTGTTGAGCTGGTGGCTGCCGGAGAGGGGAACGAGCCGGTATGACGGAATCATCTGCGACGGCGCGGTGCGCAGCGGAAAGACCTTGTGTATGGCGATTTCCTTTTTTGCGTGGAGCATGAGCTGCTTTAACGGGCAGAGCTTTGCGTTGTGCGGAAAGACCATCTCCAGCGTGCGCAGGAACCTTTTGTCAGTAGTGCGGGGAACACTGGAGGAGATGGGGTTTGCATACAGCGAGAAGGTGAGCAAAAATTATGTGGAGCTGCGCTGCGGGCGGGTATGCAATCGGTATTATCTGTTTTCGGGCAAGGATGCCGCAAGCGCCTCGTTGATTCAGGGGATGACCCTTGCCGGCGTGTTGTTTGACGAGGTTGCCTTGCAGAATCGGGAGTTTGTGGAGCAGGCAGTGGCGCGGTGCTCGGTGGAGGGGAGCCGATTCTGGTTTAACTGCAACCCGGAGGGACCGGGGCATTGGTTTTACCGGGAATGGCTCCAAAGGAGGAAACAGAAGAAACTGTATTATCTGCACTTTGTGATGGAGGACAACCCGGCTCTTTCCAAGCGGGTGAGGAAGCGGTATGAGCTGCTGTACAGCGGGAGCTTTTACCGCAGATTTATCCAAGGGGAGTGGGTGGATGTACAGGGGTTGGTGTATCCGATGTTTTCTTTAGAGCGTCATGTTGTACAGCAGGCGCCGGATTGCGAGCGGTTTTGTGTGTCCTGCGACTATGGGACGGTGAATCCCTGCTCAATGGGACTGTGGGGAGAGCAGGGGGGAAGGTGGTACCGCCTGGCAGAATACTACTATGACGCGCGAAGAGAGGGAGCGTGCAGGACCGATGAGGAGCATTATGAACAGCTGGAAAAGTTGTGCGGAAATCGGAAGATCGAGCGGGTCATTGTGGACCCGAGTGCAGCCAGCTTTATTGCGTGCATCCGGCGGCACGGGCGATATTGGGTGGAGCCGGCAAAGAACGGGGTGCTGGAGGGCATCCAGCTGACGGCGGCGATGCTCAATGAGGGAAGGATCCGGTTTTGCAGTGGGTGTGCCGACAGCATCCGGGAATTTGGGGTCTATCGCTGGAGCGAGGAGCAGGGAAGGGAGTTCCCGGTAAAGGAAAACGACCATGCGATGGATGACATCCGATATTTTGTGATGGGACAGTTAGGGGCAAGAAAGGAGGGCTTTTTTGCGTTGTCACAGCAAAGAAATGAGAGCAAGAGGAGGTAGAGAGGATGTCCTGGGGATTGGGTAGGAGAGAGAAAAAGAAAAAGGACTGCCCGCCGGTGCAGTTTTGTGCGCAGAGCGTGCAATCGGGGTTATCGGAAAGCCGGATGGCGCAGGGACTGGGCAGCGAAGCACAGCGCAGGCTGTTTGAGCAGATCCGGCAGGCGGTGCCGCTGGTGGATGCAGCCATCGGGAAAATCATTCGGCTGGTGGGGGATTTTGAACTGGAATGTTCCAACTGGCAGGCACAGGAGGAACTGAGGCGATGGTGCAGTCAGGTGCCGGTGGGCGCAGGAGGAAGCGGACTGCGGCAGTTTCTGCACAGCTATCTGGACGACCTGCTGACCTACGGCAATGCGGTGGGTGAGATGGTGCCTTTCTGTGAAAGGGAGGGAATCGCAGTGCTGTACAATGTGCCGCTGGAAAACATCCTGATTCGACAGGGGGAGAATCTGCTGGATGTGAAGCTGTTTGCCAACAGTCGGATGGGGGAAGCGGTGGAGCTTGCTCATCCCGAGCGGGTGCTGTACACAGCGCTGAACCCAAAGGCGGGGAGCGTGCAGGGCAGGTCGTTGCTGGAGGGGCTGCCGTTTGTTTCCTCGGTGCTGCTGAATATCTATCAGGCAATCGGGCAGAACTTTGAGCGGATGGGAAACCTTCGCTTTGCGGTGACCTACAAGCCGCAGGGCGGGGTGGACGGAGCGTATGCCAGAGAGATTGCGCAGCAGATGGCAAGTCAGTGGGCGGACACCATGCGGGAGAGCGGTCAGGTCAAGGATTTTGTGGCGGTGGGCGATGTGGACATCAAGGTCATCGGCGCAGACAATCAGGCGTTGGACACGCAGGTGCCGGTGCGGCAGATGCTCGAGCAGATCGTTGCAAAGCTGGGACTGCCGCCGTTTATCCTGGGACTGAGCTGGTCTACCACCGAGCGGATGAGCCAGCAGCAGTCGGAAATCCTGGCAAGCGAGCTGGAAAGCTATCGCGCACTGCTGACACCGGTGATCCTGCGCATTTGCAGGTATCATCTGGAGCAGATGGGACTGGGCGGAAAGGTGCAGGTGAAGTGGAAGCATATCAGCATTGCCGACGAGGTGGAACAGGCAAGAGCCAAACTGCTGGATATGCAGGCAAAAGAGATCGAGGCAAAAATCAACCAAAGGGACAGACAGCAGGAGGGGGAGCAAGATGAAGTGTGAAAAGAAAGGAAACCTGGTCAATCGTCAGGTGACGGTCGGGCAGGAGGATCTGGAGCAAATCAACCGGCTGACCAGAAGGGAATTTAGCCAGGAGGAGCTGTACTGCTTTCGGGTAGTGTTGTGCGACAATGATGTGGACCGACAGATGGAGCGGTTTGATGAGGAGACGCTGGAGCAGCTGGCGAGGATGTTTGTGGGGAAAACGGGAATCTGCGACCATCAGCCAAAGACAGCCAACCAACTGGCAAGAATCTATCAGGCGCAGGTGGAGTATTTCCCGGGAAAAACCAATCTACTGGGAGAACCGTACTGCGCAGTGGTGGCAAAAGCGTACATGGTGCGCACCGAATCCAACCGCGATCTGATTCTGGAAATTGAGGCGGGCATCAAGAAGGAAGTCAGCGTGGGGTGCAGCATCAGGGAAAGCAGATGCTCCATCTGCCAGAGCGAGCGGACGTTGCAGGATTGCAGACATCGAAAGGGGGAATGGTATGAAGGAAGGCTGTGCCACACCGTTCTGCACGGGGCAGAGGATGCCTATGAATGGTCGTTTGTTGCGGTGCCTGCGCAGCGTCAGGCGGGTGTAGTGAAGGAAAGCCGTCTGGAGAATCAGCAGAGGACGGTGCAGAAACTGTGGCAGGCAGGCGAAGAGGGCAGTGGGCTGTGGATGGATCGAGAGGAAGCCTGCCAGATGAAGCGGATGATGAAAAATCTGATGGAGGACTGCGAGGATGCCAGAAGGATGGCGCGCAGGGAGCTGCTGCAAAAGGCGGCAGGGGAGCAGATGGACGAGCGCGCCAGCGAAGAGCTGTGGGAGGTGCTGGAACTGCTTTCCATCCGTCAGATGAAGGCGTTGGGAAAGCTGATCGACAACAGGCAGACAATGGAGCAGCCGCAGCTGGCGGGCAGAAGAGCACAGAGCAGTAGGACAGAGGACGGATTTGTTATTTAGAGAGGACGGTAGAAGGATGAAGGGTGTAAGCTTACAGGGGTATAACAGCAAATATGTAACCATGCTGGTCAAGGGTGAGATAAAACCGGGGGACCTGGTGGCAATGGGAGGCAACAACACGGTAGAGAAGGCGGTCAACAAGCGATTTGCAGGTGTTGCGCACGCAATCCGAGATGGGTATGCGCTGGTGCAGACGGGCGGCTTTGCGGTGCTGGGCTACTCGGGAAATGCGCCTGCGGTGGGTTTTGCCAAGATGCAGGCAGATGCCAACGCAGATGCGGTGCTGAACGAAGGCGGCGGCGAGGTGCTGGTGACAGAGGTGGATACGGTCAACAAAAGCGTCGGCATCCTGTTTTAGAGGCAGAAAAATCAGAGTTTGCAAAAGGAGTTTTTAAGATGAAGTATAACTATCAGAACATCGCGATTTCCAAGGATTTTTACAAGAGCGGGGAGGGTTTTTCCAAATGTCTGGAGCGTCTGGATCCTTCCGAGCAGTACAGGGGCACCGAGCTTGCCGGTTACGATGCGTTCCAGCGACAGCTCAAGCGATTTGACATCAAGGTGTCCGGTCAGGACAGCGACCGTTTGCAGAAATTTTTTGCGACCTCGGACAGCGCAGCCCTCTTTCCTGAATATGTAGCAAGAGCGGTCAAGCAGGGTGTGGACGGCAATCACATCCTGGAGGAAATCTGTGCGGCGCAGACCCAGATCGAAGGGATGGACTACCGCGCCATTGCCTCCGACCCGGATTGGGAGAGCCAGAAGCCGTCGGTGGTGGAGGAGGGCGGATTTATCCCGGAAACCTCCATCCGACTCAAGGAAAGCCTGATCCGACTGAAAAAGCGCGGCAGAATGATGGTGGCTTCCTATGAGGCAATCAAGTTTCAGCGACTGGACCTGTTCACGGTGGCACTCAAGCAGATTGGCTCCTGCATCGGCAGGGCGCAGCTGGAGGATGCGGTGGATGTGCTGATCAACGGCGACGGCAACAGCAATCCGGCGGAAAAGGTGCAGCTGGCGCAGAGTGACAAGCTGACCTATCAGGATCTGCTGAACCTGTGGGGAAGCTTTGGGGAATATCAGATGAATGTGATGCTGGCATCCCACGATATGATGCTCAAGCTGTTGCAGGTGCCGGAGTTACAGGACCCGAAGACGGGACTGAACTTCCAGGCGACCGGCTGCCTTTCCACCCCGCTGGGTGCAAAGCTGTTTGTTTCTTCGGCGGTGCCAAAGGGAACCATCATCGGTCTGGACAGACGATATGCGCTGGAGATGGTGCAGGCAGGCGGCATCAACGTGGAGTATGACAAGCTGATCGACTGCCAGATGGAACGAGCAGCGGTGACCTCCATTGCGGGATTTTCCAAAATCTTCCCGGATGCGGTCAAGGTGCTGGCGTAACGGAGAGAAGCGATGGATGAAAAGCAGTTGATGAAGGATTTTTGTCTGGTCAGCGGACTGGATGAACAGCAAGCAGAGGGTTGGAAGCCGCTGGTGCTGGGCTGCTGGGAAGAGCTGTGCAGGCGGCTGCGTCCGGCGGTGCAGCCGCAGGAACACAGAGAGCGGCTCAGCCTTGCCTGTGCAGCGCTGGCACACTACCGTTTGCAGAGGATGCAAGGAGAGGTGTACAGCGGCATCAAGGTGGGGGACATCTCGCTGACAGCGGGCAGCGGACAGCAGTCGGAGGCGACCGTGCTGGAGATGGTGGGCGATCTGCTGGACAGCGCCGGTGTTTGTGTGCAGGGGGTGGGGATATACAGCCCGAAAAGATGATCGTATCTGCCATCGAGCGCTGCGGATGCAGTTTGGAATTTTTGCAGGCAGAAGGAAGTGTGGTTTTAAAAGCATACCTAAATCCCCTGCGGGAGAGGGCGGCAAGGACCGAAGGAGGCGCTTCGGGAATGGTGCGGCAGGGACGATGGCTGCTGCTGGCGCCCTGTGAGGAGCAGTTGGTGAGAGAAGGAGCGCAGTTTGTGCGCAGGTGTGTAGGTAAAGCCGAAGAGAAGTTTATTTTGGAGCGGGTGGAGAAGGTTTGCTGGAACGGAAAGCCGGTCTACCTGTGGGGACTGGTGGTGCCGGTTCAGGAGGGAAGAGAATGAACGAGTTTTCGCAGATGATCGAGCTGGTCAAGCAGGAACTGCTGCGCGGCGATGCGCAAATGGAGGTGCTGGGGGCATCCCCTCAGCAGCTTCGAGCCAGACCGCAAAGACAGAAGCTGGCGGTGGTGGCAATCCAGAAGGTACTGATGCAGCCGCTGGGAATGCAGAGCTTTTATGGGGAAGAGAATCAGCCGCTGGGCAGGCAGGCGCAGGTCTGGATGAAGGTAAGCTTCTGCTGTCCGAGCGGGGAGGAGTGCTGGCAGCTGTGGGAAAGGTGTGCGCAGCGACTGTTGTTCTCCGATAAGCTGGGAGCCGAGCAGATCGAGTGCGGCGAAGCGGTGTGGCAGAAGGAGTGGGGCGGCGTGGTGCTGCCGGTGAAGCTGTGCTGTAAATTCTTAATCAGCGGCAGCACAGGGGAAGCGTCCCAGCCGATGCCGGAGCAGGTGCGTGTGGTCAGAAAAGGGGTGTAGGAATGAGCAGGAGTTATCGTCCGGGGGTGTACTCGGAGTATGATGTCATCAGCCGCAGGAGGGTGATGCAGGACCGGTATGCTTTTTACTGTGGAGCAGCCAAGGTTCGAGAAGGGAAAAATCTGCCTGCGGGCGGTGTGGTGCAGCTGAAAAGTTTGGGGCAGCTGGAGGAGTTTTTTGAACCGCAGGGTGCTGGAAAGGAATTTTGCAGGGTGTGCAGGATGCTGCTGAATGTCGGTGTGAGCGGAGTCTATGCGGTGCCGCTGACGGTGGACGGCAGTCAGGCAGGAGAGGAGCTGTATGAAGGAGCGCTGCGCAAGCTGTGCGAAATCAAACGAGGCGGGGTCATCCTGTGCGACAGCACAAAGCCGGAGGTTTTGCAGAAGCTAAAGGAGCAGGTGGAGCTGGCTTCGCAGAATGAGCGGGAGCGACTGGCGATCGGCTGTGTTGCAAAGGAGCAGGCGGCGCAGACAGCAAAATCACTCAACTGTGAACGGATGGTGCTCTGCTGCCAGAAAGCAGGGATGAAGGAGGAGGAATCCCTGACTGCCTGTGCAGCGGCGGTGGCAGCGATGCTGGCGGTGGGGGAAGCGATGGACAGTTACCACTCCCGACCGCTGGAGGGCATCGAACAGCTGGAATTATTGAGCGAGCAGGAGATTGAAACGCTGCTGGGAGACGGTGTGACGGTGCTGGAGATGGCAGACGGTCAGGCAGAATGTATCCGCTGTGTGACCACCCGGACCCGCACCGGAAACGAGGAGGACAGGACCTTTAGCTCGGTGAACGTGGTGATGATGATTGATGAAATCATCCGCGCGGTGCGGGAACGACTGTCCGAGATGCTCAAGGGCAAGCGGGTGGGATTTTCGCAGGACAGCGTGGTTTCACAGGCGGCGGTGGTGCTGGACGAAAAGAAGCAGCAGGGGCTGATCAAGGAAGGCAAGACCAATACCATGATCGTCGGCGCCGGTGAGGCTGGTAATACATTGCTGAAGGAGCTGCAGAACAGCAAGTTCGTAGAGCAGAATGTGTGTTGTCTGG
>ERZ839741.2714-NODE-2714-length-15597-cov-13.410951_pt1 | contig 15597 bp, 14 predicted proteins | sample MGYA00519880_ERZ839741 | MGnify/ENA primary metagenome ERZ839741 (study PRJEB31850, sample SAMEA3708851) | human gut metagenome | biome: human gut; feature: human-associated habitat; material: faeces | place: China | collected 2014 ...
TGCGGGTAGACTGAGAAAAGCGAGGAAACAAGGATTTGAACCGATATGCAATAGATAATCTTTTCGGAATTGAAGGGCTGAATATCGCTTGGTACGGACTCATTATCGCCTGCGGTAACCGGACACCGAATTCACCTGTTTCGCAAAATTAATCGACGGAAAAGGCATCGGAGTCTGTGTCTGCAACATCCAAGCCTGCACAAAGTGCGGACGGTAATTGATGTTGACCGGACGAAACTCAGCAGCACAATGGTCTATTCTGAGGTTTATAATATGATGGTTTCTCCCAATAACTATACCGGAAAAATCGCTAAAAGAAACGGTGCTTTTGCGTATTTCGAAGATCCGGAAACAAAGAAGCAATACTTTGCCTGTATCATTGCCGATGCGACGGCTTGCTGCTCACAGGGAGTGGAGTTTATTTTGACAGGCGAGCATACCTATCCGAATGATTATCCGGAGTTAAACTCAGAGATAACTGTCACGGGAACCTTTGAAACTTATGATAAAAATGGGTTTAAGCATTGCAGACTGACAGACGCCGCCATTGTAGAATAAAATCACTTTGCAGTGACTGTTACGCCCGCAACCTTAATCAAAGATCAAAATTTTTTCTAATCATTTTCCTGTTAGCTATAAAAAAGCACAACGCCACAGAGTTTTAAATCTCTGTGGCGTTGTGCTGCTCTCAATCGGTCGCTTTTTGAAAGTATCCTTATGTGAGCCTGCCTTTACAAAGGTTTTAGACAAAAAAAGACACTAAAAATCTATGATTTTTAGTGTCTTATGATGGCAGAGGTATAAGGATTCGAACCTTAAATGACGGAGTCAGAGGCTCGCAATCTGTTTTTAAAACCGCCTATTTAAGCCGTTTTTCAGACTTTGCGTCTCTCAAAAATCTCTCAGAATTTTATTTTTGCTTATAACCGCAAATTCGTATGAGGAATTGCGAACCTTACACTGAGGTGTCAAAAGAAACTCTAAATCCGCATTATTATTTAAATTACCATTAAATAATAATTTATCTCCGGACGGAACAGGATTTACATCAGTTTTGTCATACTCTTTAATGTAAAAGCAAGAGTAGAAGCATTGTGCAAAAAAGCCGAGGTTGTCGGAGGGATTACTCCAACAACGCCAAGCACAATTAATGCAGTGTTAAACGACATAATAGAACGGTAATTCGATCTGATTCTTGCCATCAAAAGATTGCTTATTTCTTTAAGCGTTACAAGAGAATTCAAATCATCACTTGAAACGGTTATATCCGCAATTTCCCTTGCTATTGCAGCACCTGAACTTATTGCTATTCCGACATCTGCTTTACTCAATGCCGGTGAATCATTTATGCCGTCGCCCACCATAATAACAGAATTGCCGTCAGTTTGCATTTTTTCAATAAACATAGCTTTGTCCTCGGGCATAACTTCTGCATAGTATTCATCGATTCCCAATTTTTCTGCAACAGCCTTTGCCGTGCGTTCACTGTCACCGGTCATCATAACAATTTTGTCTATGCCGTTTGTCCTCAAATCGTCAAGCGTTTGCTTAACATTGTCTTTTATAGGGTCCTCAATGCAAATCACGGCAACAAGTGTGCGGTTGACTGCCATATAAAGGTGTGAATATTCGTTTGGTATTGTATTGAATTTGTCTTGTTCATCTTGCGGCACAGTGCAGTTTTCGTCCTCAAAAACAAAATGATAACTGCCTACAACAACCTTTTCGTCGCCGACAAGGCTCGAAATTCCATGAGCTACAATATATTCAACCTTTGAATGCTGTTCGGCGTGGTCAAGACCTCTCGCCTTAGCTTCATTAACAACGGCATTTGCAACCGAGTGTGGGAAGTGTTCCTCAAGGCAAGCGGCAAGTCTGAGCATTTCAGCCTTATCGTTGTTGCCGAATGTGATGATGTCTGCAACTTTCGGCTGTGCGTTTGTAAGCGTTCCGGTTTTGTCAAAGACAATAACATTTGCCTTTGAGAGCGCTTCAAGGTATTTTCCGCCTTTAACGGTTGCGTTATAATTACTGCATTCGTTGATAGCAGACAAAACTGCAACGGGCATTGTAAGCTTTAATGCACAGGAATAATCCACCATAAGAATAGACAACGCCTTTGTTACATTTCGTGTAATTGCATATGTAAATATCGTGCCGAACAAACTAAACGGAACAAGCCTGTCCGCAAGGTTTGATGCTTTGCTTTCAAGTGATGATTTTAGCTTTTCCGAATCTTCAATCATTTTTACGATTCTGTCGTATTTGCCTTGACCATTAATCTGCGTAACTTTTATAATACACTCGCCGCTTTCAACAACCGTGCCGGCATACACACGAGAACCCACCGTTTTGTTCACGGCAACACTTTCGCCCGTAATAGCTGATTGGTTAACCGTTACACCGCCGTCGATAACCTCACCGTCAAGCGGTATCATATTGCTTGTGCGCAGAACAATTTTGTCGCCTACATTAACCTTGTTTGCAGAAACTAAAACCTCTTCATCATTTTTATTCTTTAACCACACTTTTTCAATTCCGAGAGACATTGTGTTTGCAAGGTCACTGACAGATTTTTTGTGGGTCCACTCTTCAAGAATTTCACCGATTTTGAGTAAAAACATAACACTTGAAGCCGTTTCAAAATCACCTCTTATAAGCGAAACCGTAATTGCCACAGCATCAAGAACCGAAACATTCAGCTGTCCTTTGGCAAGCGACTTCAATGCCTTTAGTATATATTTTATAGATCTAATATAAGCAAGAGCAATTCTTAAAGGTAAAGGATAAAATATTTTTCTGAAATAGCGCAAAGTGATTGTCATAATAAGCTTTTCTTCATATTCACGCTGAACAAGCCTTGCTGTGCCGACAATCTCAATATTTTTCACTTCATCATTTTCAAAGCTGAAGTGAGCAAGAATTCTAATCAGTTCGCTCCTGTCAAAAGAATAATAAATAATCAAGTCGCCGGTTCTTTCATAAACTGTAACATCATCAATTCCGCGAATTGATTTCAAGTAAGCATCTGCCTTATCCGCTTCTTCAATTGTCATATTTTCTTTACAAAAATGCACTCTCATTCTGTTTTTTGTTTCGTGCAAGATTTGACATTTCATACCAAATACCTCAAAAATTTAAGGCTGCCATAAAGACAGCCTTTTAATAATTTATGCGTTTGCGGCAGCTGCGTTTTCAATAACGCTCTGTTCTGCTTTTTCCTGTGCTTCGGCTGCTTTTTTCTCGTTAATTTCTTTAGCCTCTGCCAAAATATCGTTTGCGTTTTCTTTAACCTCTGTTACTGCTTTCATCACAGAGTCTTTAACTCTCAAACCAAAAGCCGCAGTGTGAGCATATGCTTTTTTTGCATCCTTGCTTCCCAAAGCCTTAACTCCTGCCGTACCAAACAGCACACCGCCTGCAAATGCCGCCAATTCACTAATCATAATAAAATCTCCTTTTAAATTCGTTTTCGGTTTGTTATATTTACATAGGTTAGCATTGCCTAACCCGATTCTTAATTTTTATTATACTCAAAAAATTATTAATGTCAACAATTTTTGACGCTATTTGGCAAAAATTCACATAATATATTATATTGTTTGAAAAATCGAATCATAACGCTTGACAGAATAATATAACGGTGTTATACTGAACATGATATAACAGTGTTATATGAGGTATAAAAAATGTCAAATGAGGAATCAACAACATTAAAAAATATATTGTCGGCAGGCAAAGCAGAATTTTTGGAAAAAGACTTTAATTCCGCTTCGCTTCGTAATATTGTAAAAACCGCCGGTGTAACAACAGGTGCGTTTTATGGCTATTTTTCAGGCAAGGAAGCACTTTTTGCCGCTCTTGTTGAAGAGCACGCAAAAGCTATAATGAACATATTTATGTCTGCACAGGAATCCTTTGAAGAACTTTCAGATGAAGAAAAAATCAACCATATGGGAGTTGAAAGCCGAACAAGCCTTAACGAAATTGTTGATTATATTTATGAACATTTTGACGAATTTAAGCTAATCATTTGTAAAAGCGAAGGCACATCATACGAGAACTTTATTCATAATATGGTGGAAATTGAAGTTGAAGAAACCTATCAATTCATAGACGCTTTGCGTTCGCAGGGTAAGCATGTTCCAAACATAGAAAAAGCGGTTTGCCATATGATTGTCAGCGGTATGTTTTCGGGCATATTTGAGCTTATTGAACACGATATGAAAAAAGAAAACGCAAAAAAATATGTAAGCGAATTCCAGGACTTTTATATCGCAGGTTGGTCTAAAATTTTAGGGCTTTAAGTCCTTTAATTTTTAAATATGAGTTAGCGATAACTAACTAAATATTTATATAGGAGGAATTCATTTGAAAGGAAAAAACGAGTCGAATTTTTTAAGGCTAATGGGATTTGCGGAGAATTATAAGTGCCTGACTTATATTTCTTTATTGCTCAGCGGTGTCAGCAGTGCACTTGCTCTTCTTCCGTTTTATTATATATGGAAGATAATCAAAGAGGTGCTTGAGGTTATGCCGAATTTTGAAAACGCTGCAGATATTGTGAAAAACGGTATTTTTGCGGTTGTCTTTGCTGCGTTGTCAATGATAATTTACATTGCCTCATTGATGTGCTCACACACAAGTGCATTTAGAGTTCAGGCAAATATGCGAAAACAGATGATGCACAAAATTGTGCAATTACCTCTTGGAGAAATTGAAAAATTCGGAAGCGGAAAGCTACGCAAAATTGTAAATGATTGCTCGGCTGCAACCGAAACCTATCTTGCGCATCAACTTCCCGATATGGTCGGCTCAATTATTACACCTATCGGACTTTTGGTGTTTTTGCTTGCATTTGACTGGCGTTTCGGTCTTATTTCGCTTATACCTATTGTGCTCTCATTCGTAATTATGATGGCATTTATGACAGGCAAAACCCTCCGTCAGAAAATGGAGGAATACCAAAACGCACTTGACAATATGTCAAACGAAGCAGTTGAATATGTCAGAGGTATTCCTGTGGTAAAGGCATTCGGTCAAAGTGTATTCAGCTTCAGAAAATTTAAAAAATCTATTGATTCATACAGCGAATGGGCGATTGATTACACAAAAGATTTGCGTATTCCAATGGCGATGTTCACTATGCTGATTAACGGCATTTTTGCGTTCATTATTTTTGGCGGCTTGATTTTTGCAAAAGGCGGAATAACAAATGCGTTGATACTTAATATTTTGTTTTATGTAATTATCACTCCGATTTTAACAGTAACAATGACAAAGATAATGTTTCAAAGCGAAAACAAAATGATTGTTGCCGATGCATTTAAGAGAATCGACAGCGTTATGAACATTTCACCTTTGGAAGCAACAAAATGTCAAAAACCGACAGATGCATCTGTTCAACTTAAAAATGTAAGCTACAGCTATGACGGAGAGGTCAAGGCAATTGACAATGTTTCGCTTGACATTAAATCAGGTCAGACAGTTGCATTTGTCGGTCCGTCAGGCGGTGGCAAAACAACGCTCGCAAACCTGATTACAAGATTTTTTGACGCGGACAGCGGTGAAGTTCTTGTAGGCGGAGTTAATGTTAAAAACATCGCAAAAGAGGATTTGACAAACGCCGTATCATATGTGTTCCAGGACAGTAAACTGATCACAGGCAGTATATTTGAGAATGTTCGCCTTTCAAAGCCGAATGCGGATATGGATGAGGTTATGTCGGCACTCGAAATGGCTCAATGTACGGATATTATCGAAAAGTTTGACAGCGGAGTTGATACCGTTATCGGTTCAAACGGTGTTTACCTTTCCGGCGGTGAGGCACAAAGAATAGCTATTGCGAGGGCAATTCTTAAAAATGCACCGATTGTTATTCTTGACGAAGCAACCGCTTTTGCGGATCCTGACAACGAGGTTAAAATTCAAAAGGCTCTCAATGAACTTTCAAAAAGCAAAACCGTTATTATGATTGCTCACCGACTTTCAACGGTTCAAAATGCGGATTGCATATATGTTTTAAAAGACGGCAGGTTGATTGAACAAGGTAAATCAGAAGAACTCTGCAAACAAAACGGTGTGTTTGCAACAATGCTTGAAAATTATCTCACATCGGTTAAATGGAAGGTGGCAAAGGAGGAATTGAAATGATTGAAAAACTTATGCACAGATATGCGCTTTCAAGGCAGGGTGCAAAAGACTTGATAAAGGGTATTGTCGCTTGTACTTTGCAAAATATTTCATTTATGCTTCCCGTAACCCTGTTGTATTTATTTGTTAAAGGATTATTGAATAAAAGTGTAAAAAGCAATACATTTTTCTTTGCAGGCGGAGCAATTATATGTTTGCTTGTTGTTTTTTGTGTAACGCTTTGGCAATATAATTCAACTTTTCTTGCAACCTATGTTGAAACAGGAACAAGAAGACTCACTCTTGCCGAAAAGTTACGAAAAATTCCGCTTTCCTTTTTCGCAAAAAAAGACTTGGCAGATTTAACAAGCACGATTATGGCAGATTGTACTTATCTTGAAACCGCATTTTCTCACTTTATTCCGCCGTTTGTCGGTTCAATGATTTCTACGGTAATAGTGGCGATCAGTCTTTTCTTCTTCAATGCCAAAATGGCAATTGCGGCACTTTGGGTTTTGCCTGTTGCCTTTATTATTGTCGGCTGTTCGTCCAAGGTGCAGGAAAGACTTTCCAATAAATCAATGAAAGCAAAAATTGCCTGTGCAAACGGTATTCAAGAGTGTATCGATACGATAGCAGATTTGAAATCAAATAATGCCGAGGACAGATATTTAGTCACTCTTGATAAAAAGATTGATAATGTTGAGGAGAGAGCACTTAAAGGTGAATTTGGCACAGCGGTATTTGTTGCGAGTGCTCAAATGATTCTTAAGCTCGGTATAGCAACAACCGCTTTGGTCGGATCATCCTTATTGATAAAGGGCGAACTTGATGTTCTTACTTTCTTTGTGTTTCTTCTCCTTGTTTCTCGTCTTTATGACCCAATGCAGGCAGCACTTCAAAATCTGGCGGCAATAATCACCACTAAGACGAATGTCGCAAGAATGAATGAAATACTCGACCACGATATTCAGTCGGGTGATACAAAGCTTACAAATGACGGTTATGACATTGAATTTGATAATGTAAACTTTTCTTATAATGATGATGTTAAGGTTTTGACGGGTGTGTCATTTACCGCCAAGCAGGGAGAAGTTACGGCGCTTGTGGGTCCGTCAGGCGGCGGCAAAACTACTGTTTCAAGACTTGCGGCAAGATTTTGGGATGCCGGGGGCGGCAAAATTACCGTCGGCGGTATGGATATTTCCAAAATAGAACCTGAAACACTTTTAAGCCTTTATTCAATTGTTTTCCAGGATGTAACACTTTTCAATACCTCAATTCTTGAAAATATCCGTCTTGGTAAAAAGGATGCGACTGATGAAGAAGTTCTTTTTGCTGCAAAACTTGCAAACTGCGATGAATTTGCAAGTAAAATGCCGAACGGCTACAATACCGAAATCGGTGAGAATGGCTGCAATCTTTCGGGAGGAGAACGCCAAAGAATATCTATTGCACGTGCATTTCTAAAAAATGCACCTATAATACTCCTTGACGAAGCTACGGCTTCTCTTGATGTCGAAAACGAAACGCTTATTCAAACGGCATTGTCACGGCTTATCAAAAACAAAACCGTTCTTGTCATAGCGCACCGAATGAGAACGGTTGAAAATGCCGATAAAATTATCTTGCTCGCAAACGGTACCGTTGCAGAATTCGGCACTCCAAATGAACTTATGAATAAAAACGGATTGTTTAGGCATATGATTGAACGTCAAACAGCCTCACAAAATTGGACGATATAAACTTATATGCATAGAATAAATATCCACCCGCATAGTGGGTGGATATTTCAGCGTTTAAAATGTGTTATAACTGTTTTTTCTTATAGCCGCAATCGCAATACGGCCCGCCGGAGGCGAGCGTATACTGTCGCACGAAGTCGGTCACGCCGCCTGCTTCGCTCATGGTGTAATCCAGATGGCACAGGGCGGGAGTCAGGTCGTAAAGCCCCAGTTCTTTCATCAGCACGCAGATGCCGCATTTGGTGAAGCGTCCCTCATAGCCGCTGCCGTCCGGGTATTCGTAAAACTCCATGTTCCACGAATATGGGTTGCGGTCGGCGGCTTTCAAGACAGCGGTGGCCTTCATGCCGTCAATGTCCTTTTCGGTAAATTTACTCTTTCCACTCTTGCGGCAGAACCATTTCATGGGCTTTGTCATCATGGCATTGGCGTAGTAGACCGCCAGCCGTTCCACGTCCGGGCGCTCAGGCATGGAGAGAATGAATGCGCCGATCATTGTGCAGTTGACGATGTTCATCTTGAAGCGATCCGCTTTTTCAAATTCCGGCAGGTCTGAGATAATTGCTTTGTATTTTGGTTTTGCACTTTTAGCGATACCTTTTGCTGTATCGGAATCATAACCAAACACAGCCGTCAGCTGCTTTTGGAATGAGCCTGCAAACAGCGCCCACATCCCCATGGGCATACCCAAGTATTTCATTTTCTGCCTCCAAATCTGATCTTCACAATTTGCATTTTCATCCTGTTATCCCCGACCTTTGCAAGAAAACGGAAAAATCCGCTGACGGACGGGTCTTTCAAATCGTTGTAGCCCAGCATATAGCCGCGACTTGTGACCTGCAAGCGGCTGTCCCACGGAGAAAGCTCGCTTTTCGCGTCCGAAACAGCAAAATATGCGCCCACGTCCTTGATTTTTGCGCTCTTGAGCCATGTTTTTGCAATCATCTTTACTGCCGTCCGATTGGCAGCATCAAAGACCAGCACACCGCAGGGGAAAGCGTCTGCCATTCGCTGCACCAGTGCCTTGACCTGCTCGGTCAGAAAATAATAGAACACGCCGGAGGCAAAGAAAACCACACCGCCCGATGCATCGATTTTTGAAAACCATTCGGTATTATTCAAATCGCATGGGATGTTTTCCTCACGATCTCCGGCGGGCAGGAGTTTATTGCGCACGGCGATGACATCCGGAAAATCCAGATTGTAGATCTTGCAGCTGCCGTTGTCGCAACTTCTGCCGGTGTTGTCCAGCCCGCAACCGAGATTGACCACTGCGGCGTTGGGGTGGATTTTCAAATAGTCCTTTACTTCAAAAGCCAAATCGTTCTGTCGCATGGCAACCTCCAGCGAGCCGAAGCGTTGCATCAGGCCGCGAGAATTTTTCTCTGCCTCTGAAAAGTCGTAATCAATTTCATTGATTAAGCTGACAGCCGTTTCATCCCGATAGAGATTTGGATACAGCTCCGAACATACCTTCCTGGCATACAGCGGAATGATCAGCGTCTCCTGCACGGTATTTTTCTCAATTTTATATTTCATAGGTTCCTTCCTCCGTGAATAAAAACCGTCATAATTGCCGCCAGCACTGCCGAAATGACCGCCATGCCCACTGTGCCGAACAGCCACTTTTTCACCTTGTCCTTAGTAGTGATGTATGGCTTTAAGTCCTCTGTGCCAGGGATCGTCCATGCGTTTGTGTGCCCGACCCAGTAGTCGTCAACGAGAAAACGGTCCATAAGGTTCATCACCGATAGAATAACAAGCAACTGCCAGAAGCCCGCAAGAAAGCCCCGTGCACCGTTCACCGCATAGACGCACACCAGCACATAGGCAATGTAACCGGGAACGCATACCGCTTTGAAAAGCAAAGCGTTCCGCTTTATTTTTTCGCGTGTTGTAAGCCCCAGCGTTACGCACCTGTTCTGAACTTCCGGGCTGTAAAGATGCACCATTCCTACCGCACCCTTGCGGATACCGATGGCACAAACAATAACGAGCAGAACGCCAAGTCCTATGCCTTCCAAAATCACCTGTAAAATCATCATTTACTTCCTTATCCCAGCGCCACATCCAGCACCATCATCACGCTGAAGCCTACCGCAAAGAACACCGTTCCAAGATTCGAGTGCCGCCCCTGCGACATTTCCGGAATCAACTCCTCTACCACCACGTAGAGCATCGCTCCGGCAGCGAAGCTCAGAAGGTATGGCAGTGCGGGAATAATAAACTGTGCGGCGACAATCGTCAGCACGGCGCCGATAGGCTCGACAACGCCGGAAAGCACGCCGCCGAGAAACGCTTTGCTTTTCTTTTCCCCTTCCGCCCGGAGCGGCATGGAGATGATCGCACCCTCGGGAAAATTCTGAATGGCAATGCCGAGGGACAGCGCCAATGCGCTTGCCGCGGTAATCTGCGTATTTCCCGAAAGAAAGCCTGCATACACCACGCCGACTGCCATTCCCTCCGGGATATTATGTAAGGTAACAGCCAGCACCATCATGGTGGTGCGCCCGAGCTTGCTTTTCGGACCCTCGGCCTGCTCACTTCCCACATGAAGATGGGGAATCAGCCGGTCAAGCAGGAGCAAAAACAGCACGCCGACCCAGAAGCCGATAAAGGCAGGGAGAAAGGACAACTTCCCCATACTTTCAGATTGCTCTATCGCCGGAATCAGCAGACTCCAAATCGAAGCCGCCACCATTACTCCGGCGGCAAAGCCGGCAAGAGATCGCCGCACCAAATCACTAAGCGACTTTTTCATAAAAAACACGCAGGCTGAGCCCAGCGTTGTTCCAAGAAAGGGAATCATTATTCCAAAAAAGGTTTCCATTTGCCTCACCGCCTTTGCATAAATTGTTACTTGTTTCGCCTAAAGCCCGCTTCATCCCGGTATTCGGGATGCTCTTTCAAATACGGGTCCCGATCGCCGCAGATGGTATAGTCGCACCGGCAGCCGTCCACGCAGGTGGTCGTCCGCACCAGCCTTGCGTGCAGCAGTTCCATGGACGCAAAGTCCACATTACACAGGGCGGGCATAATATCCGTAAGACCGTGCTTGATAGCAAACTCCGCTGCCGGGCACGCCGTAAATTCATAATAAATAGGCTTGTCGGTTTCATAAGGCGCAACCGACATCTCGTAATCGTGCCATTTGTCGCAGCCGCTTTTCGCACGAACAAACGCCTTATACATCAGCTTCCGCCAGAACGGCTTGTTGCAGTCCACAAATTTCAGCTTGCGGAAAGTCGGAAGAATCAGATTTTCCTCCATCTCTTCGATTTCACGGAACGAAGTAACTGCTTTGCAGACCACATAATAGCTCATGATGGCGATGCAGTCGTAGGTGCCGCCTACGCCGTTGTGGAAGTTCTTTTTGCCGCCCAAGTCGGTGCGCCAGTCGGAGAGAAAGACCGCGTACTGCCGCTGCACCTTTTCCCATACTGTCTCCCGCTCTGCTTCCGGATAGTGCAGGGCGATTTTCGCCAGGATTTCTTTCTTGCAAGGCTTTGAATACAGCACATGGCTTTTGCGGTCGAATAGGAGCTCGTTGTCCTTCATCTGTCTGCTTCTCCCTCACTTCCGCGCTGTGATACAGAGCCAGCTTTTCTTTTTGTGTATCTGCACATCGTGAAACCCCGCCTGCTCCAGATATGCCTTTAATTCAATGTCTTTGTAGATGGTCATGCCGCCGATGATCTCCGTCCACTTCTCATCCTTGTCCGTGTCGCCGTTTGATTCGTTGCAGATAAGAAATGTCCCGCCGGGCTTCAGCACCCGGTAAACCTCCCGGAAGCACTGCGGCAGATCAGGCCAGAAATAGACGGTTTCAAAGGCCGTTACAGCATCGAACTGGTCGTCCGCAAACACCATATTCGCCACGCTGCCCTGCAGAACGGCACAGCGACCCTCCGCGATGGCGGCGTCGTTGACTTTTTTCGATTTCTCCACGCTGACGGGCGAATAGTCGATGCCCTTCACGATGCCATGCGGACATTTTTTTAGAAGTCTCTTGATGTTCGCACCGCCGCCGCAGCCACAGTCCAGCACCTTGGCGTCCGGAGTAAGCTCTAAAAAGCGAAGTCCCCACCGTGCCACAGGACTGTGCCCCAGGTTCATCATGGCAACCATAATTTTCCCGCCAAAGCCTACGGGCTTGCGGGTATTTTCAAAGAATGACATATCACACCTCCAAATTTTACACACTCGGCATAGGTCAGCGGGAACGAGGCTTTCAGGACAGCACTTTGCCGCAGGAAACGCAGGTATTCCTTGCTCGTCCATCTGCTATGGAGAGGGAAGCCCGCCAGCTTCATGAAAAAGCGTCGTCGCCACATCTTCGCTCCCCGGTAGTTTTCTATCTCAAACAGCAGCCGTGAATATTGATATCGGACAGATCTTTCTGCGCATACAGCCGGTAATGTCCTCCACCTAATTCCGGCAATAATGACCAACAGTTTCCGGAAGAACTGAATTTTTAGTTACACGGCACGGGAATGAAACTACTTTCGGTAAGCAAGGTATTATAAGTAGTCGGTAAGTATTTTACTGCTCAATTGATTATCTTCTTGAAACGATCAGTCTTTTGTTTGCAACGAACAGACAAACCCAAGAAAAGAATGTTGAAAAAAGTCCGTTTATTCGTTTATAAGTATGATACAATCAAGTTAGCAATAACTAACCAGATTATATCAAAAAGCAGACAAAAAGTCAATTTGTTTGTCTGCCCGTTAATTCAAGTCTGCTTGATAGATACAAATAGCGGTGCCGCAAAGAGCATTGTATCACTTTCACAAAGGCTGTATATTGCAAACCCCTCACGCACGGTTTATCCAAAGCCGTGCGTGAGGGCTATACTTTAGTAGGACGATAAATAATGCGTTTCTAAATTGAAAATAGGCTATCAAAATCGGTCTTGGAACTTCAAAAAAATATTTTGATTTTCTTGAAAAACAGTTCCGCTTTGTACCCCTATTTTCTCCTATTAGCAGAGGGAGTAATCCCTGTAATGCTAAATCGGATTACATAAGGAAAGGAGGATAAGAGAATGTCAAGGAGTTCAAAGATTACAGCACTCTATGAGCGTTTGTCGAGAGATGATGATCTTAATGGTGAGTCAAATTCAATCACCAATCAAAAGCAATACTTGGAAGATTACGCCCGAAGAAATGGTTTTACGAATATCCGTCATTTTACTGACGATGGTTTTTCGGGTGTAAATTTCAATCGTCCGAGTTTTCAGGAGTTGATTAAGGAAGTAGAAGCAGGAAATGTCGCAACGATTATTGTTAAGGATATGAGCCGATTTGGGCGAAACTATCTGCAAGTCGGTTTTTATACGGAAGTTCTGTTCCCACAGAAAGATGTCCGTTTCCTTGCGATAAATAACAGTATCGACAGCAATAATGCTTCTGACAATGACTTTGCCCCATTTTTGAATATAATGAACGAATGGTACGCAAAAGACACAAGCAATAAAATCAAGGCTGTGTTTGACGCCCGTATGAAAGACGGAAAGCGTTGTAGCGGTTCAATTCCCTATGGATATAACCGATTAGCAACCGACAAACAAACGCTTGTCGTTGACCCTGTGGCTTCTGCGGTGGTAAAGCGTATCTTTTTGCTTGCCAACGAGGGCAAAAGTCCGAGAGCAATCGCTGAATTGCTTACCGAAGAAAAGGTTTTAATTCCGGCTGCACACGCAAAGGAATATCACCCCGAACAGTATAACGGAACAAAGTTTTCAGACCCGTATCTTTGGGGAATGTCAACCATAAGAGCGATTTTAAGCAGACAGGAATATCTCGGTCATACTGTTTTGCGTAAATCGGTCAGCACCAATTTCAAACTGCACAAAAGAAAGAATACCGATGAAGATGAACAGTATGTATTTTATAATACGCACGAGCCTATCATCTCGCAGGAACTTTGGGACAGCGTTCAGAAGCGAAAGAAACGAGCGAACAGGACAGCGGCAAGAGGAACGCATAGCAACCGTTTAAGCGGTTATCTGTACTGTGCGGATTGTGGCAGAAGAATGACCCTGCAAACGCATTACAGTAAAAAAGACCGTTCGGTGCAGTATTCTTACCGTTGCGGCGGATATGCAAGCAAAGTAAACTCCTGCTCTGCCCATTCAATTAGTGCTGATAATGTTGAAGCCTTGATATTATCGGCTGTCAAACGATTATCAAGATTTGTTCTGAATGACGAAGAAGCCTTTGCAAAGGAACTTCAAGCACTTTGGAATGAAAAGCAGACAGAAAAGCCAAAGCACAATAAATCGGAATTGCACCGTTTTCAGAAGCGATACGATGAATTGTCTAAACTTATTCGTGGCTTGTATGAAAATCTTGTTTCGGGATTACTGCCCGAAAGACAGTATAAGCAACTGATGAAGCAGTACGATGACGAACAGGCTGAGCTGGAAACGAAGATTGAGGAAATGGAAAAGGAACTTACCGAAGAAAAAGTAAATGCTGTTGATATTAAGCATTTCATTTCTTTAATTCGCAAGTGCAAAGAGCCGACAGAAATTTCCGATTTGATGTTTGCTGAACTCATTGACAAGATTGTGGTTTATGAAGCAGAGGGTGTGGGAAAAGCAAGGACACAAAAGGTTGATATTTACTTCAACTATGTCGGGCAGGTCGATATTGCCTATACAGAAGAAGAACTTGCTGAAATAAAGGCACAGGAAGAACAGATTGAGATGGAACGCTTGGCAAAACAGCGTGAGCGTGAAAAAGCCTACCGAGAGAAGCGAAAGGCGAAAAAACTCGCTGAAAACGGTGGAGAAATCGTCAAGACAAAGATATGTCCTCACTGTCAAAAAGAGTTTGTGCCTACAAGTAACCGACAGATATTCTGTTCAAAAGATTGTTGCTATCAGGCAAGGCAGGACAAGACAAAAGCCGACAGAGAAGCTGAAAAAGGAAATCATTATTATCGTCAGCGTGTCTGTGCTGTGTGTGGCAGTACCTACTGGCCTACACACAGTCAGCAGAAATTCTGTTCCGAAGAATGTCAAAAGATAAACCATAACGAGAAGTCTTTGGAATTTTATCACAAGAAGCAGAAGGAGAAATCAGAATGCAAAGATTTATTACAGACGAAAGAACTGGTATCCAGTACGAACTCATCGGAGATTATTACTATCCCTGCTTGACGATAGAAAACGAAGAACCGCCTACGCTCACAAAATACGGAAGAATGAGGGAAAGATATTTGAGGGAGCATAGGAAAGTTTTATATTACACTCTGCTGACAAGCGGAAAGTTATATGAACACCTTGCTGAAATTGATACTTCGGCTCGTGATATGGCAGAGTATCTGATAAAGGAAATGGCAAGAAAGCAAGGTGTAGCAGAAGAATTGAAAGCAAGGGATATGCTCCGCTGGGTTGGAAAGATGAATAACATTCGAGCCTGTGCAAACTAGATCGTATTGAATGACATTGTATATTCCTAACGGAGTACCAACCGAAAGAAAACTTCTGTCAGTTGATGGCATTTTTTCTTTTTCGGGAAGTATTCAAGAAGTCATTAAGTCGTGAGTGTAATGGAAGTGGTTAAATTGAAAGTTCATAAAGATGGTATGATGTGTTAAAATGAGAGTGATGAATTGTAATTTTCCGCATTGAATATTAAGAGACTTGTAGGTGTAAGCCTTTTGCTGTTTTATTATATTCTTTCAAAAAATGAAAGCTAATCTTTGAATAAAT
>ERZ839741.2723-NODE-2723-length-15539-cov-4.003617_pt1 | contig 15539 bp, 10 predicted proteins | sample MGYA00519880_ERZ839741 | MGnify/ENA primary metagenome ERZ839741 (study PRJEB31850, sample SAMEA3708851) | human gut metagenome | biome: human gut; feature: human-associated habitat; material: faeces | place: China | collected 2014 ...
CCGCAAGCGGATCACACCGCGGAACCCAGCTAGACGAGGATCGGCATCCGACAGGAATGCGGGCAGGTTCACGGTTCCGGTTTCCGCATCCTCATTCCATCGGTTGACTTCTCGCACACGCAGATCTTCATGCCACCGGGTGCGGGCCTCAATGCTAGACTCATTGCGCACACGGGCTTCATCATCATTCCGGTATGGTGCCAGATCAGTGAGCATCCTCGGCCATGCAGCGAGTGTCTCCTCATCCATCCATGATTCGATCGGTGAGCCGCCGAGCGTGATATTAAGCAGACCGACCGGCACACCGAACGATTCCCGAATCATACGTCCAAAAAAGTAGCCGATTCCAGTGAACTCATCAAGGGTATCCGATGCAGCGCCAACCCATTGTACCGGTTCATCGAATTCATGACGCGGCCCGTGGAAATCGAATCTGACCGGCACTTTGCAATGTCGCAGCAGCGAGTCGGCTTCACGCGTGAATTCGGACGGATAACGCCAGTGCAGAAATTCCATCTGATATTCCATATTCGACTGTCCGGCGCAAATGAACACCTCGCCCGCATAAACGTCATGGCTCAATGATTCCCGCGTCGCCGCTTCCGACGTTTCACTGACCGTCATGCGATAGGGACCACCAGCGTCCAACGGTTCGAGCGTGACCGTCCACGCGCCATCGGCGTCGACGATGGCATCGGCACGCCGTTCCGCGACCGAGACCTCGATCGTGGAACCGGGGCGGCCACCACCCCAGATCCTCACCGGCATGCCAGATTGCAGCACGCATCCTTCACCGAACAACGGATTGATATGCAATGTCGATTTCATTGTGTCCAACTCCTTGTTTCAGCCATATTCACCACACGCGGTATTCGCCCGCGAGCGCGAGGAACGCGAACGCGTAGAGGAAGTTGTCGTAGTAGCGGCGCGTGCCGGTGCGGATCGGCGTGTCCCACAGCAGGCGCACCCAGCGGATCGCATTATCGAGCGCGTCCGGCTCCTGCGAGTGCATCGCGGCGAGCGAGCCCTCGGCGGTGGCGGCGATGAAGCCGACCGGGTGCAGCACGGTCTCGTCCACCGGCGTGCCGTCGACCGCGTAGACGCAGGTGCGGTCGTGTTCGAGGAAGAAACGCTGCAGACGCGCATCCGCATCGCACAGCTCGGGCACGACGCCGTTCCACAGGCAGTCCAGCCCGATGTTGCCGGCGGTGCGGTAGGCGTCGGAATAGAAGTGCCAGTGGTCGCGCTCGTCGACATGCGGCGTGCCATCATAGTTTGAGTATTCGGGGTTCATACCGGTTTCCGGATGGCAGGCGGTGACCAGATACCGACGGCTGGCGGCAGCGGCCTCGCGCCAGAACGGGCGGTCGGCCTCGTCGGCACGCTGTGCGAACACCTCATAGAAGTGCGGCAAATGGTAGGACGGGTCGGTCCATTCGGTTTCCGGGATGAACTTGATCAGATGGTTCTCCGGATTCCACATCGGGTAGCCCTCGCCATCCTCGCCCCGGTGCACGCAGGTATGCAGGATCGAGCGGGCGTGGCGGGAGTACTCGTACACGCCCTCGCCATCGCCCCAGCGCCCGGAGGCCAGGAACAGCGCCATCGCGAAGTACTCCTCGCCGTCGGGGGCCGGGCCGTCGGCGTTCGGCACGCCGCTGAGGTCCACGGACCAGGCGAAGTAGCCCTTGTGCAAGCCCTCGGTCATGAACATGTACTTCATGACCCAGCCCCACAGCTTGTCGAACACGTCCTTGCGGTCGTACTGCACGGCGATCATCATCGCATAGCTCATGCCTTCGGTGCGCACGTCGTGGTTGCCGGTGTCCATCACGTAGCCAAGGCCCTCGTCGTTCTCCCAGTAGATCTTGTCCGGACCTTCGAACATCTCGGTCCAGTTGCGTTCCAGCCGGGCCTGGATGGCCTCGCGGCCGTACCCGCACTGTTCGAACATGCTGGTCTCCATATGACCCATGGCTCACGCACCCATTGTTTCATCCTTTCTCATCATGGACGCAATCCATCGCCCTCGATACCATGGTGACGGTTGGCAACTCATCATGCGGCATGACGTCCCAGTACAGACCCGTCAGACCGTCCAAGATCGCTCCCGCCGCCCAAGGCATCAGACAACGCCACGTGCTGCACAGGCTTCCATCCGGGTACCTCTCGTCCAAAAACCCCTGGCAGTGACAAAACCGTTCCGACATCCAGCCGACCCGCCCATATCCGTACTCACCATCCTTGAGGTTATATGTCTGGCAGCTCCAGCCGACCGCATCGCACAAACGCGACGCGATATATGTGTCGTTCCGATATCGGAGGTAATAAACCATATCCTCGATGGCCACACTTGACATCGGATGGATATGGGCGTTACTGGTCGAAGTGACGCTGCCTCCGCAACTCGACCAGCCGACTTCGTTCAGAGGCGGTACGCCAACGGGCGAATTCCAGCAAAAACGGAAACTGCATTCATAGGCGAACGCCTCTCGCATCCGGTCAAGATACATAGCGTCTCCGGTAATGGCGTATAGGCATCCGACCGCCTTGATATATCCCAATATACCTTCGGAATCCACGGCTTTCGATGTATCCAGCGGCGCACCATAGCATTCCATATGCGCCACGTACCGGTCATGATAATGACGTTCGGATAGGAGCATCCCATCCAGATCCGAGTGGTCGCCGGTCAGCAAAGCCCAATACGCGGATGCGGCCAGACACCACACACCGCCGAACGATTCGTACTCGGCTCCTGAGCCGTCCATCTCATCGAACACGAATGGGTATTCGCCAACCGCATTGCGCCCTGCCGCCAATCGGGGAATGACGTTCCCGATGATCTTCAGCCAGTCCGAGTGATCGATTCCGCCGAACCGCCGTTCGATCTGCCACGCCCGCAACGCCGAGTACATCGTCTGCCCGACAAGGTACCCGCTGTGTCCGGGATTGGACAGTCCGTCGAACCACCAACCGCGGTTGCTCCACCGCTCATGTTCCACCGCCGTGTAGGGCAATCCGTTCGTCGGGTTGATGCAATGTTGGATGATATGCTCGATGCCGTCGAGGGCGTGACGACGCATAGCATCGTCCCCCAACCGCCAAGCCGACGCCAACATCGGTACCGCGGAGGCCATGCCGTTGGTCCAACTACTCGATCCCAACCGGCGGTACATATACGGCTTACCTTCGATGATCTCATCTCCCGGACTATGATGGTCGAAGACAAACCCCGCGTACATGTGTTCGTCCTCCAGCCACGCGTCTCTATCAACGGCGACTGCAATGTCGCGTATAGCCCGAGCGGGAGCGCCGACCTGACGCGGCGGTTCATGAAAACGACGGTATACGGTTTCCAGCACCGGTATGATAGCCCGTTCATCCCGGGCGGGAGCGTCGACGATGTCCAAGCGCATAATCGCCGCGCCTCCAGGCGCCAGTGTAATCGGCCCTTCCGCCGAGTCAGGACGTTCGCGGATATCCGTCGAGCTGACGAACAACCAGGGCGCGTTCTCATAGCCGATAGTCACGCCCACCGAGGCGTGGTCGTCGCAGGGCACGATTCCAGGCGTCGGCAACATGCAGCTGAATCCCGCATACTGGACGAAAGGCAGTTCATCACATGCCTCATGTCCGACCAACATCCCATCACCGCGGTCAACCAGATAGGGGCTGGACACCACACCGACGACACGGGAACGGGTCACGGCCAATGCACATGGATTGGACAGCCTGTCTCCTCGAATCATCCACCATGATGAGGCTGGCAGTTCGCTCCGTTCACGAAGCCGGGGAAATTTCGTCGCGGTTCGCAGCGGCGCCTCTCCACGATTACGCCCATACATGAACCCTGGCAGGAAGAACCGCGGTTCACCGTCAGCCCGAATCGGGATATCGATGCGAACGACCCCTTCGAACGCAACGGAGCCGTCATTGCGCACCGTTACCGTGCAACGCCACGGATCGGCGGGGGACCCGTTTCCTCCGTGCCAGTCGACTTCGACGGCAAGACCGCATTCATCAAGACGCACATACCGTCCCGCGCCGTCGGCTCGTCGGGCGGAACATTCCAGAGCCATTCCTACCTCATTGCATACTTCACTGCTCATATCGTTCTCATATCTTCGCAAAACGTTGCCATCATGCGCCAAAACAATACTGATTATTGATATGGTCGTTTCGCGGGAAGACATCCCGCGAAACGACCATCTATCAGTCTTCCATCCCAGGAATTTCCCGGTAGTCGAAGTGGTCAAAGGTGGCCACTTCGCCGTAGCCGGAATAGTCGACCGCGGCCAGACCCACGAAGGCACCGGTGAAGAAGCCGCCGTACGTCTGGTTCACGTAGTCGTCGGAGAGGATCCTCGCGTCGAGCCTGACCGGCAGTTCGGTCCAGGTCTCACCGTCGAACGAGTATTCGTAGGCGTACCACTGGGTGCGCACCTTGGCACGCAGCCATACGCGATCGACGCCCTCGGGCACCACTACGGCGTTCTCGCGCAAGAACGAGGTGTAATTGTTGCGGTCGTTCTGCGCCACCTCGATCACGCGGCACTTGCGGTCCTCGTCGTACGTGACAAACGCCCACGACCAATGCTGGTCGTTGTAGTAGTTCGTCAGACCGGCCATCGCCTGGTAGGTCTTCGGATCGAACGCCACGCAGGTCTCGGCGTCGAAATCGAACGCCTGCCAGCGGCGGGCCACCAGCGACAGGTCGAACGTGTTGCACAGCGAGCCCTGGCCGATCAGCTTCAGGCTGCCGCCGCCGACCGAGCCCATCTTCTCGTCGAACGGCACACGCAACGTGTTCCAGTCGAGACCGAGCACGTCGGCGTCGAACTCGTCGTGCTGATCGCGGCTTGCGGGCGCGACTGTCTCGATCGCGTCCTTCGGCGCTTCCACATAACGTTCGCCGCCATGACCGCCGACGATGTACGGCCAACCATCCTCAGCCCACTCGACCTTCTGGATTGAGGTCTCACGCCCCAGCGTGCACCAGCCGCGCGGGTCGGTGAACGACTCGGTCTCGTGATGCCACGGGCGGCCGCACAGCGACGCGTAGTACCATTCGCCGGACGGGGTGTCCACCAGCGCGCCGTGGCCCTGCTTCTGCAGGTAGCTGCCTGGGATGTCGAAGTTCGTGATGAACGGGTTCGTGGGCGAGGCCTCGAACGACAGCTCGTCGAGCGTGCGGGAGCGGGCCACGGATTCCTGATGAGTCCATACCGTTCCGCCCTCGGCGCAGAACAGATAGTACCAGCCGTTGATCTTATACAGATGCGGCCCCTCGACGAGCTTGACATCGTCGCCCATCCAGATCGTGCGGGCCGTCTCCGGCTTCAGCCGCATCGTCGCCGTGTCGAACTCGGTCAGCGTGATGCCGTGGAACTGATGCTTGTATTCACGATGGTCCCACGTCTGCTGCACCAGATATTTGCGGCCGTCGTCGTCGTGGAACAGGCTGGCGTCGAATCCGACGCCGTTCAGACGAAGCGGCTTCGACCACGGCCCGCGGATGTCCTCGGCGGTCGTCAGGTAGTTGACGACGTCCTTGAACGCGCCGTTGACGATATGAACATCGGAATAGACGATCCAGAACCTTCCGTCCGCATAGGACAAGTCGGGCGCCCATACGCCGCCGGACGCCGGATCGCCGCGCATGTCAAGCTGTTCGGCGCCCAAGGGGTACGGCAACGTGTTCCAATGCACCATGTCTTTGGACTCGTGCAGGCGGATGCCGGGGAACCATTCGAATGTGGAGTTCGCGATGTAATAGGTGTCTTTGACGCGGATCATCGAAGGATCCGCATGGAAGCCGGTGAGCACCGGATTGGTGATCTTCATGGTCTCACCATTCCTTGACGCCGCAGGAGGGGCAGACGTCGTCCGTCGTCCGGACCGCGCCACACCAGACCAGCTGACGGTTGGATCCCGGATGAAGCTCGGCGAATGGCCCCACGGAACTCAGTTCCGCGCGCCGGCGCCCAACGATGTCGGTGTCGATCACGATATCGGATCCATCCGTCTCCTCATACCGTTCATCCACGATGCGCGGCACGCCCAGATCGACCGTGCCCACGACGGCCGCCTTCTTGTCCGCAAGCTCCGTCGGGCAATCGAACAGCAGGTACAGGTCATCCCCCTTGAACTCGCAACGGACGTTGACGGGCGACGCCACATGCGTGGTCCCCTGCTCCCCTTCGGGGCCTTCGGCCTCGCCGACGTAGGCGTTGTCCCAGCTGTACAGCATCTGCACGGGCTGCGGATCGTGCCCATTCGTGACCCCGGACGCGAAGATGTCGTGGACGCTTTGCAGATACTCCGCCATCGTGGACGGGTATCCGCGGTATGCGGATAGTCCCGTGGACCCGAGGGTCCCGGCGCCGTCGAGGAAGATGTTGGACGCGTATCGGTCGTCGCCACCATAGACGAATGCGATGCCGGCCACCTCCGTGGAATGCGGGTAATGATACGGAGTGAAACGATCCAACACGCTGTTGTTTGAGATGGTGCCGCCGATCAGATTGTTGACGAACGCCGTCCCCTGAGCATAATTGTCGTATGTCATCGCCGAACAGAACGCATTGTTGTCGATCAGACACGGACCATGCGTGACCTCGATCTCCAGATCGCAGACATTGTCGTAGAACACGTTGCGGCTGATACGCACCCCTTGGGCCTGCCAGTCAAGCCACATCCCCAATGAACAGTCATGCACGCAGTTGTCCAGGATGCGGGCGTCGAGCGCCGCGTGAAGCTTGATGCCGGCCACCTCCCAGCCGAAGAACTCGCGCCGGGCACCAATGCGGTAGATATGGTTATGTTCGATGGTGCTGAACGCTCCGCCCATATGGCCGACGATCGCGTTCTGCCCGCAATCATGAATCACGTTGTCGCGCACGATATGCGAGCCGACGAATCCCTTCTTCCATCCGATACGCAGCCCCTTGAACACCGCTTCGAGCTGGTACTGGTGACCGGTCTTGCGCTCGGTCCGATACCATTCGTTGTCGCCTGTTTCCTCGCTGGTGCCCAGGCTGATGCCCGAGCATTTGACGTCATGGACGAGGTTGCGCTCGATAATCCATCCGGTGGCCCAGTTCGGTCCGATGGCGCCAACCTGATGCGAGGTGGGCGGCGCCCATTGCGTGGCGGCCTGACACAGTTCGAACCCGCTGACCGTGATGTAGTTCACGTGATGGCGTCTGGGGAAGAAACAGGACCGACGCACCGCGATTTCCACGCATTCCTCATTGGGATCGGCGCCATGGAAATTCGCGTACAGCACCGTACGGTCGTCCTCGACCCGGGCGTACCATACGCATTGGGTCATCTCGGGATCGTCGATCGCACATGCGACATCCGTGACATAGTCCTTGACATGGTCACGGTACCGCGGCGCAAAAGTATCCTCGAGCGAGGTCACCTCATACAACGCCCTGCCGTTGAGGAACACCATGCCCGGATGTTTGTCGGGGTCCTCGCCACGCGACGGCATCGCGAGCCAATCGCCGAACAGCGGCTGCCTGTACGGATTGTAATCGCCGAACATGGCGTCGTCCAACGTCACGCGCCAGACGTCATCCTTGTATCGGCTCCACCCGCAGATGATCTCGGACCCCTTGATCACGGGCTTTTCCCCGTCGGCGGCGCGGTAGACGATTCTATCGGCCTCGCAGGTCCCGCCGCGTCTCGGATCGACCCATTCCCGATACACGCCGTCATGAACGATGACGATATCGCCGGGCATCGCGACCTGCGCGGCATGCCCTATCGTCCGGAACGGATTATCCGGCCCACCCTGGGCGGTATCAGAACCTTCGGGAGAAACATGGTACTGCATTACAATTTACCCTTTCACCATTCGTCCGCACCTCCATGTGCGGATCGAAGACGTTGATTTGGACGGAGGCGATGCCGGGGACACCCCTCATTATGGCGTCCCCGGCACCATACTCACTTGCCGCCCATGCCCATCATGCCGTCGACGAGCGAGCGACGTCCGATGAAGTACACCACCAAGATCGGCAGCACGGACAGGATGACCGCGGCCATCATACCGGGGATGTCGATACCGAACTGGCTCTGATACTGGTACAGGTTCAGCGTCAGCACGCGGTTGGAATCGGACTGCGTCAAGATAAGCGGGAACATGAAGTTATTCCATGCGCCCATCGCGGAGTAGATGATCACGGTCGCCAGTCCCGATTTCGACATGGGAAGGGTCAGCTGGAAGAAAATCCTCACCACCGACGCGCCGTCGACCGACATGGCCTCATACAACTCATTGGTGATCTGACGCATCGACGCCGTCAGAACGATGGTGCACATCGGAATCGAGAATGCGGCAGACGCCACAATCACGCTGATCAGATTGTCGTACAAGCCAACGGAGCGAATCATAAAGAACAGCGGAACGATGATGGCCTGCACGGGGATCGCAATGCCCAGCAGCATGATCTGGAACACGCCATTCACGAATTTGCTTCGGCTGCGGACGATGGCGAAGGCCAACGGCGGCACCACGATCAGCACGATGGCCACAACCGAAACGGTGACGATCGCCGTGTTGATGAATGCCTGCAGGAATCCCTGATCCAACGCATTGGTGTAGTTGTCCAAGGTGAACATCGTCGGCAACGACAATGGCCCCTCTTCGGAATAATGAGGCTTGTCCTCAATCGACGCCTTGACCATGATGTACAGCGGTACGACGACCACCAGCAGCCATAGGGTTGACAAAACACCGGCAGCCCAGTTTGGACGTTCGAGCGAACGGCGCTTCGGAATTTTCACCGCGCCCGTTTCATGTTTCGTGGCCATCAGATACCCTCCAATTCGCTACGCATCTTGTCATATCCGGACACCTTCACCATCACCAGGGACAGGATGGTCGCTATCACGATCAGCACCACGGCGATGACACTCGAATAGCCATAGTTGTACGCCTTGAACGCCGTCGAATACATGTAATACGCGGTATTCTGCGTATCAGTGCCGGGACCGCCCTTGGTCAACACCAGAATCGCGTCAAATGCGGTCAAGCCGCCCACGACCTGGAACAGCAGCGAGGTAATCAGCGTGTTCCTGACTTGGGGGATGGTGATACAGAAGAACTGACGAATCCTACCGGCGCCATCGATGGAAGCGGCCTCATACAAAGTCTTCGGAATGGCACGGACAGCCCCCTGATACAGCAGTGCATGGAAGGGAGTGAACTGCCACAGGCTGACGAACACCAGCACCGCGATGGCCGAGGAGGCGTTACCGAAGATATTGCCGTCCCCGAACAGCCAACGCATCTTCGACGGCATGCCGAAGTTCGGATCGAGCATGGCGCGCCAGGCAACGGCAATGGCCGTGCCGGACAACAGATATGGAATGAAGTAGATGGCGGTATACACCGCACGATACCGCTGCCGGCCCGCCGCCCAGGCGCCAAGCAACAGTGAGAGCGGCGTTTGCGTCACGATGCCCAGAATCGTCAGCGTAAGCGTGACGCCGACGCTTTTCATGACTTTGGGATCATGAATGAACTGGGCCCAGTACTGCCCTCCAGCGAACTGGGGCGTGCCCAAGCCATTCCATTTGAAGAATGACAACCCCACCACAATAAACAGCGGCAGGATGCCGAAGATAAAGAAGAACACCGCCGCAGGCACGGCCCAGAGGCCCGAAGGCCGGGCGCCTCCGACAAAGGAGGCGCCCTTCTTTGGGCGACGAACCTGGCCCTCGGCGTTCCCCGTCTGCATCTCAGATGAGTTACGCTTTGCCATGGTCTGTCCTATCGTGAAATCACTCGGTCGGCAGGGCCTTCATCTCGTCGATGAAGGTGCCCATGTCGATGGAGCCATTGAAATACTGCTGCATGCCGTCGAGCATCGGCTGAGACGACGAGGACACATGGTTCGGAGTCCAAGTGATCATGAAGTGAGGAGCATCGGTCAGCGCCTGAGACTCCCACTCGAGGAAAGCCCCGTCGGAGGCATTGTCCACGACCTTCTCCACCATCTCGCTGGCGTTGGTCGTTGCGGGCAGGTTGCCGGCCTTCAGCTGATCCTCCACGCACTTATCGGAATACAGCATCTTGAGGAACTCGACGCAGGCTTCAGGATGCTTGGTGTACTTGTTCATGCTGAAGTAGTTGCACGGGTTGCCGACGAGATCCTTGGCGTCGCCCTTCACCCCATCGATGGGCGGGAAGACCATATAGCCGAGATCATCATTGGTGAATTCAGGGGCCGCGGCCTTGTGGCCCGAATAGCCGAACGAGCCCATCAGCTCGAAGCCGGCCTTCCCCTGCTCCAGCAGAGCCGGGGCGGCGCCATCGGTGTGCTTGACCGAATCGTACGTAGTGCCGAAGTATCCCTTTTCGACCATGTCGCGGATAATCTCCAGCGCCTTCTTGCTCTTGGGCGAGCTCCACTCGTCCACGCCGCCGTCCATCATCTTCTGGACGTCGTCATTGCCCATCACCTGCTGATAGATGACCGAATACCAGTTCAGCGTCGGCCACTGGTCGCCGCCGCCCAGCGCGATCGGCGTCAGGCCTGCGGACTTCAGCTTCTCGCATGCATCGCAGAACTCGTCGAAGGTGGTCGGGGCTTCGATGCCGTTGTCAGAGAGCACCTTCTTGTTGTAGAACAACACAATGGGCTGGACTCCGCGCACCGGGATGCCGTAATACTTGCCATCGACCTTGGCGGCGTCAAGAATGGACGGCAGGAAGTTGTCCTTGAGTTCCGGATCCTTCTCCATATACTCATCAAGCGGGGCGCTCACATCGGCGCGAGCGTACTGGATCATCAAAGCATCCGCCCAATTGAAGAAAATGTCGGGAGCCGAATCGGACTTCGGGTTCGACATGACCGTCTGCAGCTTGTTCTGATAATCCGCGCTTGTCACCAGATCAAGAACAGCCTTGACATCGGCGGTCTTGTTGTATTCGTCGACCAGCGCCCGCTCCATATTCGCGGAGGAATCGCCCGAGGACATGATGTGAATCACATTCTCGTCCTTGCTGGCGGTGTCAGAACCACATGCGGCAAAGCTCAGGCACGAGACTGCAGCAATGGCCGCGGCCACGAATCTTTTCATCTTCATCGATCATTCCCTTTCATCGGTGAACTCCCGCACCGACGAATGTCGATGCGAGAAATAAACGGCACATCGTTGTTGCCCACAAACAGAAAATCGGGGTTCCGTCCTGCGGAACCACTGCACTTGACGAATCATCCTCCTTTCGAAATTTATGTCTTCTATTTACGAAGCACATAATAGCTATAGTTAAATCATTTGTCAAATAGGAAAAAGGGTCTAAAAAATGTTGATTTATCAACATTTCGTCCGCACCCCCATTCCTGTGGTGATGTAGTGGAAGAAATGGCGATTGATGGCGTCGCATTCCGCCCGCATCACGTCATATACCACTTCCACACCGTTTTCCTCAAGAATGCGAAGTCCTTTGCCGGCCACGATGGGATTCGGATCGATCGAACCGACCACGACGCGCGTTATGCCGTGCGAAAGAATTAGATCGGTGCATGCCGGCTGCGATCCGACATGGCAGCAAGGTTCGAGAGTGTCGATGACCGTGGCTCCATGCATGTCGATACCATGCTTGTCGGCGTAGTCGAAGGCCATGCGTTCCGCATGCGGTCCGCGGTAGCGGTCGTGGTATCCGGCTGCGAGAATCTCGCCGTCGCGGACCACCACCGCGCCGACCAACGGATTCGGATTCACCCAACCGGCTCCCTTATAGGCCAGCTCCAGCGCCTGCGTCATGTATTTCCGATATTGAGGCATGTCATCCACGGTTCCAAGCATATTGCGTCGATTGCGGTCCCACATTTCAAAATCTCCACGAGACATTCCGTAAATGAATAGGCGCGAACCGGTCATCCGTCCCATCGCCGTACGGCGTCGCACAATAACGCCATACAATGTTGGCAGACCAGCAAAGGAACCAGCGAGAGGAAACATCACATGCAGCGCGAAATCATGACGTCCATTCCGTTTTTGAGCCAGCCGTCGACGGAGGCGCTCAATACGCCCGAGGATCTTGCCGTCGCACAGGATCTCAAGGACACGCTCGACGCACATCGCAATGGCTGCGTCGGCATGGCCGCAAACATGATCGGCGTCTCGAAGAGCATCATTGCATTCGTGGACGAGGATTTCGGCGGTCGCATCTTCGTAATGTTCAACCCGACGATCACTGCGAAAGACGGCGCCTACGACGCCTCCGAAGGCTGCCTGTCTCTCAAAGGCGAGCGCCGCACGGTCCGCTTCCAGCGCATTGAGGTCTCGTATGCGGATCGCAAGTTCCGCGAGCGCCATACCACATTCACTGGTTTCACCGCGCAGATCATCCAGCACGAGATCGATCATTGCGAAGGCATTATCATTTAACGGCTTTTTCAGGCATGGCACCTAGCGGCTTTTTCGGGCACTCCATCTAGCGACAGGCTTAGGAAAAATCGTTTGATGTAACAATCGTACGTAACCGCCTTACGCTACAGTTTCCGTAATGCACCGTAAGGCAGTGTCAAAGGAGATCTCATGGGTGTCATCGATATGTTCAACGATTTCGTCAAACTCATTGAAAGCGAGTCCCTGCCCGTCGAAGCCGTTGCGATTGCGGATGGCGACGACATTATCGCGGAACGTCATTTCGTTCCCGACCAGGATCGCAATATTTATTCCCATACGAAAAGTTATGTTTCGACGGCTATCGGCATTGCGATTGAAGATGGCTTGCTGTCGCTCGATTCGCGATTGGTCGACTCGTTCCCCGAGTATGTTCCTTCCGATGCGCAACTGGAGTTGGGTCAGATCACGCTGAGGCACTTGCTGACTATGTCAAGCGGTTTCAATCATGCGTATTTGATGAACCCTGACCGGCGCAGTGGTGTTGGTGCGCCTGATTATTTACGGTACATGTTCTCTCGCAGGGTTGAGGTGGAGCCCGGCAGCACGTTCTGCTATTCGTCTGCGGATTCTGATTTGGCGGGCCGCATGTTGGAGCAGGCTGCCGGCATGCGTCTTGGCGAGTATTTGTATGGCACGATTTTTTCCAAGTTGGATCAGGGTTGGCCTGTTTGGGAATGTGATCCGCAAGGTCATCCGATTGCAGGCGGCGGGATCTACATGTCGCTTGCGAATATGTTGAAACTTGGCCAGGTCTATTTGAATGATGGCACTTGGCATGGCACGCGCATTGTCAGCGAATCGTGGGTCAAGCAGGCTTCCGGTAAGCAGATCGACACTCCGTATAGCAATATTTGGACGTGCGGTTATGGCTATCAGTTCTGGATGTCGCCTTATGAGGGGGCATATCGTGCGGATGGTGCGTACGGTCAGATTACTACGGTTTTGCCGAAGCAGGGTTTGGTTGTTGCGATTCAATGCCCGGAATCTGGTGATTTCGACAATATCGTTCGTCCTGCTTTGCATGAGCATCTGCTGCTTCCGCTTACTGCCTGAGCGCACGACTTTCGCCCATACCGTCGTGTAGATGGGGTATGGGATAATTATGCACGGTATTGTGCGTGGGTTGCGTTCCGGAATCCTTGATTGAGTTTCCGTTGACCGCTCATGCAACACGCTGGAATTCCAACGTTTCTTAAGGATGGAACACAACATTGGCTGAATTCATTTACCAGATGATCAAGGCCCGCAAGGCTTACGGCGACCGTGTGATTCTCGATGACGTGACTTTGAGCTTCCTGCCAGGCGCGAAGATTGGCGTTGTTGGCCCGAACGGCATGGGTAAGTCCACGCTGCTGAAGATCATGGCCGGACTCGACACCGTGTCTAATGGCGAGGCTTCTTTGACTCCGGGTTATACCGTCGGCATTCTGCAGCAGGAACCGCCGCTGGATGACACCAAGACTGTTGGCGAGAACATCAAGATGGCGTTCGGCGAGATCGCTGAAAAGGTGGCTCGTTTCAATCAGATTGGCGAAGAGATGGCCAATCCGGATGCCGATTTCGATGCTTTGATGGATGAGATGGGCAAGCTGCAGAACGATATCGATGCTGCAAACGGTTGGGATCTTGATTCTCAGCTTGAGCAGGCTATGGATGCTTTGCAGTGCCCGGATCCGGATACTCCGGTAACGGTATGCTCCGGTGGTGAACGCCGTCGTGTGGCATTGTGCAAGCTGCTGCTGGAGGCTCCTGATCTGCTGCTGCTCGACGAGCCTACCAACCATCTTGACGCCGAGTCGATTCTGTGGTTGGAGCAGTTCCTGCACCAGTACAAGGGTGCCGTCATCGCCGTTACCCACGATCGTTACTTCATGGATAACGTGGCCGAGTGGATCTGCGAGGTCGACCGTGGCCAGCTGTACCCGTATAAGGGCAACTACACCACGTATTTGGAGACCAAGGCCAAGCGTATGGAGATCCAGGGCGCCAAGGATGCCAAGCTCGCCAAGCGCCTGAAGAGCGAACTTGATTGGGTGCGCTCTTCGCCGAAGGCCCGTCAGGCCAAGAACAAGGCTCGTCTGGAGCGTTACGACCAGATGGAGCAGGAGGCACGCAACAACAAGAAGCTTGACTTCTCCGAGATTCAGATTCCGGCCGGCCCGCGCTTGGGCTCTACTGTGCTGGAAGCCGAGCATATTCACAAGGCGTTCGGCGACCGTGTGTTGATCGACGATCTGAGCTTCACGCTGCCGCGTAACGGTATTGTCGGCGTGATCGGCCCGAACGGTGTGGGTAAGTCCACCCTGTTCAAGACCATCGTTGGCCTTGAACCGTTGACGTCTGGCTCGTTGAAGATCGGCGAAACCGTGCAGATCAGCTATGTGGATCAGAATCGCGCCGGTCTTGACCCGAATAAGAACCTGTGGGAGGCCGTGTCTGACGGTCTTGACTTCATTGAGGTTGCTGGCGTTGAAGTACCGACCCGCGCGTATGTGGCGTCCTTCGGTTTCAAGGGTTCCGACCAGCAGAAGCTCACCGGCGTGCTGTCCGGTGGTGAACGCAATCGTCTGAATCTTGCGTTGACCCTGAAGCAGGGCGGCAACCTGCTGCTGCTCGACGAACCGACCAACGATCTTGATGTCGAAACTCTTGAATCGCTTGAAAACGCACTGCTTGGCTTCCCGGGCTGCGCTGTGGTGATCTCTCACGACCGTTGGTTCCTCGACCGCGTGGCCACGCATATTCTCGCATGGGAAGGCGATGACGAGAATCCAGCCAAGTGGTACTGGTTCGAAGGCAACTTCCAGGCCTATCAGGAGAACCGTGTCGCTCGTCTCGGCGAAGACGCGGCTCGCCCCCACCGTCTCCATCGCAAGCTAACGCGCTAAGCCGTTAAGCAGACAGTCCTGTGGACTGTCTGTAGGCTTAGTCTGAGTGAGGCGACAGCCGAACGAAGGTAACACTGAGCCTTGCGAAGCAAGACCATAATTGCAGGGCCACAGGCTAAGCCGTTAAGCAGACAGTCCTGTGGACTGTCTGTAGGCTTAGCCTGAGTGAGGCGACAGCCGAACGAAGGTAACACTGAGCCTTGCGAAGCAAGACCA
>ERZ839741.2728-NODE-2728-length-15519-cov-4.008989_pt1 | contig 15519 bp, 9 predicted proteins | sample MGYA00519880_ERZ839741 | MGnify/ENA primary metagenome ERZ839741 (study PRJEB31850, sample SAMEA3708851) | human gut metagenome | biome: human gut; feature: human-associated habitat; material: faeces | place: China | collected 2014 ...
TTCCGCTTGAAACATACATACCTTCAGAAAAGTTGGCTATTGAGTCAGGAAGTGCCGATGAGAATTTAGAAATAATGAAAGCATATATGTGCAAGCAAAGAGGAATAAGGCTGATTAAGCTGCCGATGAAAGGCACAGAACTGGATTATGCCAATAGCTTAAAGAAAGCTTTTCAGAGCGTACATATATTTATTTCTTCTGATACAGAGGAAGATGTGGAGATAATCAAAAATACATTTGAAAGATGGAGGGACAGCCAATGAGAGAGAAAACCTATCATCTATACTTAAATGAAGAAGAACGAAGCCGAGTGATACAATCGCTCATTGAACTGAAGAACAATTTAGCAGCTCAGGGACGATACACCGATGCAGTAGATGATGTCCTCTGCAAAGTGCTTGAAGCAAAGAAAAAGAAATTGAAAATTGAATACATTTAGAACGTGTTTTGCCGTCTGTTTCCTAACCGGAGCAGGCGGCTTTTTTTATTTCAAAAAATTTTTCAAAAAAATTTTCGGAAAAGCGGCGATTTTGGGTGTGCATTTCATACCCCTTTGTCCAAATGAGTGAAGGGGTTCATTCCAGATAGCAAAAACGGAAGCCTTTTCGCTTGAAAATTGAATAAGTCATTCACTAAGACTTTATTTCTGATGATAGCCACTTTAGCAGGTACGCCGTGATTTCTGTATTTCAGAATAGCGAGAACTCCGGCTATGAGTATCAGGTTGCTCCTGATATGGCGATGACAGTCAGAATGATAATGATACTTCTCTACGGAGCTGGCGGAGTACCCGGCAGAGGTTAGAATCCTATGATACAGATAAGCAGTCTGTTCCTTAGTGACTTCCCATAAGCATTTTGCTTGGCAAGGGGTGTTGAGAACAAATATTGCTATGACCGATTAGGAAATGAGTCGGTCAGGTACATAGCCATAATGCGGTGGCTATGAATTTTCAGAAAGGAGGGCAAAAAGAAGTGTCAAACTGCAAAACGATTTCCGTATGTAACCAGAAAGGCGGAGTCGGAAAGACCACCACAACAGTTAATCTCGGAGTCGGGCTTGCAATGCAGGGCAAGAAAGTATTGCTCATAGACGCAGACCCGCAGGGCGATTTAACGACTTGTCTTGGTTGGCAGGATACAGACGGTTTGGGTATCACGCTTGCAACGAAACTCACAGATGTAATCAATGAAACGATGACAGACCCTATGGTTGGTATCCTGCACCACGAAGAAGGTGTTGACCTTGTTCCGGCAAACCTTGAGCTTTCAGCAATGGAATTTAACCTTGTAAACGCAATGAGCAGAGAAACTACCCTCAAGAATTATTTGAGTCAAGTGAAAAACAGATATGATTATGTAATTATAGACTGTATGCCTTCACTTGGTATGGTTACTCTCAATGCTTTATCGGCGGCAGACAGTGTTATCATTCCGGTTCAGGCTCAGTATTTGCCTGCAAAGGGTATGACACAGCTTGTGCAGACCATTTCAAAAGTAAAGAAGTATATCAATCCGGATATTAAGATAGACGGTATGCTGCTTACTTTGGTGGATAGCCGAACAAACCTTGCAAAGAGTACGGTGGAAGCACTCAGGGCGAATTTCGGTAATCAGATAAGAATGTATCGAACACAAATCCCGATTGCCGTAAAAGCCGCTGAAACTTCTTCCAAAGGCAAGAGCATTTATGCTTATGAGCCAAACAGTACAGTGTCTAAGGCATACACTGAATTTACAAAGGAGGTGTTAGCCGATGGCAGGAAGAAAGAGCGACTTCACTCTCACGAAGCTCGATGATTTATTTACCACGCAGGCACAGAGAGATGAAGAACAGCTTTCAAAAATCCGAGATATTCCGTTAGAGCTGATTGATGATTTCCCAGACCATCCGTTTAAGGTCAGGGACGATGAAGATATGATGCAGCTTGTGGAGAGTGTCAAGGAAAGAGGGGTTATTACTCCGGCAACGGTAAGGCAGAAAGAAGACGGCAGATATGAACTTGTTTCAGGGCACAGACGAAAGCGAGCGTGTGAACTGGCAGGATTTGAAACACTGCGAAGTGAGATTGTAGACCTGAACAGAGATGAAGCGACCATTTTAATGGTTGAGAGTAATTTTCAGAGGTCAGAGATATTGCCGAGTGAAAAAGCCTTTGCTTATAAAATGCGTTTGGAAGCAATGAAAAGGCAAGCAGGCAGACCGAGCAAAGAAAATGGAGTCCCAGTGGGACACAATTCTATTGTGGGTAAATCAAGAGAGATTTTAGCTTCTGAGAGTCAGGATAGTAACACACAAATACAGCGTTATGTTCGTCTGACAAACCTTGTTCCCGAACTGCTTGAATTTGTTGATGAGGGGCGTATTAAAATGCGTCCTGCCGTAGAACTTTCCTATCTTGATGAAGATTGCCAGCGTGATGTGGTTGATGAAATTGACCTGAATGACGCAACCCCGTCACACGACCAGACAATCCGTATGCGAAAGTTATTCAACGAGGGCAATCTTACAACAAAAGCAATCCACGCTGTTATGTCTGAGGAAAAGCCGAACCAAAGGGAAAAAATCGTGTTGAGGGGCGACAGAGTAAGACAGCTTATCCCGAAAAACATTCCCGTCAGTCAGACGGAGGATTTTGTCTGCAAGGCATTGGAGCATTATAACAAGTTTTTGCGTAACCGTGCAGAGCGTGACAGCAGATAGCTTGTTTTACAGTTCCCCTTTCTCACACTCTAACCCCTTAGTTATACTTTTACCTACCGAAAATGATATATACTATCTCACTTGAATATAACTATCTCAAAGTATATGTCTATCTCTAAGGAGTAGTCGCACAATAGGAACGGACTGGAGGTGTATGGTAAAATGAAAAATTAACGAAAAATCCGCATTTGTTTTTCGGCAGGTAAATCTTGTCGTAAGAGAAAATCCACAAAGGCACATCGTAGCGATACGGTGTGCTTTTCAATTTTTACAGGAGGAAACGCAATGATAAAGTCAAAATTCAAAAGAGTCACGTCGCTTTTCTTGGCGACCCTTATGTGTGTGACCACTTTTGCAGGCATTGGCTCGACCACGGCATTTGCAGCTTCGGGAGAAAAAGCCGATGTTTATATGGTCGATTTCCCTCGTGATGGCGATGCTAATTACGATGGGGTATGGGGACATAGCAATTTGACCTTGAAAAATGGTTGGCATACCGGACGTTCCAATTTTACCAATCTAAAGGCTATCGGCTCATACTCAGGCAATGTTGCTTATTGTATTGAGCCGGGAGTTTCGCTCAAGGTCGGTCAGACAATGAATAAGTATGACGAAAATTATTTTAATAACCTTGCAGCCAACGGGGTTATTTCCGGAGATGAAATCCGTCTTTTCGTTGGTCGTATTTTACAGTATGGCTACCGTGGGACAATCTCGACATCTTGGAGGTCACAGAATGAAGCAGCAGCAAACAGCATTGCACAGGCTTATGCCACACAGCTTCTTATCTGGGAAACTGTTATCGGAGAGCGTGATGCGAACTTCAATCATGTAGCAGCCAGTGGTTGCAGCAATGTGAAAGATGTCATCAATGCAAAGCATCCGCTCCGCAATAAGATTTTTAGTTATTACAACAGTATGGTGCAGAGTGTACAGAACCATGCGACCATACCGAGCTTTTGTAATAAATCATCCGGTTCGGCAAAGACAATAGAACTTGAGTGGAACGGAAGTAAGTACACAACTACTCTGACAGACTCCAATAATGTGCTGTCCAAATATAATTTCAAGGCAAGCATCAGTGGAGTGAGCTTTTCAGTGAATGGTAACAAACTTACGGTTTCTATGGATACAGCACCGAGTAAGGAATTTACCATTACCGCAACCAAGAAAAATGCAGTCCGCAGAGGTGTGGTTGTATGGTCAGAGGGCAAACACGGTCAGAATTCCAGTGTGCAGGATGTTGTCAGCTATGCTCAGGAAGTAAGCGACAGTATCAACGGTTATGTGAAGATGAAAGTCAGCTATGGTTCTTGTCAGATTGTAAAGACCAGTGAGGACGGCAAGGTTGACGGTATTAACTTCACGATTACCGGAAACGGTATCAATCAGACAGTTACAACAGCTAATGGCGGTAAGTTCCAGATTGATAACCTTATGCCGGGTATCTATACTGTAACCGAGCAGGCATACGATAAGTACGAGCCGCAGGAAACACATAGAGTTACTGTTGTAGCAGGACAGGTTGCAAAGGTCAATTTTAATAACAAATTGAAGCGTGGCGACCTTCAGGTAGTGAAGTCCTCAGAAGATAACCTTGTTGAAGGTGTGAAGTTCCATCTTTTCGGTACTTCTCTTTCCGGTGATGCTGTTGACCAGTATGCAGTTACAGACAAAAACGGTGTGGCAACTTTCAAAGATGTGCTTATCAGTGGTTCTGAACCATATACCCTTGAGGAAGTAGACACGGCTATCCGTTATGTTGTGCCGAAAAATCAGATTGCACCAGTGAAGTGGAAAGAAGTAACCACAAGAAACTTCAATAATATTTTGAAGAAGTTTACTGTAACAGTAACAAAGAGCGACGCTGAGAAAGGCGAAGCACAGGGCAATGCCAAACTTTCGGGAGCAATTTACGGTATCTATAAGGGAGAAACGCTTGTAGATAAGTATGTTACTGATGAAAACGGTCAGTTCACTACCAAAGAATATGTTTGTGATACCGACTGGACAATCCGAGAAATCACACCGTCAGAGGGATATTTGCTTGATAAGACTATCCATGAAGTAGGTGCAGACCCGAAACTTTATGAGGTGGAACACAACCTTACTTCCAATGATGTAACCGAGCAGGTAATCAAAGGTAATGTGGCTATCATTAAACACACTGACGATGGAGAAACAAAGATTGAAACACCTGAAAAGGGTGCTTCCTTTGAGATTTATCTGAAATCTGCCGGAAGCTATGACGCAGCCAATAAAGACGAGAGAGATACTATCGTTTGCGATGAAAATGGCTTTGGTCAGACAAAAGATATGCCGTATGGTATTTATACTGTACACCAGACTTCTGGTTGGGAAGGCAGAGAGATGATGGACGATTTTGATGTGTTCATTTCACAGAACGCACAGACGTATCGTTATCTTATCAATAACCGTAACTTCGAGAGCTTTGTCAATGTAGTTAAGGTGGACGCAGAAAGCGGAAAGAGTATTCCGTATGCAGGAGCAGGATTTAAGATTTACGACCCGCAGGGTAATCAGGTCAAAATGACCTTTACTTATCCGACACCGACCACGATTGATGTGTTCTATACCGATGCAAATGGTTCTCTTGTCACACCTGAGAAACTGGATTACGGCAAGGGGTATTCTATCGTAGAGGTACAAGCTCCATACGGATATGTACTTGATGATACTCCGGTATATTTTGATATTACCGAAGAAAATTCCACAGAGGAAGGCGGCGTAACTGTTGTGAAAGTCAATAAGCCGAATATGGCACAGAAAGGTACTATCACGGTTGAAAAGACCGGAGAAGTATTTAGTGGTGTCAATGTAAGTGGTTCTGAGGACAGTGATGTTATTTATCAGCCTGCTTATGAAGTGGCAGGACTTGAGGGTGCAGTTTATGAAGTCCGTGCTGCGGAAGATATTAGCACACCGGACGGTACACTCCGCTATTCAAAGGGCGAAGTGGTAGATACTATCACAACAAGCTCCGATGGATTTGTTAAGAGCAAAGAACTTTATCTCGGAAAATACGAGGTCAAGGAAATTACCGCACCTGATGGAATGGTAGTGAGTGGCGAAACACATACGGTTGAGCTTACTTATGCAGGTCAGAATATCTCTGTTACCGAAACTTCCACATCATTCTATAACGAAAGACAGAAAGTTCAGGTAAGCCTTGCAAAAGCCATTGAAAAGGATAAGACATTTGGTATTGGCGACAACGGAGAAATCAAAAACATCAGCTTTGGTCTTTATGCCGCAGAAGATATTGTATCTGCAAGCGGTACCGTTATTCCGGCTGATGGACTGATTGAGATTGTCAGCATAAATGAAAATGGAACTGCTGTTATGAAGTCAGACCTTCCGTTTGGCAAATACTATGTCAAAGAGAATGCAACCGATGAGCATTATATTCTCTCTGATACGAAGTATCCGGTTGTGTTTGAATACGCAGGTCAGGATACCGCAACGGTTGAAATTAAAGTAAATGACGGAAAAGAAATCAAGAATGAACTTATCTATGGTTCTGTATCAGGTAAGAAGATTGACGAGAATGGAGAAGCACTTGAGGGTGCTGTTATCGGTATCTTCAAAGCCGAAGAAACAGAATTTACAAAGGATACTGCACTTATGACGACTACCTCTGCAAAAGACGGTAGTTTTTCTTTTGCAAAAGTTCCTTATGGCAAATGGATTGTAAGAGAAATCGAGCAGCCAAAGGGATTTGTTCTTGATGAAAAAGCGTATGAGGTCAATATTAGCAAAGCCGAGCAGGTAGTTGAAATTGAGATTGTCAATGAGTATGTTCACGGCAATATCAGACTCACGAAGGTGGACGCTGAATATCCGGATAACAAGCTTACGGGTGCAACCTTTGAGGTATATAAGGACACCAATGAGAACGGAAAGATTGATGATGGAGATGAACTTATCGGAAATCTTGAAGAAACTGAAACCGGAATTTATGAGATGAAAGAACTGCTTTACGGAAAATATATTGTCCGTGAAACAAAAGCACCGGAGGGCTTCCTGCTTGATAAGGGAGAATACTCTGTTTTCATTGAGAAAGACGAAACAACTTATTCCGTTGAGAATAAGGCAGGTGTCGGATTTATCAATGAAGCTATGCGTGGAACACTGAAAATCGTTAAGACATCTTCAGACGGTAAGGTCAAAGGTTTTGCGTTCAGAGTAACCGGAGCAAACGGCTATGATATGACATTTGAAACAGATAAGAACGGCGAAATCGTGATTGAGGGACTTCGTATTGGCGAATATACCGTATCCGAAGTGGCAAACAATGCCTCTGCCGCATATATCACACCTGCCGACCAGAATGTTACTATCAAACTTGATGAAACAGCCGTTGTAAAAATGCACAATGAGTTGAGGGATACTCCAAAGACAGGAGATGATACCAATATGAAACTTTGGTATGTCCTTGCCGGACTTTCTGCTGTCGGTATCGCTGTAACGTCTGTTGTTGCACACAAAAAGAAGAAAAAGGAGGGTAACGAGTAATGGAAGCAAAGACAATTATCGCTATCGCATTAGTCGCCGTTATTGTCGGCGGCTTTATCTTTCTTCAGGTTAAAAACCGTAAGAAGTAAGTAACAAGCGAACATTAACCAGTCGGGGCAGAGCGTAAAAAACTCTGTCCCTTTAATTTTTGGAGGAACATTATGAAACAACAGAAAACGGTGGAGAGCCGAGTGCTTGAAATCTTAAAGAAATGCCCGATGTCGAGGTATGATGATATGCTTCTTATTCTGCATTATTACAATCGGTACGGATATATACCTGCTGGAAATCTTCCGCTTGAGGATATTGTATTTAATTACCGAGCATACGGACTTCCTTGTTTTGAAACCATACGCAGGGCAAGGCAGAGAGTACAGTCCCTTTTTCCTGAGTATTCACGTAATTCGCAGAAAGAAGAACAGAGCGGCAGTATTTCTATTGTAATCAACATTAGCTAAGGAGGTATTTTCGTGAAAGACAAAGCAACTTTTCAGAATAAGGTTAAGGTGCTGAATAAACTCTTTGACTCCGGTTGTGATACGGAGAAAAAGTTGCAGCAGCTTGATATGGAAGCAATCCTGAAAATTCCGAATATCACGATTCCTGATATGGGTGTGATTATGGAGCTTCAGAAGAATACAAAGTCCGGTAAACTCTTTTCGTATTTGGGCGGCGGTTCTGATGAAGCAACAAAAATGAGAGGTAAGGAAAATGAAGCAACAGGAGAATAGAGCAGAGCCGCAGGAAAAGCAAATTCGATTTATAGACAGTCATTACAATTTGAAATTCTATATTCCCGATGGAGGGAAAATCAGGATTACTTTTCGTGATGGACACACAGCAGACAGAGTGTGCAAGTATATTGATGACTACCATTTGTATGTCGGAAATTGCTGCTATCATATATGTGAGTTTGCTGAAAAAATGGAGCTTAATGGAAGCAAAGTTGAACCTATCAATCAATCCGAACCGTCAAAAAACAAGACCAGAAACAGAGAAAAACAGCGATAAGGAGGTGCAAGAGTAATGGCACGAAAATATGACCTTATTTCTGAGCTTTACAACCGCACCTGCAAAACGGTTGTGTCAAATCCTCAGAACTGGCAGGCATTCTTGGCTTCGGCTTGCCGAAATTATAAGTTACGTTATGACGAGCAGCTACTTGTATATGCACAGCGACCTGATGCAACGGCGGTTCTTGAGATAGAGCAGTGGAACAAAATTTTTGGCAGATGGGTCAACCGAGGTGCAAGAGGTATTGCTGTTTTTGCTGATGAAAACCGTTCACGGCAAAGACTGACACATTACTTTGACATTTCAGATACTCACGAAAGCAGATATTCAAGAACAGTCCCGATTTGGGATATGCGTCAGGAATACGAAGCTGATGTGATTGAAACATTGGAAAGCACTTTCGGAGAGATTGAGAATAAGAGCAGTCTTGCCGAAGCAATTATGGGAGCAGCAAGAAATGCGGCAGAGGATAATATCCCTGATTATCTGCAAGACCTTTACTATGCAACCGAGGGCAGTTCCTTCGAGGAAGTGGAAGAGGATATTGTGGCTTTCATTTATAAAAATGTCGTGACAAATAGTGTGGCATATATGATGATGTCAAGGCTTGGCGTTGATACGGACGGTTATTTTGAACTTGATGATTTCAGAGATGTTACCAATTTCAATACGCAGGAAACACTCAATGCACTTGGATTTGCTACCAGTGATATTGCAGAAATGGGATTGACGGAAATATCTAAAACAATTACTGCACTCAACCGTCAAAATCGCATAATTGTCGGTCAGGACAGAAATGAATACAATAAGGTTGAAAATAACGACGAAAGGAGTTTGGACAATGAACGAACTGACCTACACGATGGTGGGCGATTACAGCCTTCCGAACCTGAAACTTCCACAGCAGCCGGAAGTGACTTTGGGCAGATACGCTCAGATGAGGAGAGATTTTCTGAAGGAACATCACAGAGTCCTTTACTACAATCTCCTGACGAGGGGCGAACTGACACAGCACTTGGCGGAAGTGGAACAGAGAGCCAGCAAGATGGAGGAAACAATCCTGAGCCAGATGGCACAGAAAGAGGGAGTGAGCGAACAGATGAAAGCGGAGGATATGATGAAATGGGTTCGTCTGATGAACTCCCTTCGCAGCTCGGCACAGGAAATCGTGAAAGCGGAAGTGATATTCGCTTAGAGTATTACGACAGAACACACGAGGATAAAAGCCTTCCGTTCTTTGGGCGTGATGAAGTAATCAATGAAATTCTCAGAACGACACCACATTTATCAGCAAGTCTGGAAGAAATCAAAGATTATTATGAACGTAATCCTGATAACAAAGACCGCACAGAGTATATAAAGAGTATTTTCAATAATGATTATACCGAGCTTACTTTAGAGGATGGCAGGACAGTAGGGTACAAGACCTTTGAAAACGTTCTGCATTTGTGGGAGGGCAAATACGACAGCAGAACCGCACAGAGTTTTTATGATTGGGCTGTTATTGCTCGACATTTTGAAGCTATGCGATTATTGGGAGAATTAAGTGACAGCATAAAACCATTACCGTCAATGGACGGTCAGATGACATTCATATTAGACGGTCGGGCAGAGGAAAAGAAAACCTCTGCCTTTACTTTTTCTCAGGAGATTATCGACGCTGTTCTTGCGAATGGAAGCGGATTTTCTGAGGGTAAAATGCGTATCTATGAGCAGTTTGAAAAAAGCCTTTCAGCAAAAGAAAACGCAGACTTCTTAAAAAATGAGTACGGTTGGGGCGGCTCTTATCCAGTAATAATCGGAGCAGGAATTGATGAGAGTCACGATGGAAAAGGTATTACGATTACGAAAGGTATCGGTAAAGAAAATCCACATATCACGCTTTCGTGGTCGCAGGTGGAGAAACGTATCGGGGAACTTATCCGAATGGACAGATACTTAAATCCAAAGGAAAAAGAACGCTATCCTCAGTGGCTTGAAAGTCAAGAGGAACGCAGAGCCAAAATCGAGGAAACGAAAAGAAACCGTGAGATACTCTCTAATGCACCACCGGAGCAGGAACTAGCCGAAAAAGAACCTGAAGAAGCGGAAATATCGCAAGATGTGAAATATGAATATCATCTTGGCGATAAGGTGTATATCGGTGCTTCTGAGTACGAAATCTTATCTGTTGATGATGAGAGAGTAATGCTCTATGACTATGATATGCCACTGTTCAATAAGGAATTTTCACGCACAGAGTTTGACAGAAAAGTGCGTGAGAATCCGATGAATGAGCATTTGATTGTAAAGGAAGAACCTGCCGAAGAAAGAAATGAAAAAGAGCCTGAGCCGGTAGTTCCCGCTTGGGAGCAGAAGAAAAAAGTCAAAGGCTTTGACTTGCACCCTGATGTATCTATGGCAGAACGCCACACCTTTAATCTCAAAGAAAATGAGGTTGAAACAGTTGGTAAAAAGGAACGCTTCCGCAGAAATATTATGGCGATACAGCTTCTAAAAAAATGTCAGGAAGAAAACAGATTTGCCACTCCTGAAGAACAGATTATCTTATCAAAGTACGTTGGTTGGGGTGGGCTTTCAGAAGCCTTTGATGAAAATAATTCAGCGTGGGCAACGGAATATCTGGAACTTTCTTCGGTATTAACACCGGAGGAATATGCTTCGGCAAGAGAAAGCACGTTGACTGCGTTCTACACGCCGCCCGAAGTTATCACAGCCATTTATAAGGCAATGGAGCAGATGGGCTTTAAGGAAGGCAACTTGTTAGAGCCGTCCTGCGGTATCGGTAATTTCATCGGTATGCTGCCGGACACAATGCAGGACAGTAAGATTTACGGTGTGGAACTTGATACGATTTCCGCAGGGATTGCACAGCAGCTTTATCAGAAAACAACCATTGCGGCACAAGGATTTGAAGAAACCAATCTGCCGGACAGCTTCTTTGATGGAGTGGTTGGCAATGTGCCTTTTGGAGATTTTAAGGTGTCGGATAAAAGGTACGACAAGCATAAGTTCCTGATACACGATTACTTTTTTGCCAAGTCCCTTGATAAGTTAAGACCCGGCGGTGTGATGGCACTTGTAACGAGCAAAGGCACAATGGATAAGGAAACTTTAGCAGTACGAAAGTATATTGCACAGAGGGCAGAGCTTCTTGGAGCAATCCGATTGCCGAATAATACCTTTAAGGGTAATGCAGGAACGGAAGTCATTTCGGATATTCTTATCCTGCAAAAGCGTGACAGACTGATAGATATTGAGCCGGATTGGGTTCATCTTGATACCGATGAGAACGGAATTAAGATGAACTCTTATTTTGTGCAGCACCCCGAAATGATACTCGGAGAAATGAAAATGGTATCGGGGCGTTTCGGTATGGAAGCAACTTGTGTGCCGTATGAAAATGCAGACCTTGCAGCACAGCTTGATGAAGCAGTAGCAAACATTCACGGAGAAATCACGGAATATGAAGCCGAGGAAGAACTGGAGGAGGAAGATAATTCTATTCCGGCAGACCCGGCAGTGAGAAACTTTTCATATACGGTGGTAGACGATAAAATCTATTATCGTGAAAATTCCCGTATGACTCCGGTGGAAGTGTCGGCAACCGCAGAGAACCGAATTAAGGGTATGATTGCTATTAGAAATTCCGTCAGAACGCTGATTGAATTGCAGACAGAAGATTACCCTGACAGCGAAATCAAAGCGGAGCAGGAGCGATTAAACAGACTTTATGATACCTTTTCAGGTAAGTACGGACTCATTAACAGCCGTGCAAATACCTCTGCTTTTTCGCAGGACAGTTCATTCTCTTTGCTTTCCGCATTGGAGATAATCGGAGAGGACGGAGAACTGGAACGTAAGGCTGATATGTTTTCTAAGAGGACAATTAAGCCGCATACTCCGGTTACTTCTGTTGATACGGCAAGCGAAGCGTTGGCGGTATCTCTTGGAGAAAAAGCCACGATTGATATGGACTATATGATGGAGCTTTCCGGTAAATCGGAGAATGAAATCTTTGAGGACTTAAAGGGTGTTATCTTCCTAAACCCGCTTTATGAGTATGGAAATTCTTACGAACCGAAGTATCTGATGGCTGATGAATACCTTTCGGGTAATGTCAGGGAAAAGCTGAAGATTGCAAAGAACTCGGCAGAACTCTATCCGGAAGATTATAAGGTCAATGTGGAAGCACTTCAAAAGGTGCAGCCGAAAGACCTGACTGCAAGTGAAATTTCCGTGCGACTTGGTGCAACTTGGCTGCCACCGGACGATGTGCAGGAGTTTATCTTTCATTTGCTTGAAACACCACGCTATGCACAGTGGAATATCAAAGTTCACTTCTCTCCATTTACGAGTGAGTGGAATATTGAGGGCAAATCTTACGACAAAGGAAATGTAAGGGCATATAACACTTACGGAACTTCCCGCATCAATGCCTATAAGATTATTGAGGAAACGCTGAATTTAAAAGATGTGCGTATCTTTGATTATATCGAAGATGATGAGGGAAAGAAAAAGGCTGTCCTGAATAAAAAGGAAACAGCGATTGCTCAGTCGAAGCAGGAAATGATTAAGCAGGAATTTCAGGACTGGATATGGTCTGACCCAGAACGAAGGGAAAGGCTTTGCAAATCCTACAATGAGAAATTCAATAGCGTCAGACCTCGTGAGTATGATGGAAGTCATATCATCTTCAATGGTATGAACCCTGAAATTGAACTCAGGGAACATCAGAAAAATGCGGTTGCCCATATCCTTTACGGAGGAAATACGCTTCTTGCACACGCAGTCGGAGCAGGAAAAACTTTTGAAATGGTAGCGGCAGCACAGGAGTCGAAAAGGCTTGGACTTTGTAATAAGTCACTGTTTGTTGTACCAAATCACTTGACCGAACAATGGGCGGCTGAGTATTTGCAGCTCTATCCGGCGGCGAATATCCTTGTCGCAACAAAGAAAGATTTTGAAACCAAGAACCGTAAAAGGTTCTGCGGCAGGATTGCAACCGGAGATTATGACGCAGTTATCATCGGACATTCACAGTTTGAGAAAATCCCGATGTCCATTGAAAGACAGAGGGCAATCTTAGAACAGCAACTTGAGGAGATAACCGGAGGAATTGCAGAACTCAAGCGAAACCGAGGGGAAAACTTCTCCATAAAACAGCTTGAAAAGTCAAAGAAATCCATCAAGCAGAAACTTGATAAACTCAATGACCAGACGAAAAAAGATGATGTTGTAACCTTTGAGGAACTTGGTGTAGACAGGCTTTTTGTTGATGAAAGCCATTATTACAAGAACCTTTATCTTTATACAAAAATGCGTAATGTGGGCGGTATCGCACAGACGGAAGCACAGAAATCTTCCGACCTCTTTATGAAGTGTCGTTACCTTGACGAGATTACCGGAGGGCGAGGAACCGTATTTGCAACGGGTACACCTATCTCAAACAGTATGGTGGAACTCTATACGATACAGCGATATTTGCAGTACAACACGCTTGTGAAAAATGGGTTGCAGCACTTTGATGCCTGGGCTTCCACTTTCGGAGAAACCATTACGGCAGTGGAACTTACACCGGAAGGAACAGGATACAGAGCAAAGACAAGGTTCGCAAAATTCTATAACTTGCCGGAACTAATGGCGATGTTCAAGGAGATTGCGGACATTAAAACAGCAGATATGTTGAACCTGCCAGTACCGGAAGCAAAGTACCATAACATTGCAGTAAAGCCGTCGGAAATGCAGAAGGAAATGGTTGCTTCCCTTGCAGAGAGAGCCGAGCAGGTGCGTGGCGGCGGTGTGGATTCAAGCGTAGATAATATGCTGAAAATCACGAATGACGGAAGAAAACTGGCTCTTGACCAGCGTATGCTAAACGATATGCTGCCTGATTTTGAGGGCAGTAAAATCAATGCCTGCGTCGATAACATCTATCGGATATGGGAAGAAAATATCGACAAAAAATCGGCACAGCTTGTGTTCTGCGACCTTTCCACTCCGAAGAATGATGGCACATTTTCCGTCTACAACGACATCAGAAAGAAGCTGATTGAGAGAGGTATTCCTGAAAGTGAAGTGAAGTTCATACACGAAGCCGACACGGATATGAAGAAAAAAGAACTGTTCCAAAAGACCCGCAAGGGAGAAGTCAGGGTGCTTCTTGGCTCTACTCAGAAGATGGGAGCAGGAACGAATGTGCAAGACAAACTTATTGCACTTCACGATGTGGATTGTCCGTGGCGACCTTCAGATTTGGAGCAGCGTTCCGGTAGAATTGTCCGTCAGGGCAATGAAAATCCGCAGGTAGAGATTTATCGCTATGTAACAGAGCAGACCTTTGATGCATACCTCTATCAGCTTGTGGAAGGTAAGCAGAAGTTCGCAAGTCAGATTATGACGAGCAAATCTCCGGTCAGGTCGGCAGAGGACATTGATGAAACCGCACTGTCCTATGCAGAGATAAAAATGCTTGCAACAGGCAATCCGTATATCAAAGAAAAGATGGACTTAGACATTCAGGTGCAGAAGCTGAAGATGTTAAAATCCAATTTCTTATCGGAGAAATACGGACTGGAGGATAAGGTCATCAAGTTCTATCCACAACAGATTGCTTACTTAAAATCCCGTGTAGAGGGACTTACAAAAGATGTTGAAACAGCAAAATCACACCCGAAACCGATAGACGAGCAGCCGCTTGGAATGATGGTATCGGGTGTTTCTTATTCCGAAAAAGCCGAAGCAGGTCAGGCAATCATCAATGCCTGCAAGTCAATGAACAGTCCTGATGCGATACCACTTGGCGAGTACCGTGGCTTTCAAATGGAACTGTATTTTGATACGGTGCAGCGTAATTATGTTGTGAAATTAAAAGGCGAAACGAGCAGAGATGTACCGCTTGGCGATGATTCTCACGGTAATATCGTGAGAATAGATAACGGCATAGAACGCTTTGAGGAAGCACTTGCTGATACGAAAAACAGCCTTGAAAATACGGAGAAGCAGTTTGAAACAGCGAAGCAGGAAATCGAAAAGCCGTTTGCAAAGGAGGAAGAATTGAGGGCAAAAACTGCCCGACTTGATGAGCTGAATATCCTGCTCAATATGGATAAAAAAGAAAATGAGATTGTCGGCGGAGAACCTGATGAGGGCGAAATGATTGAAAAGAAGTCAAGAAATTTTGAAAGATGAGTTTAGAATTGCGGTATGGAAAAATCCCATACCGCAGATAGTATGTTAGGTAAGATGGTACAAAGTTATACTGTC
>ERZ839741.2733-NODE-2733-length-15487-cov-2.369557_pt1 | contig 15487 bp, 18 predicted proteins | sample MGYA00519880_ERZ839741 | MGnify/ENA primary metagenome ERZ839741 (study PRJEB31850, sample SAMEA3708851) | human gut metagenome | biome: human gut; feature: human-associated habitat; material: faeces | place: China | collected 2014 ...
CAATTAAAATCCCGCACCCAGCCGGTGCAGTTCGAACTGGGAAGAGAGCCGGATTTCCTTTGCGTCACACCGCAGGAGTAACGGGAGCTTTATCAAAAGCAAAAAACACCACCGGAAGGAAGTCCTAACAGGTCTTCTCTCCGGTGGTGTTTTCTTATATATGAAAAGATTACAATAGCTCTTTAAATGATGAATGCCTCCAGTTATTTCTTGTTTTGTTATAGAGAAAGAAAATTTACAGAGGAATACAAGGACAAGGAGCTGTTCCCAATGGGAACAGCTCCTTGTTTTACAGAAAATAAAATCAACTATTTTGCTTTTCTTGCATCTCTGATAGCGACCATTTCTTCGTAGGTGTAGCCATCTTTGCAGGTTTCAAAGTTTTTGATTTTTTCTTTTGCCCATTCGCCCTGTGTATTGAAGCGGCTCAGTGCGAAGGAAGAAGTGGTGCTGGAAGGCATTACGAGAGCGTGCTCCAGCAGGTAAGCTTCTGCGGTTGCAAGAGCATCGTAACGTGCATCCATATCCTTGGTAATCACAACAGCTTCGTTTACCAGTTTGGTAAATTCAGTAAACTGTGCAATTACCTCTTTGTTGTAATCTTTTTCCGGGAGGTCTTTGATGTTTTCAAAAGAAGTAGCGTACCATGCAGCATCACTGTCGTTTACCATCTGAGTGAGGTAGTTTTCAGGGTCGCTGTAGTCTGCTCCCCAACCACTGGTCTGAACAGACTGGAGTTTAGGAGTACGAACTTCCTGGTTGATACTGGAAACGTACTGGTTGATTTTTACAGTGATGAAGTCATCGCCGAGGGAATTTTTGAATACAGTCTGAAGAACGCTTGCCATGTCGAGAGCCTGCTGGTTACCACCTTTGACGAACCAATCCAGTTCAACCGGGAAGGTAACGCCCTGAGCGGTCAGCTCTTCCATCGCTTTTGCTTTGTATTCCTGTCCTTTTTCTGGGTCAAAACGGGTTGGCTTGCCTTCTACCTTTGGCTCTGCTGGCAGGTTGATTTTCTCTTTTACTAAATCGGTGTAGTCTCTGCCGTCAGAAGTGTAGCTCAGACGATCGCAGGTGAAGGTATCGTTCTGGCAGGAAAGTGGGTCAAGGGTGTTTTCACGACGGAGGAAGTCGGTGAGGTCCAGACCATAGTACATTGCTTTACGGAAGTTTTCGTTAGCGATTGCTTTGTTCCAGTTTACATCTTCGGAACCATCTTCCAGATGTTTGTCGTAGTTCCAATGGAACTGGTTGGAGTAAGCAGCCGGAACGTCTGGAACCAGGTAGTCATGGAATTCATGGTTTGGATTTTCGCTGATGGTTTTAACCATGGATTCGCCGAGTTTAACGTAGTCCACTTCACCGGACTGATACAGCTGGTAAGCAACGTCGTTGGACTCTACCATTCTAATGGTAACAGTGTCGAACAGGAAGCAGTCTTTGTCCCAGTATTCAGGGTTTTTAGTGAGGACTTTTTCATTGCCCTGCAGATAAGAGGTCATGGTGTAGCAGCTGTTGTACCACATATTTTCGTTGTTCATTGCACGAACGCCGTCAACGCCGCCCAGTTCGTCGATCATAGCCTGAGACATTGGCATACCGGTGGTGTAAGACATCAGAGAATCGAAGTAAGGTTTTTCAGCGGTGCAGGTGTAGTGCAGGGTGTAGGCATCTGGAGCTTCAACAGCAACCATTTCACGGAATTTAGAACCTTCACCAGCGGTGAGAGCATAAGCTTCTTCTTTGGACAGACCTTTGGTGTAATCGTAGTACTCCTGCGCGCCTTTGATCATCTGGCAAGGCATAGAGGTTCCGATGGAGTCGTTTTTGTGGAAGTTCAGGGTCCATTCCAGAGCGGTCAGGAAGTCGTCTGCAACGCAGTCCGCTTTCACATTGCCGTTCATGTCAACCCATTTTACATCGTTGCGGAGTTTGAAGGTCCAGTTAAGACCGCCGTCTTCGGTACCCCACTCGGTCGCAACACATGGATGACGTTTATCGAGGCTGTCTTTTTCCAGAAGACCTTCAACGAGGTTGAAAAGAATTTCAAAGTCTTCGTTGGTTTCGCTGTGCAGAATGTTGAAGGTAGTCAATTCATTCTGAGCCAGTTTTGGCAGCACCAGATCGGTGATTTCGTGTTTGCCGGTGACAGCAGAAGCATCAGCCGTTTTGTCCTCGTCTTTTTTGTCTGTTGCTTCGTCTTTGGTTTCAGTGGAAGCAGCATCGCTTGGTTTTTCTTCCTCGGTAGCAGGTGCATTACCGGTGCAGGCAGTCAGAGTCATCATAGCAGCTGCACACAGAGCCAGCACTTTTGTTGCTGTTTTGTTCATTATTATATCCTCCTTAGACCTCTTACAAAAAATTTTGCCCATCCGTATGGATGCGCCCATTGTTTTGTACCATAGAATACAAAGCAACGAGCGCATATTTTCCGTTTTGCAAAAATATTTTGTTCTGATTTTAAAAGTGGCAGATGAAAAAACACACAAAGCCATATCACTTGCACATTGAATCATAGCAGATAAAAAAGTTTGTGTCAATAATGACAATAAAAAAAGAACGAAAAGTAAATATTTTCAAGTGCTTCCACCGCAATATTTGTCGACTCTTCACATATTTGCTTTAAAACGCTAAATCAAATGAACAGGCTTTTGCTAGATATTGACAAAGAATAATGAAGATAATTATTAGAAAAAACCAAAAGATGACAGAATATTAAGAGCTTTTTATTTTTGTTTTATAGAAAACTCTCTATTGGTTTTTCCTTAGGTTGGCGACGACCAACTGATAGCCCGTGATGCCCGTGTGACGTCCAAATAGATCCAACTAGTTCCGATCTGTTCTCTCTACTGTTTTAGGAACAAGGATGAAAACACGCAAAAAAAGACTCACCGTCTGTTGACGATGAGTCTATACTTGGAAGGAGTGGATGCTTTGGGAACTACTTTCGACGCGAGCGCCTTGCCGGATTAAAAGAAAAGAGTCTAGACGCGATTTGCGTCCAGACTCAGTCTGGTGGTTGCGGGAGCTGGATTGATATATTACCAAGAATCCTGTTGCGGTTTGGCATGGATGAAGCTGTTGCAATAAGCAGCCGGCAGGATAGATAAAGGTATAGTAGCGGGGGAATGGCTGCCATAATAAAAGCGGGTCCTTCCTACGGGGTGGGGGACTGCGGGTGCTAAATTAGCGCGCAGGTTGTCTCTGGATAGGGCAAAAAAACTAGGGTAACAAAGTTACAATTTCCATACTGATAAAAACTGAATAAAGCGCACAACTAAGGGAAATTTAGCCTTTTCTTGTGCGTTTTTTTTGTTACCTTGAATGACAATTTAGGGTAACAATTACTTGACAATTTTTTTGACAAGGAAAATCCGCTACAATTTCCCCTTCGGGTATTTCAATTCAATGTATCTTTCTGCTTGTGACCTATCGCTTCTACGCCAGCTTTTAAGGCTTGTTCCCCGATACTCGTTATAACTTTGGTCGAAGGAAAGAAAAGGATACAGGCGGGCGGCGTGGGGGCTACTACGCAACGCCCTGAACGATTTTACCTCCTGCGCTCTGATAGCATTAAGCGTCACCCCTTCCAGGTCTGCAATTTCTTTAAAGGTCAAGCCCTGAAAGAAGTGCTGCCGGATATGCTTCGCCCTGTAGTCAGGCAGGGAAGCAAGGGCTTTCTCCAGTGCGTCATGTAGCTGGTGGGTGTAAACATCGTCTTCTATCTGGGTAAAAGGGTCTTTGCTGTCTGCAATCGTGTCCAGCAGGGTTATATCTTCCCCTTCATCCTGATTTGTAGCGGGCGCGTCCAGAGAATAGGCAGAATCCAGCGGTTCCCGTCTGCTGGAACGAATCCCGGCGGCTTTTCTGAAAACGTTCTTTAGCTTGAATTTATAGCAGGTCAGGAAGGTTCCTTTGTCAGCGTCAAAATAATCTATCGCCTGTAGGAAAGCGAACCAACGGCACTGTAGCAGGTCTTCTAAATCCAGTTTACCATATCCACCCAAACGGGCGTGAAAGCGTGCAGCCAGCATATACCCGAAGTATTGAGTCTGATTCCAAAGCGCTGTCATATACTCTTTATGCCCTGCCTGAATCAGGGTGCAAAGTTCTTCATTGGTCATCTTGTGTCTGTTTCCTCCTGTCCTGCGATATGGTAGGGGTATAACAAATTGGTACACCCCTTTACGCTGTCATAAACTCGACGCCGTTTTGTCGTCCAGTGTTCCGGCTGTCCGTCCTCTGGTCGTTGCGACTTCCTGCAATCGCGGTTTGCTATGTCAGATATAGGGTCACGAATTGTTACCCCATAGTAAGAAGGCAATCTGCTCAATTTTGAGCTTATCGGTCAACCTGGGTGGCGATTCACCACCCCCCCTCATAAGAAAAGTAAAACCCCGCTACTGGGGAACCGGCGAAGGGAACTGTTTCCAATAGCGGGGGCGTCTTAAAATTAGTTTTTGGTTTCTCCTACGAGTTCGGCACACGCTTTAAAGCCAGCAAAGAAGGCGTCAACTTCTGTAAGCTCAATAAGGCTATTCACCAATCGTTGCAGTTCTTCTTTCTCTTCTGCGCTGATAAGAAGCCCGCTCACATGGTCAATGACTTTTTGCTTTACAAAAGTATCTGTTTCTGTAGGCTCAATGAGAGTATCCATAAAGCGGCAAAGATCTTCCCTCTGCTCTTCCCTGACTGGAAGGGCGTTCACCTGGTCAATGATTGCTTTTTTCGCAAAGTGAAAACCTTCCTTGTGTTCGATATTCAGCTTGTAGCTATCCTGATTTTCGATTTTTGCTTTCATCTTTTCCTAGTTCCTTTCATTTTATATATCTTAGTCATCAGCTCTGCAACGAGCTATGAAGCCTGTCTATTTTCTCTGCGGGTCCTTTGCTTTTTGCCTGTAGCGGGACTGTCAGGGTGTTCTTGCTTAGAACAGTATGCTTCGATAAGCCAGCCAGTAAGCCCAAAAAACAGCATAGAGAAGAACATAGCGGACAAAACGATAAATAAGTTTAGCATGTCTTGTCCTCACTTTCTGGGTTGTCCGGCTCCATGCAGCCAAATTCTTCTTCACACGCTTCCAAATCAAAGAGGCGTTCCCCGGAGGCAATCGCGTTACAAAAGCGGTCTAATGTTTTCATGGCGTATTCTCCAGTCTCGAACCGCGCAATCGGGAAGTCTTTACCCTGAATATAAATACCCCAACTTTGGTAATCGTCGTTCGGGTCCATTTTGGCAGTCAGGCGTTCAACCTTCTCAACGCAAGTATAATAGTCCCTGTATCCACCGAGAAAAGGAATAACCCAATATTTAACGAACATCCTTTTTCACCCCTTCCAGAACGTAGCGTTTCCGGGCAATCATCCCCGCTACAAAAGCCTGCGCTTCGGGGGAATCAAATTCTTCTGGAATATCGAAGGCTTCCCCGGATTTAAGATAGGCTTCAAAAAAGCACAAAGCAATCATAATATCAGTGTCGGTTAAGTTTCCCATTGTTTTTTTCTCTCTTTCCCTGTACAATAGTACAGATAGACTTTTTTCTTTTTCGTGTCCGTCCTTTGCAGTTCCGATGCAAGGGGCGGTCTTTTTTATGTATCCAGTTTTGTCCAGTAGTAGCAGGCTGCGGGGGCGTGCCCTCTGGTGGTAATAAATACGGGTCAAGCTGATTCCTCCAACTTTTTTATTTTGCTTTTTTCTTCCACCCAAACAAGGTTTTCCCAACCCTGCTGGGAAAATTTTGTATTTGTTAGTCGCTCTATCGTGTCAGCCATCAGGAGAACGACCCTGTCGCCGTCTGGGGCGGTTTTCTGTATCTCTCGGTTAATTTCCCTCATGTTATCACTGACCTTTAGAGAGCCTTCTAGGTAGCTCTTATAGACGGTCATCATCTTTTCGTGATTATCCTTCGCTTCCTCGTAGGCTTTTACAATCTTCTTCTTTTCGGTAACGGCTTCTTCTTCGCTGATAGCCCCCAGACCAAACAGTTTGTACAGGTTCTTCATGCAAAGGAAAAATAGCTGGTCTGGCTGAGTAAGCAGTTCGGGCATGGGCTTCTGTTTGTATGCCAGCTTTTCAAGCTCTTTTAATTCCATGCGGTCACTTCCTTTTGTCTGTTTGTAAGAGAAGCGTAAGAATTGTAATAAGCGGTATTACATTTTTATTACACCAATTTTCCGCATAGTTAAGCCATTTATAAGAATATGTAATACTGTAATACTAAATATTATGTATATCTATATAAGAGAGAATATATATCATCCGTTCTACTGTCTTGTACCTTGTATATATATTTTCTCTTTATATATTGCTTTCCTCGGTATTACGGTATTACAGTATTACATGGCTTGTTTATGCGGTTTTTTGGGTATTACGCCTTATTACAAGGTCTTACATTTTGCTTTAATCGTCAGGTATCAGGTGTATTTCCTCGTCATCTAGTGGATTTTCCCCTAGCATATCCTCTGGAAGTTCTTTCTGTCGGATGCAGATACACGCCTTTGATATGCCGTTGATTCTGACCGCCATAGTGAAGCCCCTGCTAATATTGAGTAAGTTATTATCCCTCATCCAGCTTTTTAGCGCCTTTCCTGATATGTTGTTGTCTGCACAAATTCCGTCAAAAACTGTTGATAAGACGCAAAAAATCCCGTTGTCATACTTTCCCCAGACTTCGCGGTCATCAGATTCCCCGCAAAACTTGTTTTTGTTTTGGGTGAAGTAGTCCATCAAGAATTCATAGGCTCTATCTTGCGTAGAGACTTCTTTTTTTGTCTTTAGTAGCGGCTTTATGTCCTCTACTGTCAGCTCTTGTCCGTCCTCAAATATCCATTGAGTTGCCAGAGAATCAGCGGTCAATAATAAGGCTGCGGCTCCTATCTGCTTGTCTGTAATATCTTCCAGTTCCGCTAGTTTACTGTAATATTTCTGATATACCCCTTTGGCGGCTTCAACCCCGCCCGGTTTTTGAAGGCTCGCTATAAAGTCCATCCCGGCAAATCCATAGTTTAACTGCACCTTCTGCGCTATCTCCCGGGGATTTGTAAACAGCTTGTCTTTACATTCCACTTCAATGACCCTGTTAACCGCTCCACCGCCGCTGAGTGCGCCTGTAATGGGCATTTCTCCTGTAGTGATAAAAACACATGACCAATATTCTGTATGCTGTATGCCGCCCATACGGTTTCCCCTTGTGCGTCCTGCGCCCTCGGTCAGTTTATATAAGGTCTTTCGGTCTGCCTGCGTTTGTAGCTCGTCCAGACAGACAGGGAGGGAATTTAAAAAACCTGCTGTTCTTTCAAGTCCGACCTCTGTACTATCGAAGGTCTGCCAGTAGTTCCCCTTGTCCGGGCACGCCCAGACCGAAGCCGCCAGCATTAAGCCGACCGTTTTTCCGGCTTCTGTACCGCCCCAAACATGAGTGAAGAAGGGGAGAACCCCAACAGGCTTAATAAGGACACTTGCGAATGACGCCGCCAGCATAACCCTAGCAGGCAAACTCATAAGCCTAGCCGCCCTGGCGGTAAAAATCCATGATTCATAGTCACCATGCGTCCTGATACTCTCGTAAATCCTCTTGAAATTGCTTTCTCCATCAAAAACAAGGTCTTCGATATACGGGGAAAAGGCAAGGTCTGCGCTCTGGTCTATCCATCCCATACGGGAAACGCTCATTCTTGTTGGAATATCATCGTAATTAAGGCTGTCTACATCATGCAGATACCGTACAAGTAAGCGGCTGTTTTCGCTGGTAACTGCTATGTCATCGTCTGCTAAATCGAGAATCGCCGCATTGCTTGCCAGCGTCTTCCTGTCCCGGACAACATACCGCCAGCCCCCGCTTCCCCGCCGGAATGCTAGTTTCGTCTTCACGACCCCAGTATCAACATTTACAAGGCGCTCTACTGGTGCGATAGGGTGCGTGCAGGCGTATTCGGTAGACCCGTTGTCCTTTTGTAAGTAAACCCCGGTATCATCTGCCCGCCAGCGTCCACATTGAAGGTCTAGCTCTTGTCCGGTAAACTGCGTGCAACCGTCCGGGGCAATATTGGTTAAGATGCTGATGTTTTTAACGTATTCCTGATAGGTTTTTTTGAATCCGCGATACCCGACGGCTTTTGCAATCTTTTCCATTGCGTCCAGCTCCTGTTGAAGCCGGAACCCGTCATCGTGGAACTGATACACATAGTCGTAGGGTGCTGTACCGCTCTGGAAGTCTGCAAGCGAGTATGATTCAATCTCTGGTTCTGCGCCCGCTACTTTATCAGGCAAGGTGCTGTCTCTCATCCTCTTTTTTCACCCCCTAAAAGCAATCAGGCAGGGTAGAAAGTATCATCAATCTGTATCACTGCCTTTCAGAATAGCGTCAAGCCCGAAGCCTTCAATCAGCTTGCCGGCAATCACCTCAGCCGGAATGTCAGCCCATGTGGACCGCTCCTCGTCCAGTTCCCATTTTCCTGTAATGGGATTCTTTACCATGCAGCCGACAACCGGAATCCGGCACATTGTAGAATCTGTCATCAGTCTTTCACCTCCTCGATTAGGTCAGCGGGGTCAACCCCCAGCCCTTTTGCAATCTTCGCAAGGGTAACAGGTTGACAGGTCCCGCGGTATCTGATAATAGAGATACTTTGTTTGCAAACGCCGCTACGCTCTGAAAGCTCGGCTGCCGTCATCTGTTTTTGCGCTAGAAATAATTCTAGGTTGTGTACATTGATTTTCACTTATAATCCCTCCACTCTATCCCCGATGAACGATATTTCGTCTATAACACAAATTATAAACGTATTTTCAATTAAAGTCAATAGAGTAATTGAATTTTCGTTTAAATATGGTTATAATTAGATTGAAAGGGTGGTTTTGCATGACCGTTACAGAAAGAATAGATTGTATTATACAAAGCAGAAAAATCAGTCGTAGACAGCTAGCAATAAAAGCGGGCATCCCTCCATCATCTTTACAGTCCGCTATGGCAAGAGGGAAAAATATTTCTTTCGAAATGCTTCAGAAAATAGCCAATGCCCTAGAAGTCGATGTAAGCGAATTGCTAGGAATCAATCCTTTGCCGCCAACAACAGAGGAATGGAGAGGGAGAACCTTCAAAGTAAGCCCAGAAGGGAGAGAATTTAATGCTTTTCTTGATTTTGCAAAATCAATGGGATATGAATTTGAACCCTATGGCGATTATAACGAACCTGAAGAAGACTATGATCCAGGGTATTGGTATGATTGCCTTTTAACTGATATAAGGTCTAACAACGAAACTGCACCACATCATGACATGTATTGGATAAAATCTAGTGAGTTTGAGGAGGTAATGGATAGAGTGCAAGCCTTTTTCAAATTCCAAATGTCAGAACTCATACAAAAATACAAAGACGAACCCCCAAAATAACCTAAACTGCCGTTTTGACAGTTTAGCCCGCTGCACCCAAATCAAGATCCAGTAGCGGGAACCCGAACAAAAATAACCGGGTTCGGGACAATCTGAGGGGCTATTACTCAAAAATGGGTAGGTCTATTCCTGTTCGTCCCCACGTCTGGGGGCGGGGGAATGGGTCGCATTTCAAATGATACCCTTCCAAACACTTGTCCCCACATCTGGGGGCGGCTTTCGCTCAAAAATGAATCTGCTCAATTTTGAGCGGGGTGGTCAACCGGGGTGAGCGAAATTCTCACCCCCTTTCAAATCGGGAGGGTGCTGTCTAAGGTGGCGATTTGCCCCCTATGGTCGCGTTTCACGACCTAAGGAATCGTTATGTCATGGTCTGCTGGATGCTGGAAAGGGTGTCGTGTTTCACGACTCCCCCATCTTCGCAACAAGCTGCGAATCTATTAAATGTTGGCGGCTCAATTTTGAGCTGTTGCCATTTGTGGCAATGTAGTTAGGTCGGTAAAACACTGGGTTTCACTGACAGACCATGCCGGAACCGTTCCCCATTGGTGGTCGTTTCGGAAACGACTTTCCGAAGCCATGCCCACCAATGGGCACACCCTAACCGCTACTCTGTTTCATGGTAGCCCTGCCGGAACGGTACAAGCTGACCCCGCAATTTTGCGGCGTCCTGAATCGGGACTTCAAGTAATCCCGCTCTGGGGGCAATAAACCTACGGAAACCCATGTTTTTCCTGTAGAACCTGACAAAACCTGTAATTTCCCTTGTATATGAAAACTTAAACAATAAAAAAAAGCCCCCGTAAAGGGAGCTGGAAGGAGTAACAATGAACGCTGTTATATATGCCCGCTATAGTTCGGACAAACAGACAGAGGACAGCATAGAAGCGCAGGTAAGAGCCTGTCAGGAGTACGCCACAAAGAACAATATCAATATTATTGGGGTCTATGCAGACGAAGCCGTTTCCGGCAAGACAGCCAACCGCGCACAATATCAGAAGATGCTGCGGGACTGTGACAAAGGCACATTTGACACAATCCTGATACATAAGTATGACAGAATCGCCCGTAACCTAGGCGAGCACGTCAATCTGGAAGTAAAACTAAAAGACAAAAGGGTGACGCTGGTTGCTGTTGCGCAGGACTTCGGAACCAGCAAAGAATCTAAAATCATGCGGGCGCTCATGTGGTCCCTGTCTGAATATTACATTGATAACCTAGCAGCCGAAACAAGAAAAGGACACCGGGAAACCGCCCTGAAAGGCTTGCACAATGGCGGCTATGCCCCGTTCGGTTATGATGTAGTCAATCAGACCTATGTTATCAATGAGCTGGAAGCCGCCTATGTAAAGCGTATGTTTAATGCTGCTCTGAATCGGGAAGGGTTTACAGAACTGATAGAGGAAATGAACCGGGCAGGTATCAGGGGGAAGCGGGGGAAGCCTATCCGCTACCCGCAAATCTATGAGATTTTGCATAATGAGAAATATACCGGGGTTTATGTTTATACTCAGGAGGAAGAGCCGGACAGAGGGAACAGGCGAGCAAAGGTCAACGCCATAAGAAAAGAAAACGCCCTGCCGGCTATCATCAGCAAGGCGCAGTTTATGGAGGTGCAGCAGATTATGAAGCAAAGAAAACATTCTGGAAGAAAGTCAAACTATTTATGTAGCGGGCTTGTCTATTGTGAGTGCGGCGCTAAAATGCATGGAATGACTTCCAAACGCAAAGGGCACGAATACCGATACTTTACCTGTTCCGAGCACTGCGGCGCGCCTGTTATCCGTATGGAAGAAGTGGATGAAGCAGCCTATCACTATCTGCACACCCTTTTGTCAGAAGAGAACCAGGACCGCATAGCGGATGCACTGAGACTGTATCAGGCAGGAGAGGGCAGCCGCATGACCGAATTTAAACAGGTCTTAGCAAAACGGATAAGGGAAAAGGAAGAGCAGTATCAATCCCTGATGGAAAATCTTTCAAGCGGCATACTGCCAAAAGAGGTTGTAAGCGATATAGCGGAACGGATGCAGCAGATAAAAGAAGAGATTGCTGTACTGGAAGCAACAGAACCACCCAAAGATTTTACAGTAGAGCAGATTCATTCATGGCTGGAAGCACTGAAAGCCGCCCCGGATGATAAAGCTGTTCGCCTTTTGGTTTCTCGTATTGAGGTAAAACAAAAGACCGTCTTCAACATAGCAAGTACATTGAAAGCGGTCTTATGTGAAACTGGTTGCGGGAGCTGGATTTGAACCAACGACCTTCGGGTTATGAGCCCGACGAGCTACCAAACTGCTCCATCCCGCGATATTTATTTTTCAGTGCCTAATTATAATACCATATTTGCTTTACAAATGCAAGCCCTTTTTTCAAAAAAATATAACAAATAATTAGAAGAAGCGGAAACATACAGAAAATCCAACAAAAAACTGCCTCCTCTTTCGATATAATAAAAGGAGGCAGCTTGCATATCGTTTTATTCAGCGTCATCCTCATCGGACGAGGTGTCCTCGTCGGAGAGAGGTTCATCTGCGTGTTCGACATACTGTGCGGCGATGTATTCAGAATCGTCGTCGTCCATCAAAAGGTCATCGTCAAAATCGTCACAGCAGAGTTCTTTTTTCTTGCGCATCCAGGCAGCCAGTGCAATCACCAGACCCACCAGGGAAACTCCAAGCGCGATCAAAGAAATCAGCACGCTTTTTTTCATGGAAGCTACACCCCTTTACAATGTTGATAGCATCTTTGTGCTTCTAGGCTTCATTATACCCAATTTACAGGAAAATTACAATTCATTTTTGGGAAGAAAATTTTCCGAAGGAAATTTTCTATAAAAATTGGCTTCCTTCTATCGCCGAAAATCACGACTCCGTTTAGTCCTTTTTGTCCTCCATACAGCGGATCTGCTTGGAAAGGCGCTGCATCCGCTGGTCGGTCTGAGAGATGATGTCCGCGCACTCGCGCAGTTCGCCAACTACACAGTCCGGGACTTCATGGCTGGCTTTGTAATGGATTTGATGTTCCAGGCTTGCCCAGAAATCCATGGCGATGGTGCGCAGCTGGACCTCGACCCGCACCAGCTCCTTGTGGTCAGACAAAAAGACCGGTACGCTCAGCACCAGATGGTAGCTGCGGTAGCCGTTGGGCTTTGGATTTTGGATATAATCTTTCTTCTCCACCACCTTCAGGTCATCCTGTCGGGTCAGCATATCTGCTACCGTATAGATGTCCTCGATAAAAGGGCAGATGACACGAATGCCGGCGATGTCGTTGAGGTTGGTTTTAATGGATTCCAGCGAGATGGGAAAGCCTTTTCGGTGCATCTTTTCCAAAATGCTCATCGGGGATTTGACACGGCTTTTAATGGATTCGATGGGGTTGTGCTTGCTGAATCGTGCGTCCCGCTGCAAGATTTCCAGCTTGGTCAAAACCTCTTGAATGCCGGATTCATAGATTGCCATACTTTGCTGAATGCCGCTGAGCAGTTCGATGAGATCGTGCGAGGACTGAAGGCGCGCGATGTCATCCATCAGTTTTTTGCTGTTGTAAATCTGTCCCATTTTGTTGTACAGTTCCTTTCTCGTTCGATGATAAGCCAGATGGCTTTCATACTGTTACATTTTAGTTTAATGAAAAAGTATGTCGAAATCAATGGTAAAAAAGAAAAGAAACTTTGAATCCACACCCTTTATTTTGATTGACAAACGGGAGGAAAATGTTTTATTATAGTAAAGATATAACAGTTGTTACAAATATATAGTGAACAATACCATTACATATCGTATTCCGAGCTACTTTTGAGGGAGGGAATATCTTGGAACAACATCAGCCGCGGCTGAATATCGTGCTGTTTGAGCCGCAGATTCCCCAGAACACCGGTAATATTGCGCGCACCTGTGCCTGCACCGGAGCGCGTCTGCATCTGGTAGGACCGATGGGATTTTCCATCGACGACAAAAAACTCAAGCGTGCCGGTCTGGACTACTGGCACTATTTGGACATCACCTATTATGAGAATACACAGGAGTTTTTGGAAAAGCATTCGGACGACTCGCTCTTCTTTTTTACCACAAAGGGAAGAAAGGTCTATTCCGAGCAGAGCTACCCGGACAACTGCTACTTGATTTTTGGCAGGGAGGATGCCGGAATCGACGAGCACATCCTGCTGCGCCATCCCGACAACTGTCTGCGCCTGCCGATGATTGGACCGGTGCGCAGCCTGAACCTGTCCAACACCGTTGCTATCGCTGTATACGAGACGTTGCGTCAATGGGAATTCCCTGCGCTGCAAAATGAAGGGCAGCTGCATCAGTTTTGCTGGGATGACCCGGTTTCGTTTGATTAAAAGGAGAAATTATGACAGAACAGAAGATTTTTTTCATCACCGATTCTGCCTGTGACATCCCGCCGCAGGAGGAAGCACAGCTGGACAACCTGTGCATCCTGCCCATCCCGGTCACCGCAGACGGAGAAGGCTATTACGAGAGGGAGAGCTTTACCGCAGAAGAATTTTATGACCTGATTGAGCGCTGTAAGGAGATTCCGGTTACCTCGCACATTCCGTCCATCACCTTCCAGGAGCGCTATGAGCAGGCGTGGGAGAAGGGCTACACCCATCTGGTGGTACTGACCATCTACTCGGGCGCCTCCTCCATGTACCACTCGGCACTGATGGCAAGGGACGCCTTTTTGGAGGAGCATCCGGGAGCCATGACCATCGAGGTCATCGACTCCAACTGCTACACGGTGGGATACGGCTATCCGCTGATGCAGGCGTGCAAAAAAGCGCAGCAGGGAGCCGAGTTTGAGCAGGTCGTTGCCTATATCCGCGATTACCTTGACCGAGTCCGCATCTATTTTAGTCCCTTCACCCTGCAATATGTCAAAAAATCCGGCAGGGTCAGCTGTACCGCAGCCTTTGTTGGGGAGCTGATTGGTCTGCGCCCGGTTATTTCGGCAGTCGGAACCACCAGCGTGGTCGAAAAGGTGCGCGGCAATGCAGCCATCCTTTCCAGCATGGAAAAGATGTTTGCTGCCCAGCGCAGTAAAAAACAGGAGAATGCCCCCTACATGATTTTGGTGGCAAGGGACACCCCTGCTAGCCAGGAGCTGGCCCAGGCGTGCGAAAAGATAGCGGGTTATCCGCCGATGGGTATCTATAAGATTGGAGCAGCAATCACCATCAATACCGGTCCGCAGATTATCGGACTGACCTTCTTGGCAGATTAGCCGCACAGAGGAAGGAAGGGAGAAGAAGCTTGTTTCACGGAGCTTTGATTTTGGAGGGCGGAGGCTTTCGTGGCGTCTACACCGCAGGGGTCCTGGATTTTTTCATCGACCGCAAGGCGATGTTTTCCTCAGTCTACGGCATTTCGGCGGGAGCCTGCAACGCGCTCAACTATCTGTCGCAGGACAGGGGAAGATACATCGAGATTGCAAAACGGTTCTGCAATGACCCACGTTATATGGGAGTGGGTCAGCTGCTGAAAACCGGTTCCATCTTCAACTGGCAGTTTTCTTTTTATGAAATCCCGGAGCGCTATATCCCGTATGATTACGATACCTTTGAAAAATATCCCGGCAAGGCCTACAGTGTGGTGACCAACATCGAGACCGGCCATGCGGAATATCCCCTGATCGAAAACGTGTTTGAGCAGATGGACACGCTGCGGGCCTCTGCGTCGCTGCCCTTTGTTTCCAAGCCCGTGGCGGTTGGGGACGGATTGTATCTGGACGGCGGCATCGTGGACAGCATCCCCTTTGAGGCCATGCGGACGCTGGGCTACGACCGGCTGGTAGTCGTCCTGACCCGGGACGGCTCCTACCGCAAGGGGCCCATGCCCTCCCTGCCTATCGACCTGTGGTACGGAAAATATCCTGCCCTGCAGCAGCGGCTCCGCTGCCGTCACGAGGCCTACAATCAAAGTCTCGACCGTCTGCGCCAGCTGGAGCAGGACGGCGTCGCCAAGGTCATCCGTCCCCGCCGCCCCATCGAAATGGGCCGGTTGGAACGAGACCCGGCGGTGCTGCAGCGGGTGTACGATCAAGGATATGCCGGCGGCCAGAAAACAGAGCTGTAAAGAAAATTCC
>ERZ839741.2737-NODE-2737-length-15479-cov-3.440223_pt1 | contig 15479 bp, 14 predicted proteins | sample MGYA00519880_ERZ839741 | MGnify/ENA primary metagenome ERZ839741 (study PRJEB31850, sample SAMEA3708851) | human gut metagenome | biome: human gut; feature: human-associated habitat; material: faeces | place: China | collected 2014 ...
TGGAAAGGAATTGCCTCCGGTTTCTCAGGAGAGCAGAGAGTATCTCCGATGGAAATATCTGTGATACCTGATACTGCAACAATAGATCCGATTGTAGCTTCTTTTACTTCTACACGGTTCAGTCCGTCGAATTCATAGAGCTTACCAATTTTTACACGCTGCTGTTTGTCCGGGTCATGATGGTTTACAAGAACCATATCCTGGTTTACAGCGATTGTACCGTTCTCTACTTTACCAACTCCGATACGACCAACATATTCATTGTAGTCAATCGTGCTGATCAGCATCTGGGTCGGAGCTTCCGGATCACCTTCCGGAGCAGGAATGTAGTCAAGGATAGTCTCGAACAGTGGTTTCATATCCTGTTTTTCATCAGAGAGATCAAGGACAGCAACACCAGCCTTTGCAGAAGCGTATACAAAAGGACATTCAAGCTGATCTTCGTTAGCATCTAAGTCGATAAATAACTCTAATACTTCATCAATTACTTCGTTAGGTCTTGCTTCCGGTCTGTCAATCTTGTTGATACATACAATAACAGGTAAGCTTAATTCTAATGCTTTCTTTAAAACGAATCTTGTCTGAGGCATTGCACCTTCAAAAGCATCAACAACTAAAACAACACCGTTTACCATTTTAAGAACACGTTCTACTTCTCCACCAAAATCAGCATGACCCGGTGTATCAATAATGTTAATCTTTGTATTCTTATAAGTTACTGCTGTATTCTTAGAAAGAATTGTAATACCTCTTTCTCTTTCAATATCATTTGAATCCATTACTCTTTCAGCAACTTCCTGATTTTCTCTAAAAACACCACTTTGCTTTAAAAGTTCATCTACTAATGTTGTTTTACCATGGTCTACATGGGCAATAATGGCAATGTTTCTAACATCTTCTCTAATCATCTTTTATCTCCTTATTTGTATTTATTAATCTGCTTTTTATAATATGCGTTAATTGTTAGTTTCTATAATAAACCTACGTTATATACTTTTTCAAAAGTAATTTCAAAACTCACTTTCACTAATCTGCACATAGGCATAACCTTATCCATTTTATCACAAACTTAATTTTTTTCAATCTTTTCCTATTATAATGAATTTATTTGTATTTTGTTACGTTTACAACTAGCGTTTTTTCCATTATTTCTATTTTGTATTTATATAGTGAAGTTAATCAGTACATTTTTGCTTATATTCAATATCATCAACTCTGCTAAATACCGCCTGTCCGTTAGTAGCCTCTACCACCTGACTTTTAAATTTTTCAAAATTTTCTTTTGGCATTTCAATATCTAATTTAACATTTGCGCCGTACTCTTCTTTTGCTTCTATATTCATTTGTGCAATTATATATTTTATTTTTCCAATGCTATTGTAATCACACTCAACTGAAAAACTAACACCTTCGCAAACTCTCAAAAGCCGACTGTTTTCTATTGCTGCCTTAGAGCTTTGACCGTACGCTCTTACAAGCCCACCTGTGCCAAGCAATGTACCACCAAAATATCTTGTAACAATTATAAGGGTGTTATGGATATTACCTTTTGTCAGCACTTCCAAAATCGGTTTACCTGCTGTTCCCTGGGGTTCTCCATCATCACTGAATCTCTGCACTTCATTGTTCTTTCCTATTACAAAAGCGAAACAGTTATGCCTTGCATCCCAATACTGTTTCTTAGTTTTCTCTATTATTTCTAATGCCTGTTCCTCAGAATCAACGGGAAAAACATTGGCAATAAACCTTGATTTTTTCTCTACGATTTCTCCCTGAGCCGGACCGTCGACCATGTAAAATTCTTCCATTAATGTACCTTTTCCTTTTACTTTAACTAAAATTTATCTCTGCCATTTTAACATACTTTTTTCTCCATATCCACACTGACAAATATTGCAAATCTTTTTTATCATAAAAACTAATATTTGCATTCGATTTTTGGCGACAAACTTCCCCTTTATTTAATGTATGTCTTTTGATATAATTGAACGGAATAGGAGGTTTTCTATGAATTTTGGATACAGAGAGACCATTGACAAACAAAAAGATTTAGTTTCTGTACAAAGAAAAGTGGTTTCAAAATCATTAGTTGGAGTATTAAAAGTATTTCTTTATCTTTTAGTTCTCCTTATTATTACAGTAGGATTTCTGGGCTTAGGACTTTTACATGGAATTATCAAAAGTGCCCCATCGGTAGATGATATTTCCATCACGCCTTCGGCATCAGCTACTACTGTTTATGATTCTAATAATAAAAAAATCAGTACCCTTGTAACATCTGGTTCGAACAGAATCAAGATAAGTCTGGATCAGGTTCCTGATCATTTGAAATGGGCTTTTATTGATACTGAGGACTCTCGTTTCTACGAACACAACGGTATTGATGTACAGGGTATCGGTCGAGCTGCTTTCATTGCACTTACAACAATGAATCCGTCAGAAGGTGCCAGTACCTTAACTCAGCAGGTTTTGAAGAATAATGTCTTTACTAACTGGACAAATGAAAGTTCTTTCCTTGCTTCTTTTAAACGAAAGATTCAGGAACAGTATCTTGCAGTTCAATTAGAAAAAGTCACATCAAAAGACAAAATATTAGAAACATACCTAAATACTATTAACTTAGGTTCTAATACTTTAGGAGTTGAGGCAGCCTCAAGAAGATATTTTAATAAGAAGGCAAAGAAATTAACAATTTCTGAATCAGCAGTAATTGCTTCTATTACACAGAATCCTTCTTACTATGATCCGATTTTGAATCCTAAGCATAATGCTAAAAGACGTAAAAAGATTCTTAAGAACATGAAAGCCGCAGGTCATATTACAAAGAAGGAATATAAACAAGCTTTAAAAGATGATGTTTACTCAAGAATTCAGAAGGTTAATAACAAAATTGAAAAAAACAGTAATTCAATTAATTCATATTTTGTAGATGAAGTTATTAATCAGGTTATGGCTGATTTACAGTCCATCAAAGGCTACTCATACACTCAGGCTTACAACGCAGTGTACAGTGGCGGATTAAAAATTTACTCAACACAGGATAGTGACATTCAGAAGATTTGTGACGAAGAAACATCTAATGATGCAAATTATCCATACTCAATTTATTACTCAATTAACTGGGCATGGACAGTTCAAAATCCTGACGGAACAGTTGATAATTATGATGAAAGTGATATTAGTACCTACCACAGAAAAGTTTTAGGCGAAAGCAATTATCAGTTAATCTTTTCATCAAAAGAATCAGCCAAGGCTGAAGTTGACGCTTACAAGAAACATTTAAAACAAAAGTATTACAAAAAAGGTGTAAAGAAAAAATTAGGCTACATTCAGGCTGAAACATTGTACTATAATCCACAACCTCAGGTTTCATTTACAGTAATGGATCAGAATACAGGCTATGTTAAAGCCATTGTTGGTGGACGTGGAAAGAAAAATGTAAACCTTTCTCTTAACAGAGCAACGGATTCAACCCGTCAGCCGGGTTCTACTTTTAAGGTATTAGCTGCTTATGCACCTGCAATTGACACAATGGGCTATACTCTTTCAACTACTATTGTTGATGAGCCATATAGATATTCAAATGGTCGTTCAGTTAATAACTGGTACAGTGGTTATCGTGGAACAGTAACTGTTAAGAAAGCCATCGCCGACTCAATGAATGTATGTGCAGTAAAAACAATTACAGCAATTACACCACAACTTGGTTACGATTACTTATGTAATTTTGGAATAACAACTCTTGTTGATAATCGTGTTGAAAAAGATGGTTCAGTTACATCTGATATACATCAGCCTTTAGCTTTAGGCGGTATTACAGATGGTGTTACTAACTTAGAAATGACTGCCGCTTACGCAACCATTGCTAACTTAGGAACATATACACAACCTGCTTTTTATTCACAGGTAATTGACGAAAACGGACGTGTTCTTCTTGACAGAACTACTCCTACTACTCACACAGTTTTAAAAGAATCTACAGCGGTTCTTTTAACAGAAGCAATGGAAAGCGTTGTTACTTCCGGTACAGGTACAGCCTGCCAGCTTGACGACGACATGCCTGTAGCTGGAAAAACAGGTACTACTTCAAGTGAATATGACTTATGGTTCTGTGGTTACACACCATATCTTACAGCCTCAATATGGACAGGATATGATGAAAATAAGTCATTATCAGGTGATCAGGCATTCCATGAAAGAATGTGGTCAAAGATTGTTAGCAAAATTGATAAAGTAAAAAAATACAAAAAGACAAACTTTAAACAGGGAAAAAATGTAAAAGCATACGATATATGCGATTCTTCAGGAAAAGTTGCCATTGACGGTGTTTGTCCTGAAACTCATGTTGAATATTACAAAAAAGGTAGTGAACCGGCAAAATGTAATTATCATTCAAACAGTTACACAAAATCATACAGTAACAGCAATAATTACTACACAAAGAAAAAATATTACAGTTCTACTACTACAAACGCCAGTGAGAATCAGACAACTGCTAAATCAGGAAGTAAAACAACAGCTAAGGCTAAAAGCAATCCAGATTCTAAAGGTTCTACAAAAGAAAACAATAACAAACCAACTGTAAAAGCCAAAGCTGATACAAAGTCAAAAACTTCAGGTAATTCATCAAAGAAAAATACTTCTGAAGAATAGATTCCCACTACAAAAGGCTCTAGCCAAACGGCTAGAGCCTTTTATTATATAAGCAAGATTCCAATCAGAACTCTAATTACAAATATAAAAATATCGCCATGAAATTCATTGTATATGCTTATTATTTGTTCCATATTCCCCTCTTTCTCTCTTGCTATTAAACTATATTTAAGATTTTTTCCAGTTTTATTGTTTAGTTTCATTGTTTAGCAATTGGATTTTCCGTATTCCACATTACATTCTCTTTTTTATTCTGTTTTTTCAGGAAATTATCAACTTTTTCTTTTGTAGTTTTCTTATTATTTATTCTATAAATAGCTGATTTTTCATTTGAGCTATCAGCTGTACAAATTTCACTATAATAGCACTCACCATTATTAAATTTCAATCTGCCAATATATGTATCTGAAGCACTTCCTGAACTTTCAAAAGTCCCATCTGTCTTTATATTCTTCATGCCTCTAAATGGGAATGCATAAGAGTACACTTTTCCATCTTTATAAGTTAATACAATTTCGTTTCCTGTACCTGTTTGTAAGATGACCTCTTGTTCTCCGTCAGCATCCATATCCACCTGACACCAGGATTGAATGTTTATTTTTTCAGCATTACTTTCTTTCTGGTATTCATATTTGCCCTTTGAATTTACAGTCATATAATTATCTGAATTATAATCCTTAATGTAACATTCTCTCTTTAATTCAGCATTGTAATACTTTTTCTCATTTTTAAGCACCTTTAATATTTGTTCACTTTTTTCTGTAAGATTAAAAGTTATATTTTCCTTTGTGCTTTTCGTTATTGTTGTCGTCGTTGTGTTTTCTGTTCCTTTTGCTTTGTCTTTTACATTACCACATGCCATTAAATTAATAGACAATACTCCTATTGTTGCCAATGTTATTATTCTTTTCATATTCACTTTTCTCCTTTTTAAGTATTTCATTTCTTGTAATTGAAAACAAAAGACGTGCTACCATACAGTAACACGCCTTTATTTATGTTATCATATTTGATTACAATAATTAGCAAACACCCTGTGCTTCCATAGCTTCTGCAACCTTTTCGAATCCGGCGATGTTAGCACCTACTACATAGTTGCCTTCAAATCCGTATCTCTTAGCAGCATCACTGATGTTACGATAAATATTTACCATGATTGTCTGTAATTTAGCGTCAACTTCTTCAAATGTCCATGAAAGTCTTTCCGAGTTCTGTGACATTTCAAGAGCTGATGTAGCAACACCACCTGCATTAGCAGCCTTACCACCAACGAACCAAACTCCGTTTTCCTGTAAGTATTCTGTTGCATCAATTGTTGTAGGCATATTAGCACCTTCACAAACAGCTTTACATCCGTTTGCAACTAACTGCTTAGCATCATCAATAAGTAATTCATTCTGTGTAGCACATGGAAGAGCGATATCACACTTAATCTGCCATACTCCACGTCCTTCATGATATTCAGCTGAAGGTCTTGCTGCAGCATATTCTGTAAGTCTTGCTCTCTTAACTTCCTTAACTTCTTTAAGAAGATCTACATCGATTCCTTCTGGATCATAAATCCATCCTGTAGAATCAGAACATGTAACAACCTTAGCTCCCATCTGATGAGCTTTCTGAATAGCATAGATAGCAACGTTACCAGCACCTGATACAACTACTGTCTTGCCTTCCATTGTTTCGCCATGATCTTTCATTAATTCCTGTGTTAAGTAAAGTAATCCGTATCCTGTAGCTTCTGTTCTAGCTAAAGAACCACCGTATGTAAGTCCCTTACCTGTAAGAACACCTTCATATAATCCACGGATTCTCTTATACTGTCCAAACATATATCCGATTTCTCTTGCACCTGTTCCAATATCTCCGGCTGGTACGTCTGTATCTGCTCCGATATATTTGCAAAGTTCTGTCATAAAGCTCTGGCAGAATGCCATAACTTCTCTATCTGATTTTCCCTTAGGATCAAAGTCAGAACCACCTTTACCACCACCGATTGGAAGTCCTGTAAGTGAGTTCTTAAAAATCTGCTCAAATCCTAAGAATTTAATAATACCAAGATTTACTGATGGGTGAAGTCTTAAACCACCCTTATATGGTCCAATAGCTGAGTTAAACTGTACTCTGTATCCTGTATTTACCTGTACCTGTCCATTATCATCAACCCAAGGAACTCTAAACTTAATCTGTCTTTCAGGTTCGCAAATTCTTTCAAGTAATGCTTCCCTCTTAAATTTTTCCTCGTTCTTTTCGATTACAGGTCTAAGTGATTCTAATACTTCATCAACTGCCTGTAAAAATTCTGGTTCGCTAGCGTTCTTTTCATGAACCTTAGCTAATACCTCGTCTACATATGACATATTTGTAGCCCTCCTTAATATATTTTTCTTAATCTCGTGTATTACTTTTTTTTACACTTTAACACACTAAAGAGAATTATATATTAATTTCTTTACTTTATCAAGTATTTCAAACATTAAACTTAATATTGTAAAGTGTTTTGTTTTAGAGCTTTATTTTATTAAGTGTGGACTGAATTTTTATAGCGATTACTTAATACTTTTAAGCGTACTTTATTTTTCACTTTTATGCGCAAACTTTTTCTTTTATTTTGTTAATTTTTTCACTATTTCATCTGCTATTTTTTTAATGATTTTTTACTATTTTGTCACCTTTTATTTTATTTTGGGTTTAAAAATCAAAGATGCTAAATATCCGAAAATTAACGCCCCTGAAATTCCAACTGCACTGGAAGTAAAACCGCCTTTAAACAATCCTAAAAAACCAGATTCTTCTATGGCTTCTTTCATTCCCTTCCACAGATTATTTCCAAAGCCCAGTAATGGCACTGTTGCGCCACAGCCTGCCCACTTTGAAAAAGGTTCATAAATTCCTATTGCCCCTAAAATTACTCCCAAGGAAACTAAACCTACCATAATTCTTCCAGGAGTTAGTTTTGTTTTATCAATAAGTATTTGCACAATGGCACAAATAATTCCACCTACCAAAAAACTTTTTATAAATATCATTTCTAATCCTTCTTATATTTAATTAAATTTTATTTATTATATACTTTTTATTGTCACTAACCTGTACTTATTTAATCTTCTATTTTTATCTTATTTAATCTAATTTTATTCATCTTATTAACCAATTTCATTTACTGATGAGATTATAGTTAAAACGTATATATTAATTGCCATTTTAATCTGCCTCTATTTGTACTAAATGTGCAATTCCCGGAACGCTGTTTCCTTCATTAAAACTTACCGGAGACATTAAAGCACCTGTAGGCACAAACAATATCTTTTTCCAGACCTTCTTTTTTAACTGTTTAAAAATGTATGATGTTAGAATTGTGGCAGCACAACCACAGCCACTTCCTCCTGCATGTGTGTCCTGACTACTACCATCAAACATTTCCACGCCACAGTCCATATGCTTTTTGGATATGTCATATCCTTTTTCTCTTAATAAATCCATTAGAATTGTCTTTCCAACTATGCCTAAATCACCGGTTATTATTTTGTCGTAATCTTCAGGTGTGGTGTTGAAATCCTTAAAATGTCTGTACAAGGTATCTGCTGCTGCCGGTGCCATACAGGCCCCCATATTTTGTGCATCTTTTACACCATAATCCACAATTATGCCGGTAGTTATTCCTGTGATTTTTGCAAAACCTTTGTTTTTACTTACCACCACTGCGCCAGCTCCGGTTACCGTCCAGGTTGCAGCATAAGGTCTTTGATTTCCATAGGCAAGAGGAAATCTAAACTGTCTTTCTGCACTTGCAAAATGACTTGAAGCTATGGCAATTACGTTTTCTGCATTTTCACCGTCTACCGTTATTGCCGCAATACTTAACGCTTCACCAATTGTGGAACAGGCACCATACAGACCAAAGAAAGGTATTTCAAAATCCAGTATGCCAAATGTAGTAGCTATAAGTTGTCCTAACAAATCCCCTGCAAAAATGTATCTGATGTCTTCCTTACTTAAATTAGACTTAAAAAGAAGTTTCTGTATTACTTCTTTTTGTAAAAGACTCTCTGCATCTTCCCATGTATCCTGACCAAGCATTGGATCCTGTTCTACCACGTCAAATAACTTTCCCATGGGTCCTTCACCTTCTTTTTGTCCAACAATGGAAGCACCTTCCAAAATATATGGTGGATTATCAAAAGCTATGCTTTGTTTTCCCATTATTCTACCCATATTTCCATCCTCACTTTAATTTTTACTATTATTTTGCACTTAATTTTTCAATTTATTCCTATTTACTATTTTTATTAATTACTTTTTTAGTTACTATTTTAATATTTTATTAGTTGCTTTTTAATATTTTATTTGTCACTATTTTTGTTTTTATCCACTATTTTAGTGTTTTACTTGATTAAATTTCTTTTTTTTTATAGAATATAGAAGAATTTTGTTATGAGGGGAGAATTTTATGACAACATCAGAAATTGGTATTTTAATTTCTATCATTGTTTATATGGTAGCAATTATTGGAATTGGTATTTATTATTCAAAAGTAAATAATAGTACCGAAGATTTTTATTTAGGCGGAAGAAAATTGGGACCTTTCGTTACTGCAATGAGTGCCGAAGCTTCAGACATGAGTAGCTGGCTTCTTATGGGACTACCGGGCGTTGCCTACCTTACAGGTGTTTGTAATGCTTTCTGGACTGCTGTAGGTCTTGGCATTGGTACATACGTAAACTGGTTAATCGTTGCAAAGAGACTTAGAAAATATTCTGTTATCTGTGGAGATGCAATTACAGTTCCTGACTTTTTTGCTAACAGATACAGAGACAAAAAAGTTCTTAAATGCGTATCAGCTCTTATGATTATTATATTCTTTGTACCATATACAGCTTCAGGTTTTGCTGCCTGTGGTAAGTTATTCCATTCATTATTTGGAGTTGACTATATGGCTGCCATGGTTATTAGTGCAATCGTAATTGTTGCTTATACTACTCTTGGTGGTTTCTGGGCTGCAAGTACAAGTGATTTTATCCAAAGTATTGTAATGTCTGTCGCATTAATAATTGTTATTGGATACGGAGTATATTCAGTAGGTGGTATTGATGTTGTTGCTTCTAATGTAAAAGATTTACCAGGTTACATTAATCTTAACGCAACCTTTGATGCAACAACTAACTCATCTTCACCTTATGGAATAATAACTATTTTCTCAACATTGGCTTGGGGACTTGGATATTTCGGTATGCCACATATTCTTTTAAGATTTATGGCTATTGAAGATAAAAATAAAATCAAATTATCAAGAAGAATCGCCAGCGTTTGGGTTGTTATTGCAATGGCTGTAGCAATCTTCATTGGTGTTATCGGTCACACAATGTCACAGGTTGGCGTTATTGATAACTTAAAAGATTCAGAAACAATTATTGTTCAGATTGCAAATGTTTTAAGTTCACATGGTATTTTATTTGCAATAATTGCCGGTGTAATCCTTGCAGGTATTTTGGCATCAACAATGTCAACTTCAGATTCACAGCTCCTTGCTGCTTCATCAAGTGTAACTGAAAACTTAATGGACGGAGTTTTAGGAATTAAATTATCAGAAAAAGCAAAAGTAATCGTGGCAAGATGTACAGTTATTGGTATTGCAATTGTTGCCATATTCTTAGCATCAAATCCTGACAGCTCAGTATTCCAGATTGTTTCTTTTGCCTGGGCAGGTTTTGGTTCAACCTTTGGACCTGTAATGTTATTTGCCTTATTCTGGAAACGTTCAAACAAATACGGTGCTATTTCAGGTATGGTAGCCGGCGGTGCAATGGTATTTATTTGGAAATTTGTCGTTCGACCACTAGGCGGTGCCTGGGATATTTATGAATTACTTCCTGCATTTATTGTTGCCTGCGTATTCATTATTGTTATAAGTTTACTTACAAAGGCACCTGAACAGGAAATTATTGATGAATTTGATTCAGTAAAAAATGCTTAAATGTAATTATTTAACTATTTAATAAATATAAAACTACTTCATAATTTGCTTTAAGCAAAGTGATGGAAATATAGAAAATAATATAATTTTTCACATAAAAAAGAGATGCTGTCAACACATTGATAATGATATGATAACATCTCTTTTTTATTATTATTTATTATTATTGTTTTGTTACTACTCTTTTATGTTACTGTTCTTTTTAAAATCTGTAATTAAGTCTGTTAACTCAAATTGGTTATAAACCGTTATTTATTTCTGTTTATATAATTATTCCTTCTCTATATGCCATTAGGAGCATTTCTAAATCCTTAATATTTTCAGTGATTTCTTTTCCATCATCTGTGTTTTCAACCATCACTCTATAAGGTTCCGTTTCAAAGGAATCAGAGCTTGACTCTATGTCCTTGTTTTCATTTAGCACTTTCTCTATTGACTCAAAAGGCTGGTGTGCCTTAATTCTCATACCATGGGAATTATAAATCAATGTGTACCCTGCTATTCCTGTGGTTTTCTGATAAGCCTTACAGAAACCTCCATCAATAACTATAACCTTGCCATTTGCTTTTAGCGGTGTCTCACCCTGTCCCACCTTAATTGGTGTATGACCGTTAATTATATGTGATAATGGAGAAAACAGACCAAACTCAATTAGAATCATACCTGCTGTTTTTTCTTCTTCATAATAACTATAGTAAGGATCCTTCTCCTCAAAAGCCAACTCTTCATTATCTAGAAATGTTCGCTCAAAAGTTTTTATGTTTCGACCACATAAAGGTGATTTTTTTCCACTCCAAAGATACCACATAAAATCCAAATTATTTTGATTATGCTTGCCAAAATATGCCTTTCTTGCAACGGCATCTGCATAGTCTAGAAGTTTTTTACCCTTATACAGTTTGCCATCAAACTCAACTATCTGGAAGTTTCCATCTTTATCTAAAGGAATACAGCCATGGAATAAAAGATTGTTATTACAACAAACATATATTGCCCCTTTTGAATACAAAAATTCCACATGCTCTTTTAATCTGTTACTATTTAAAAATGAGAATTTCAATTCGTTCACAACATCTTCTTCTCCAATAGAAAGTTCGTATGGATTCTCTTTTGTAACTGTTGGAAAAAGTTCGCCTTTTATTTCATATTCATTTCCATTTATTTCAACTATATTCTTTTCTTTATTAATTTTATGTAAAAGCAATCTGTCATCCATGTTATATTCAGAATGTCTTTTTATAATCTGCCCTTCTAATTTAAGCAAAATCACCGTAATTGAATAGTAAACTGCATCTGACAATTCCATATGCGGATATGTTTCCTGGGCAAATAAAAGAAGTCTTCTTAAACTAATTCCATATCCGTTTTCTAAAACAGACATATTTTGGTATTTAATGTTATTTCTTACAACATTTGCAATACAGGCTTCCGAACCTGCTGCAGCCCCCATCCACAAAATATCGTGATTGCCCCATTCAATATCCAGTGTATGATATTTCATTAACATATCAATTATTTCGTCTGCCCTCTCACCTCTGTCAAAAATGTCGCCAACAATATGTAGTCTGTCCACAGCCAGTCTTTTAATTAAAGAAGTAAGCTCAATAATAAAGTCTTCTGCACTGTCAATTCCTATAATTGTTTCAATGATTTTCTGATGATAAACTAATTGATTATTGTCTTCATCAGGCTGTGCATGAAGTAACTCGTCTATAATATAAGCGTACTCTTCAGGCATTGCTTTTCTAACTTTGGAACGGGTATATTTTGATGAAAGAAAACCTGCCAGTTTTATAAGATTTCTAAGCGTCATTGTATACCAGTCATCATTAATGACGTCCTGCTTTTTCAAAAGTTTTAATTTCTCTTTCGGATAATAAATCAAAGTACATAAATCCTGTTGTTCTTTTGTACTTAATGTATCCTTAAAAACCATTTGAACTTTTTCTCTAATTACCCCTGAACAATTATTTAAAATATGATAAAAAGCTTCATACTCACCATGTATATCGCTCATAAAATGCTCTGTTCCTTTTGGCAAATTTAGGATTGCCTTTAAGTTAATAATCTCTCTTGATACATGTTCTTTTGTTGGATATTTTTCAGCCAACAATGTAAGATACTTTTTCTTTTCTTTTGATAATTCCATTGTTCCCCTTTTCCTGTATTACTTTCGTTAATTTATTACTGCTTTTTTTATAATACATAAAGGTTCTACAATTGACAAATATAAAAATGTTTCAAATTATTTCGTTTTTTTCACTATCTCTTTTTCCACTATTTTTTCGCTTGATATTTGTCACTATCTAAAAAATGCTCAATAATTTAAAACTAAAAACTTGTCTGACATATAATTTAATAATTTTATATTCTAATTATTCCACTATATTACATTCAGTAATTTTAATATCCAATATACAATTCCTGCAAGCCAACTGCTAAAAATTCCATATAGTATTACAGGTCCTGCAATGGTAAAAATTTTGGCACCTACACCGAAAATCTGCCCTTCTGCCTGAAATTCAATTGCCGGTGAAGCTACACCATTGGCAAATCCAGTAATAGGTACAAGACAGCCAGCCCCGCCTACTTTTGCTATTTTAGGATATAGTCCAATTCCAGTTAAAATAACACTTTCTAATATTAAAACCAAAGTTGTAAAAGCTGCTGCATTTTCTTTTTCCATCCCGAAATTCATAAAAATTTCATTTATAACCTGTCCCATTAAACATATTAAACCTCCAATCCAGAATGCATTCCACATATCCTTAAACAAATTATTATTAGGAGTTATTCTTTCTACATATTCATTGTAGGCTTTTTTCTTTTCTTCACTAGCCATAAATTATCCTTTCCAATCTTAAATTGCCTTTCTTATATTATCCTCTTCTATCCAAAATTATCCTGCTTATGTTAGTCTTTCTTAGCTTATATTATTTATCTTGCTGTTATTTTTTTGCCATGTCGTTTGCAAACTGTATTAACGATGCCATCATTTTTCCCAAAGCCACTGACAAAATTATAAAGTTTAAACCGTATTTTAGTTTTACTCTTCTTGAAAAAATTGCTGTTCCGTTAAGTGCTTCTGCCAATGAAACTGCTAGGCAACCAACAAAGATTCCCTGTGTCAGCCCCATTATCAGTTGGAATCCCTGTACTATATTAGGAGCAAAAGGTAGACTTATTGAGAATATCCAAAATAAATTCCACCATGCACCGCCAAAAACAATTGCACTTTCATACGCTCTAACATGCTTTGCAGTTCTTGAAGTGTCAGCCATCCTTGTAACTACACCTGTTGATGTAATTAATGCAAAGACAGCTCCGGAAATGACTGCTCCACCGCCAAAAGCAATTAGTGCTAAAATTATATATTTTAATATCATAATCTTTCCTTTTAATAGTTGTTTAAATGTTAATCTTATAGCTATTATTTAGCATCCAGTTTTCCGTCCTGTCTGTTATGACCGTCAATTAATGCCTGATTGATTTCAGTTTCATATTTTCTCATTTCTACCTCAATAGGTGTAGGATCTTTTGAGAGTTTTTTAGGTCCGAAATGATTATAAAATACAAGTATTCCAACTGCTAAGCCAATGGAATAAGATACTTCCATAACAGTCTTACCTGTGTTTTTGTTGCCGGCAAACAGCTTGCATATTTTTTCAAACATTGCTCCGATGGTAATATCGTTGTTAAAAGACATAATGGAAAAGCCTGCACCAAAAAATAATATTATACATATACCTATGACTTTTAAGATTTCAAAGGCTTTATTATCACTGTTTGCTTTTTTAAATTCAATTATACAGTCTGTTTCTCCTATGCTTTGTACATCTACATTTTCAAATTCTTTATCTACTATTTCAAATATCTTCATAATCGAAACAATATATCGTTTTTTACCATTAGAATTGTCATTTAGAAGTTTGATTGGTTTTAGTCTGTTTACAACTGTTTTATTTTTGCACTCTAATTTTCCAAGGTCACCTATTGTCACGTAACTTTTAGTTACTTCCACACATTGATCCATTTTGATATATAATGTATCACTCATTTTCAAATTAAAACTGCCGCCTTAATTTCTGTTGTTTCCTTTTTTTCCGACATTAAATAAATGCCTCCCAATGCCATGGTCAAAGCAACTGCTACTATTAAAATAATTTTTACAAATTTCATATTCCACCTCTTACTAAAAATAAATCAATGTTCCTCAATTTCTTTCATTAACCAAAACTTATAGAAATTGTTAGTTAATTGTTTTATAACATTATCTCCAGTAAGTTGTGGAATATTCCATTTTTTTAAAAATTTACTTGTGCTCTTAATTTTTTTAGAATTTTCTTTTCTAATCTGGAAATCTGAACCTGAGTCAATCCCAGCTTACTAGCAATTTCCGACTGTGTTTTATTTTTAAAATATCTTAAAACAATTATTGTTTTCTCTTTTTCCTCTAACGTTTCTAATATTTGTTTTACAAACAGTTTATTAATTACTTTTTCCTGGCTCTGTGTCTTATCTTCTATTTTTTCCCCTAAGGTTATTTTTTTCTCACTGTTTCCATAAGCAATTTCTTTGTCTATGGATTGAACAGCGCCCATTGCATTTAAAGCAATAACTACGTCTTCTTTTGCTATATCGCATTTAACAGAGAGCTCCTCTATTGTAGGCTCTCTGTTTTCTTTTTCTTCAATTTTTCCTTTTTCCAGCATGATTTTGTTTTGATTTTCTTTTATTGTCCGACTTATTTTTATAATTCCGTCATCCCTTAAAAATCTTCTGATTTCTCCTGTAATTAAAGGGATAATGTATTATAGTGGAAATTTTGAAATTTCCTTTATCCAATAGGGTAATT
>ERZ839741.2744-NODE-2744-length-15445-cov-2.718713_pt1 | contig 15445 bp, 18 predicted proteins | sample MGYA00519880_ERZ839741 | MGnify/ENA primary metagenome ERZ839741 (study PRJEB31850, sample SAMEA3708851) | human gut metagenome | biome: human gut; feature: human-associated habitat; material: faeces | place: China | collected 2014 ...
GCGGCGATCAGCGGCGCGCCCATCGCGAGGCTCGCGCGCGTCGTGCCGGAGAGGCTGCCCATCAGCCAGAAGGTTATCGACGGCAGCACGAATCGTGGCATCTACGGTGTCCGCGTCCTGCTGAAGAATGGCAGCACCTGCGTGAAGGAGTACACGACCAACAACGAAGGCTACATCACCCTTGACCAGGCTATCGTGTCCGGCAACTACACGCTCGAAATGATTAGCGTTCCCGCCAACTACCGTGTGGACACCATTCCCAAGAGCATTGGCGTGCTGAATGGTGAGACTACGGAAATCACATGGAAGCTGTACAAGGACGCTGGCCAGATTCAGGTCGTCGTTACCCCCGCCGACTATAACCGCACCCGTGACCTGCCTGCCGGTTCGAACCTGCAGGGTGCTGTCTTTGAAATCATGAACGCTGACACCTATCAGACTGTTGGCCAGATGATTTCCGATGCCTCTGGTGTCGCAGCATCCTCTGGCCTGCCCATCGGCCGCTACATGGTCAAGATGATTACGGCGCCTGCTTACTATGCTTGCTCTGACAAGGAGATTGAGGTCCGCCTGAAAATCAACAACGATGTGGTTCGTACGGAGATGCAGTGCAAGAGCGTAACGCTCAATACGAAGATTTCCCAGAAGACCAACAACACCATCAAGGCAGGCAGCTCCATGCGTGTCGATATCACGGAGGCTAAGAACGCTTCTGATGTGCGTCTGGATAACTTCAATATCCACATCAAGGTGCCTACCGATGCCGCTCGTATCAGCACACTGAACACCGGTACTTTCAACAGTGCTGTTTGGTACAGCATTTCCTACAAGACCAACATGCAGGATTACCGCAAGCTGGCGGGTAACCTGCTCAGCACCAGCAGATACACCTATGACCTCAGCACGAAGTCCCTTGGCCTGCAGGCAGGCGAGTATGTGACCGACATCCGTATGGAATTCGGCACTGTGCCTGCTGGGTTCGCTGCCACGAGCAAGACCGCTTACAGCCTGTACGTCCTGTCTTCCGTGTATAACGGCTACAAGATGACTTGCAGAGCGGAGCTCGGTGGCCAGTACAACACCACTACCGTGAGCACAAACCATGTCACAAGCACTTGGGGCAATGGCACAGGCACGAGCACGGGCTCGACCGGAACGTCCGGCACCGCCGCAATCTCCGGTAACTCTGGTCAGTGGACGACCAACGCCAGCACTTGGACCACAACTGTTTCCAACCCTGGGAAATATCCGTCCAAGCTGCCGACGACCGGCTATTAAGCGCAATCCATAATAGGGGAGATGGACGGAGAGCATCGGCTCTCCGTCCTCTTTTTTGCTCTCTTTAAAAATTTTTAGGTGCGAAGGGCCAAATGGGCCCGATGCGCCTTGCAAACAGTTTTCCATATATGGTAAAATCATTCCATAGACGAGACGATGTGCTCAATTTTATGAATTGTTTCTAAGCAGAGAAGGAGGAGTAAGCAATGGTAGTTAAAAGTAAGAAACGAAACCAAATCACAGCACTGCTGGTGATGTCCGCGCTCATCGTGGCGCTGGTGCTTCCGCTGGCATCTCAGCCGAAGCCGCACTTCACCGACGTTCCTACGACACACTGGGCTTATGCAAACATCGAGAGGGCCTATTCGGATGGTGTTATGGCAGGAACCGGCGGTAACGCGGCAAAATACACAGGTGTTTTCTCTCCCAGCGGTACTTTGACAGAGGCACAGTTTGTCACCATTCTGACGAGAGGATTTTTCCCCACGGAGCTCGAAGCCGCAAAGAAGTCCATTGGTTCTAATGCCAAATGGTACGCAGCGGCGGAGAAGGTGGCAGAGGATAAAAATCTGCTGACCTTTGTTCAGGGCAAGATGGATAAGCCCATCACCAGATATGACATGGCAGCTATTATCGCAAATGTAATGGATGCTAAAGAATTCGCAGGGCGCCCCGACTTCAATACTGTGCAGGCGACTTTCTCTAAAATCGCCGACATCAACAGCATCCCCGATTCCTACCAAACCAGTGTCGCGGCGGTCTTCGCAATGGGCATCATTACGGGCACTGATTCGAAGGGAACCTTTTCTGGTAGCTCTTATATGAATCGTGCGCAGGCAGCAGTTGTTTACGGGCGCATGAAGGATGCGTTTCTAAACTACAACGGAAGCAGCAAGCCCAGTACGCCTACCGAGCCCACTGCTCCAAGTAAGCCCTCCACTGGAGATAGTAGTAGCATAGTTGGAACAGTCAGTTCCTCTCCCGTGACTCTTTCCTATGCCACGCATAAACCTACTGTTGACTTTTGGTCTAACCAGAGTGATACTGTTAAAAATGCAAGCGATAAAGATACTTTTAACGCAGCCATCGATACTATCATTCACGCAAAAGATATTTCAGCAGCCAGCGTCGGGAAAAAGTACAGTGTTATCAATGATTATTACAATTATGCAGTTTTCGGAACAGATGATATGAACAAACTGCAGGGTGACACTTCTCTTGCAGCAACAGGTGTTTTTATGAACGGCTATAAGTTTGGCACAGATAAAAAAAATGGATGTTGGATTTTCAATGCCGTGCAAGTAAATGACGCAATCAAAGAAGCGGTATCTCCTGCTACCAGTAAATTTACAAGTGGTATGTCTGATAAGGAGAAAATCGGAATTTGTGTTGACTTGGTTACTTCAAAATTTAGTTACGGAGCAGGGCAAGGAGGATTTTCGTGGACATCTGGAACAACAGGTGTGTGTAATGATTTTGCAAATGCCACATTGAATATTCTCGATGTCGCAGGAATTCCCTGCTTTATGGTATCTGGGACAGTTTCTAATGGAGCACATTCTTGGGTACAGGCATATGCGGATGGAGAATGGATTATCGTGGACTCCACAGCTGCCGAATATGGCTATTCTCAGTATATGTCGTTCAGTGAGCACGAGCGGCTCTACGGGTATAACCATTCGACCAATGAAGGAACAAGAACCCTCATCAGACGTGCTATTGTCGAGTCTGTTGTAAATGCGGGTTAACAAAAGTATCTGAGTCAACGGAGATGGACCTGTCTCCTAATCCGCCCGAGGAAATACAATAACACAAGAAAGGAGCCATGGGGGGAGATACCTCATGACTCCTTCTTATTCATGAAGAACGGTGATGAAAGGATACACTCATTTAAAAATACATTACAAAAGGAGAACCAAATGGAAAACAACGCTATCACATCGATTACACAACTACAGAAGGAAGTATTTCCCATTGAAAAGTGGCGCTTCAAAGTAGACTTCGGCAACGAGAAGCATGATGTTACCGTAACTGCTGACGTTGAGAGAGCAGAATTACCGCTTGTCTGAAAGACATGGAATATTTGGAGCAGGCGCGAACCGAAGCAATGATAGCATGTTATTATACATAAGCAGAAACCACCAACTGCGATAGCACAGACCATAATCATACCGATAGCTGAGGAGGGTCTCTCATATTTACGACTTACATAACATACGACATTATAGCGGCGGCGGGCATGCTTATTCTGCTGGCACTGGCTGCTTGGTACGATATTCAAGGGGCAGAAGTACCTGATGAACTTACCGTCCCATATGCTATCTTTGGGTGCTACACTGCGCTCCTTCATGAACGATGGGTGACTTCTCTTATCTGCATTGTAGCCCTTACGGCTATCCTGATTGGGGTCAGAATCCCAGTATGGGAAAAGTTCAACGCATTTCTTCTGAGAAAAGCAGGTACAGATATCTCAGAGGCAGAAACACTATTTGCAGACAAAGCAGCCAGATTTGAGGCAGCCCATGGGAGGGCAATTGATAGGACCTGCGTTATAACAGAGCTCTTCGGAGCATTGGCACTTATCTTTGCGACCATTCTGGTGCCGAATGAAATGGAACCCTTCCCGCTGATAGCACTTTTTATCTTCCTCTGCATGATGCTGGTGTTAATCAAGGCGAAGGATGCAACCAGACGGGTAGAAGCAGAAGAATCTGTAGAAGGCATCAGTGCATTCGGCGGCGCCGACGCCATTGTGCTCATCGGTGCCCTTGGCTTCTATGGGCCGATTGGTTTTGTCTACGGAATGGCAGTTACTATGGTCATCGCTCTTATATGTGGGCTGATTCATAAATTTGCCAACAGAAAAGCTGTGGCATTCCCGTTGCTGCCGGCTGTCCTTATGGCGGCGCCGCTGCGAATTTATATCGCGTATTCTGTGTGCCCGCAGGCAGAACAGGCCTTCAATTGGGCGCTTCACAACATAAATTTGTGAAAATTTTTCGAAATTACCTCCAGAAAGGGTCAAAATGACCCGATGCGCCTTGCAGACCATCTTCAGAGGCTGGTATAATATAGCCACAATGATTGGATGAGAGAAAAAACTCATCCGTAATAAATCATCAATCCGGATGACACGGAAGAAAGGAGAGCCCTGCGTAACGCACGGCGTACAGTAATTATGAATAACAAAAAAAGAATCAACCCTAACTATCTCGGAAAGAATCCCAAGAAAAAGAAGAAAATGAAGCCGATGCGTTGCCCGTACTGCGGCGCTCCCGCAAAGATGGTGCCGGAAGCTGAAATGAACTTCAGATTCCATGAAACGAACCCGGCCAAAAGAAAGGACTTTTTCTGGGTATGCAGCAGATATCCTGAGTGCGATGTCTATATCGCAGCAGATAATCATACAAAACGGCCGATGGGAACCATGGCAAACCCGGAACTGCGACACATGCGCATGATGATTCACTATTGGCAGGTACTGCTGGTAGACAATCGCGTCTATACAAAGGGCACCTTTGCTTCTATGTTGGCTTCGATGGTCAACCAGATTGACCCGCGCCGTGTCCATGTGAGCGAGTTCACGAGATATCAGGCAGAAACCGTCCTGGATTATCTGAAGAATTTGTACGATAAGGATGCGAAGATTCATGGGCTCGTTGAAGCGCGGCCGGAATCTATGCTCTGGAAGGAAGTACACGGACTCAATACTGGGAAGAACCACAATGTCCTTTATGATACTGAAACGTATGAGGAAATCGGAGTTTCCTCCTGGAACACACCGGAGGTCGAAGAAAGCAACTTGGCTCAGAGAGCGCAGACCGTGAAGAATTTGCGGAAGTATCACCTGGATGACTGATATCCATGCGGGAAAATTATCGGAACATTTCAGGAACAAGTTGGAACATTTTTGATATTGAAATAGAATCGGAACATGGTATAATCGTATCGTGTAGTAGTGGGTAATTGGGCGACCACTCGCCACAAAATGTTCAAACCAAACAAAATATAGGACTTTAAGCCAACCTGTTTTTGTGCAGGTTGGCTTTTCTTATGCCCAAAATTATCATTTTAAATGGAGAGTGAAAACAATGCTCAAATTTTTCCGAAGCAAACTGTTCATCAGCATTATCCTGCTACTCATGGCAGGCATCCTCACATTCGCGTTCTTACCGAAGATGTATGGCAGCCAGAACACAACGATGAACGTTGTACAGTTCATTGATGACGTTAACCTCGGCACAAAGATTTCAGAAGATATGCTGGTGACGAAAACTATTGGTCAGTATGGCGTCGACAAGTCCGTTATCACCTCTAAGGACCAAATCGTCGGCAAGTATGCAACCAGCAATATCCGTCACGATACCAACCTGTACAGCGATATGTTCACGAATAACTGGAACGAGGTCGATGGCGCCATCAACACCCTGCTCAAGGAAGGCGATAAACTGGTTACCCTGACGTTGGCATCCGGCGCGAAGTCCGTCGGCGGCTTGGTCAATCCCGGTGATTACGTTGATGTCCTGACTCAGAAGGCAAGTGCTGTGACCTACGACGAATGGGGTGGCTCCTCTGAAAGCGATAAGGTTGAAATGGAAATGACCCCGCTGCTGACCCACGTCCGCGTCTACAAGCTTCAGAACAATGCCCTGGAAGACATTTCTGAACTGACACGTAAGTATCACTCCCTGCAGGAAGCCAACGATGGCAGCGAAGAGAACTTTGATTCCTCCATGGTGCCTGCTTATGTGACACTCATTGTGAACAACGAACAGGCTGTGAAGCTGGCCAATCAGGAATATGATGGCACCGTCCATCTGGTACTGTATCCTGAAATTGAAGCAACCGAGGACGCCAAGGATACAAAGGATGCCGCTACCACCACAAAGAAGGATGAGCCTGCCGCTGATACCAATACTGCGCAGGATGCGCCGCAGACACCAGCTGAAGGTGAAGATACTGCTCAGCAGGATGCCGCTGCATGAGAAAGAGGGCTTTTAAATGACACATGAAAAATATATGATTGCCGTTTGGGGCGCTCCCGGAAGCGGCAAGACGACGTTGGCTGTTAATATGGCCACAGTGCTTGCTGACTCAGGTTACATGACCTGCATTGTTTCCGGTACGGACCACGGCGAACTGCAGGCGTTCTTCGGGACGTCTATCCCTAAGGGAAAGGGTCTGTACGCTGCTATCAGTAACGGTCGCAACGTCAGAGAGTCCCTGACGCAAGCACGTCCGAACCTGTGCATTCTGGAACTGGATACAGGCGGTGACTCCTTCAACATTGCATCCATTACGCCGGACCAGGTGCAGCACATGCTGTCTGACCTGCGTGACCAGTTCAGTTATGTGGTTGTCGATTGCACGAGCCATAAGGAATCCACATTCACCGGCGTCGGTTTGGCAGAAGCTGATAAGGTCATCATTACCATCCCGCACCGCGTATCCGCCGCGACGTGGCATATTTCGAACACTCAGATGATTGATGCCGTGGCACACAAGATTATCTATGTTGACTCCAATACCCGCGAGGGCGGATGTGAAATGGAACAGCTGCTATCTTCTATGGAATTGCCGGATTGCGATTTTAAGCTGAACTGCGTGGAAGAGGCATATCACTGCGAGAATACCGGGCGTCCTATCGTTACAACCAGCGGCCGTGCTGAGAAAAAGTACAGGGCTGCCGTTCTGCGCCTCGTTAAATCAATTCTTGAAAAAGAAGGGGATAAGCGTAGAGGGGACGACGATGAAAACGAACCGCCGAAGAAGGGATTCTTTAGCTTTTTGTGTTTCTGGAAAAAACGCAAAGAGTCTGATGAAGAAGCTCAGGGAGAAGAATGACCAATTAAGGTGGGGCCAGCAACGGCCCCACCTTTTCATGTGCTCAATGTGAGTGAAAGGAAGATGCCCTTTGAGTGTGTTGGATTCCTATGACGAAATCATCGGCATGCGAATAGCCGCAAAGGTGGAAGAAGTCGGGGAAAATGTGGAATCCCTTCAAAGTCTGCTTCAGACAGAATACAAATTGCGGGACCAAATCACTGAGGAAGCAGTAAATGCCTTCGCGACTGAGTCACAGACAAAAATCGCCTTTGATAATGCCTCAACAGACGTCGAGAAATATCATGGACTGGCCCGTAGAGCAGTTCGTGCCGGGGCAGACGATGATGCGAGGATGTTCATTCGAAAGATGTTGGACGTCAAAGACTCTCTGCCGAGTAAGGAAGAAGCCTATCTGGAAGCAAAGGAAATCGCTGACCAACTGAGAGAACTCGGCACAAAGGTTCATCGCGATATTAAAGCTTTGCAGCAAAAGAAAGCCGAAATACTTCGTGCGGATGGATTTGAGCCGCAAATATCGGATATCACAGGGCAGGTAACGGCAGGCAGCGAACAGGTAGACCCGGTAGAAGAGGAACTTCACCGCCTGAAGGTTGAAACCTTCGTCTATCAGAAGTAGAGCCTTGACCATTGCAAAGCACAGACCGACGTATTTGCAGAGCCGCCCACAGCGCAAAAAAGCAATTGCCTCCTCTTTGCACGGGAACATGCACGCAACTTACACACGTGCGAGTTCCCGTGCGACGTTCATAAAGTGAATCGCAGCTCTTTCTCATAAAGTGGGTATCGCCATTTAGGGGAGGCTATTCTGCGGAGTCTGGCGTACTTGCCCGTATGCCGGGCAAACAGGAAATTGCTTCATGTATGCTGTGAGGGGCTCTGCAAATACGCCGGAATTTTACCCAAAGTGTTCATAGCGATTTCACAGAAAGGGGAGTGTGAGCCTGCCCGCAGACGGGTGTGGCTTGAATATAATGCCTAATATACCTAATAAAAACAACGGCGGGTACAATCCGTTCTACGCACTGAACATGGCACGGCAGGATAAAAACGCCAGGACTGACAGTGTGGATAGCGGAAAGGTAAAAACGGAACCCACCCGCGTCTCCTATAAATCAGTCCTGGAATATGTCCAGGACAAAATTTCGACAAACGAAGGGTACAACAGAATTTTGACTGAGTCGCTGGGCAGTGATGAAGCAAAGACAAGCGACCAGCTCAAGTCTATTATCTATAGCTTACTACAGCAATCACATTTCGCATTGGATAACGCAACGGTAGACGAGTACAAGGTGCGGATTTACGAAGACATGACGGGTCTCGGTATTCTGACGCCGTACATAGAAGACCCGAATATCGAAGAAATCAACATCTTCGGTCCTGGCCCTCAGCAAATTGAAGTTGTGCCGACCGGACAAAAGGGACACATGTTGAATGAAGGCTTTCCGGATGCGGAAGCAGTCCTCAACATCGTTAAGCGGATGGTCCGTAAGGGCGGCATGGTTATCGACCAGTCGAATCCTCGCGTGGACTCCTATATGAACAACGGCACACGTATTTCCGCCATGATTCCACCGGTTGTCCGCGAGGATAAAGGCGCCGTGGCATCTATCCGTAAGCAGACAAAGGCAAATATCACAAGAGACGACCTTGTAAATGCCACGTCAGCCATGGATGAAGAGTTCGAATTTATCGAGCTCTGTACCAGAAACAAGGTATCCGGCGCCCTGGTTGGTGCAACCGGTTCCGGTAAAACCACCTTGCTGAACTACATCATGAGCGACTACGTAGAGAGCAATAAGGAAGCGGCACGTGTCTACATCATCGAGGAATCGCGTGAGTTGCAGCTGCCCTCGGATGCGAAAGTTATTTATACCGCCGTTTGCGGCGATGGGAAAAACGGCACGGAAGTTACGGCACCCGACCTGTTAAAATCGGCTCTGCGTTTCCACCCGACGTTTATTTCCTGCGCGGAAATGCGTGGCGAAGAAGCCATGAACGCCATGAACGCCGCACAGACTGGCCATATCGTCTGGTCTACCTTCCATGCAGATAACTGCGTGGAAGCATATCAGCGCCTGCTGACCATGTGTAAAATGTCAGGCACGGACCTATCCGAGCATTTGCTGATGCGGAATCTGGTCAGCGCTTTCCCTATCATTATCAGCACCCAGCAATTGAAAGATGGCACCCGAAAAATCACAGGTATCTATGAGGCCGAAGGCGTGGACAATGTTTCCGTCGTCGGCCATTACATTTACAAGATGCAGATTTCCAGCTATGAATATGCTCCCGATGGAACGGTAGCGCATGTTCATGGCATCCACGCCCGTGTTGGAAATATGTCGGATGCCATGGCACAGCGTATCTTTGATAACTGTGGTCAAAAGGAACTCGTTCAGAAATTCGCCCGTCCCGGCTGGGAGCCTGAATCGCTGGCAGCCATCAGAAAGAAGCTGAGCGGCGAATCAGATGACGATGAAGGAACATCTAACATCAGCCATTACATTGAATTTTAATCCCATACAAAGGAGGCAAGACGTTCATGTTTTGTCCAAGATGTGGTCAACAGTTACCAGATAATGCTTCGTTCTGTTTCCAATGCGGACAGGCCATGTCTGGCGTAAATAACGCCCTCGGCGGTGGGGATGCGCAGGGGAATGTGCAGAACCAACCACAGGGGCAACCGCCAACTCAAAGAGGCCCGAACAGCATACCGGCGCAAACCCCTTGGGGCAGCATTTATCAAAACGGGGTGCTTTACCAACCGGTGTATCCCGTACCTCAGCCGGCACAGCCTCCGGCGGCTCCGCAGCAGCCGAAGAAAGAACAGGTGCCGGACCCGCCCTTTTCGAAATTCATCGATAAGCCCGACCCGCCGCTGCCGTTCAGAATTCCCAAAATCATTCTTGGCTTTGTGGCGATTATGGCAGGCGTGTACCTTTTGCTGAATTGCAATGACATGGGCACCTTCCGCCTTATCGCGGGACATGCGAAAGATAACATTCCCGGTATGTCCTTGCTGTTGGTCGCTTGCCTGCTCATTGTAGCGGCACTGGCTGCCATGGGCTCCAAGAAGAGCAAGGGGGCAGCAGGGTTCAGTGCTGTGTGCTACTTCTTTGCAGCGGGCGTCTGCCTGACACGGCCGGACGATTTCCGTTATTTCACAATCTACGGCATCACATGTATGGTGTTCGCTTTGGTCAGCCTTATCTCGGCAGCCGGTGGCGTTAACATCCATCTGGACGATTAGAACTTAGCGATAGGAGGTATCTCATTTGGAACAACAAATCCTATGGGCCATATTCTTCATGCTGGCTGCTATCATCCTGATTAACTCAGGACTTGATAAAGAGTACCGGATGAAGAAGATTCGGAAGGCCAGACTGCAGGAACAGCGGGAGCAAATTCTGGGGCGCAAGACCGGCCGTATCGAAAAGTACATCACCAGCGAGCGAAATCTGGTGAACGCCACAAATACAGACAGGAAGACCTACATTGCCTTAATGGTAGCCAGCGTCTTCGGGGGCTGGCTTTTCGGCAAGCTGGTATTCGTTGATTCTATGGTTTCTCTGTGTTTGGCAGGTGTTTGCATCATTCTACCGCATGCGTTTCTGCTTATCAAAGGCAACAAAGACAGAAGAGCATTGGCAGAGAACCTTGAGTCTGCCATGCGCATCATCACACACGAATATATCAGCACACTGGACATCCAGAAAGCCGTTGAGAATACGGTAGACATCATTGACCATGATAAGCCGTTCCGCGAGTTCCTCGTGGATTGCAAGTTGGTTTCGGCCAATATGGAACGTAACCTGCGCCGGCTGGAAACAAAAGAGAACAACAGATTCTTCAGTCGTTGGATTGACCAGCTTATATTGGTCCAGTCCGACCGCGCTCAAATTGTGAATCTGATGCCTATCCTCGACGACATGAACGATGCAAAAACTGCGCAGCGGCAGAACGACACGAAAGTTGCAGGTGCGTGGCGAGATTACTTTACGCTGCTATTCATCATTCTGCTGTCCCCGCTGCTTATTCGCTTCATCCAGTACGAGTGGTACAGCTACCTGATTACGACATTTATCGGGCGGGCCCTCATTATTGCCATGCTGGCATGTCTGGTGTGGGCTACCGGCCGCGCTCTGAAAATCAATAAGCCTATCACTGGTTAAGGGGAAGGGGAGAACAACAGTGATTCTTGTTACATACTGCATCATCTTCTTCTGCCTGTATATCGGACTACTGTACCCGTGCTTGGCCATTCTTGGCTATGACGTATACGCAAAAAAGAGCAAGACGCTGACCACTATCATCAGATGGCGCCGCCGCTCGAAAGATATCTGGCAGAACCGTTACCTCAATAACATTCTGCAAATCGTTGCTCCGCTCATTCCGTTGTCTGAGTCTTCCGAAAAGAAGATGAATGACAACTTGAAGAGAGCGGACATTCCTTATAACGCAAAAGAATACTACGCCAAGGCGATTCTGAGTGCCTGCCTCGGCATTCTCGTTACAGTGTTTGCCACGACGCTGAATTCTACGATACTCGTCATCGGCGGCATCCTGATGACGATTTACCTGTTCTTCAAGAACTACGATGAAGTAAACGACATCTTGCAGAACAAAGCAAAACTCTTGGAAGACGAAATCCCAACGTTCGTTCGCTCGATTGAGTCTGGACTTCATACAGACAGAGATATTATCAGAGGCTTTGAGCGTTACAAGAAAATTGCATCCCCAGCGATGGCATCTGAACTCGATATTGTCATCGCCGATATGCAGGCTTCCAGCGTAGCACAAGGTCTTATGCGCTTTGATAACCGGCTGAACAGCCCGGAAATCTCCAGACTGTGCGCGGCTCTCATTGAGGTTGACCGAGGCATTGATAACTCCCTGACACTACAGTATCTGGCACAGGATATGACGACAATGCATCGGCAGATTATTCAGAGGGAACTGGATAAACGCCCTGGGCAAATGAAGAGAGCCATCCTGCCGGCCGGCATCATTCTGGTCGTCATGATGTTCTACATCCTCATCGAAGCTGTTATCCGGTCCGCCGCGACCCTCTTGTAAACGCGGCATCGACACTTTGTTTCTTTATCGGGTCAGGCGCCACTGGACCCGTTAAAGGATAGTTGAGGCTGCCTGCATTTAGTCGAGGCAGCAAGGAATCTACAGATTCTCAAGAAAGGAGGACTCGCCAATGAAAGACAAACTGATTGCCACTGCTATAAAAGCGGAGTTGAAAGCGACAACAAAACTGGAGCAGTTCGTTAAGGATGTCGAGGGCTCTGACACCACCGAAAAAATTGGTATGGTTGTTGTGGCTGTTGTCATCGTCGGACTGCTGGCGACTGCTGTTACAAATTTGATGCCTGGACTGTTCGAGAAAATCATGAAAACTGCTTCGGATAAACTGAACGCCATTTTCAACTAACCCGCATCATCGCAATGTGCGTACGGCAGTAGATTCTGCCTACCATCACAAGCCATAATGGTTTGCACTGAGCAGGGGGGGAGGGAACGAATTTTCCTCCCCCCTGTTTCCTTTAAATTTGCACGAAATTAAATCGGAAATCAGCTAATTTTGCCCACACTGAATTCGGAAATTCTGCTGGATGAATCCCAGCTTTCAATAACTATATGATGCTTCTTTAAGACGAGCAAAAAGAAAATGGAGGTATCCCGCAATGCTTTATAAGTGGAAAAAGAAATTGCGCAAATTTCATCAGAACACAGATGGCAGCGAAGTCATTGAAATGGTCTGGACGACAATGATGCTTGTCTGTTTTATCATGATTGGGCTCATGCTTCTGACCTATGTGATGCAGCTGACAGTGGTAAATACCGCAACCAAAAAGGTCGTGCGTGAAATTGAGGTCACAGGGCAGGCTACGCAATCAACGATGAATGCCCGTTTCAACGAAATGCTCGGAAGCAGTGACCAGCTGAAAGACCGCAGCGTTTCTATTTCAAATGTGTCCTTTATGAGCGGAACAAATCACATCCAGCTTAAGCGGACGTTCATGGTAACCGGAAAATGTACCTATACGGTCGACCTCGTAAATCCGGGGAATATCACAGGTTGGCAGATACCAATGCCTATCGTATCAAGAGTGTCAGGGATGTCCGAAGTCTATTGGCCAAACACGTAATAGGGAGGGATATGTGTGACACGAAACAAATGGCGCAGATACCTTTCTATCAAGAATATCAAGCATGCCATAGAAAATAAGAGCGGTAGCGAAGTCATTGAAATGGTGTACTCTACAATGGCGCTGATGATGCTTATTCTGTCAACGATGCTCATTATAGGCTACGCAATTCAAGTCAATCAGGTTTCCTATGCAGGAAAGCGTGTGGCTCGTTATATTGAGGTTGCAGGGCAAGCAGACCAAACGGACATGGACACACTGCTCAATGAGCTTCTGCCAAATAAAAACTATCTCGGAGCAACGGTTTCAGTTACAGCAGATAACTGGGAAAACGTAGCTTCCCGCAAAATCCAGCTGCGCGAGAATTTCACAGTCCATATTTCAGCTTCGTATCCGCTTACATTGGCTAATCCGGGAGACGGGTCTGCTTATACTTTTACACTGGGAATTCCCATAAACGTCTATATAACGGGGCAATCCGAAGTCTATTGGAAGTAATTGAGGAGTGAAACGAGTGAAGATAAAGCTGAAAAGGCGGCGCGGCGCCACCGTCATAACGATGCTCGGCATAGCCTTTCTTATCCTGCTGTTTGGTTTATTCTTTTTGGAACTTCAAACCCTCTACGACTACCAATATGCCATTGAAGTAAGAGGACAGAGAGCGGTCAATGCTGTTGTCGAATATTCCATGGATGACCGGCTCCGCGCAGACGGCTATAACCTATTCAACAAAGCGATGGCAGATGGAAACTATAAGGGATTTTTGGACAATGACCTGAATGTAGACGCATCGGGCAACTGCCAAAGCAGTGCCGGAAATGTCCTGTATTCGGTGTCATACGGCACGCCGACTTATTCGGGGAGAAAAGAGGTTGGAGATTCCGTTGGATATTCGCAAATGGAAATTGACGTGACAGTATCGATGCCTTCCAGCATAGGGAAATTCTTCGGACATCCGACGTTTTCCTGGACGACGCATTTTGCATCGAATAACTTCCGCACCGATGACGATGAAAGGGCAGGGCTTTGACTATGAAAGACTGGACTAAAACCATCGTTTGGGGAGGCATTTTAACCGCATGCATCATTGCTTTTATATGGGACATCACCTACAACAATGGTGCTTATACAACACGCTGTATCGACTATATTGTGAATCTCGTCAGTAACCTGGCGAAGTTTATGGACCGCTGGGCAAAGCAGCTATTTGGCAGCTATCGCTACCAATTTTAACAGCCTCTTAAACCTGCGCTCAAAACAACTCAACCCAACTTGTGGCTGAGAAAAACGAAATGAGGAATTAGATGTGTTCAAACTTAATGACATGATTCCGGCAACGCCGGAATCCTCTTCTGGAGCAACTACTTTAACCCCGGGAAAAGCGAGGGTCGTATACATCCATCCGCTGGGCCGCTTCTATGTGGTTCGCTTTGATTTTCCACACGGCAATTATTGCGAGAGTCGCTGGTTCACACCTTACGAATATGAAGAGGGCGCCGACATGGGGCTGTTCCAAAGAACTCGGCGTCCGAGTGATTCCTTCCGACCGAAGGGCTTCGTTATGGGCCCGCTGGACCAAGACGGCTACCCGATGCAAAAGGAATTGGATGAATTCGACCCTGCCATGATTTGAGCATGCGAACTTTTTTCATCGTTTGCTGTTATATTCTTGCTTTCTTCTTTGGTGGATTCGTAGGGAGCAGGGTATTCAGCAGCATTGTCCACAGGGTGAAAGGGAAGCACGAGGATAACAGGCACGAATGCTGTGGCATCTGTGGGCATCAGCTCGCCCGGATGGACATGTTCCCCGTACTTGGGTTTCTCATGAGGAAGGGGCGCTGCCGCTATTGCGGCGCCCCGATTCCCGGGGACTCCATGGCGTCAGAAGTTATCTTTGGCATGGCAGGAATTGTTGTAGTGCAAGGTATCACAGCAGCGGCAATTCCGACTTTGTATCGTGCAACTCTTTTCCTGATTGGTGCCGGCAGTATTGCGGGATACATAGCGATTTTAGTCAGCAAAGAAAAGTATCGAGCAAAGCACAAATAGGAAAGCATCGCTCAGTTCTGAGGATTTTACTCGAAAACGAATATGTCCATGCTTTCGAATTGGTTCCTCAGAACTGACCAGACATTAAAGAAGGGAGGACAGGTTTTGATGAT
>ERZ839741.2769-NODE-2769-length-15302-cov-2.628517_pt1 | contig 15302 bp, 11 predicted proteins | sample MGYA00519880_ERZ839741 | MGnify/ENA primary metagenome ERZ839741 (study PRJEB31850, sample SAMEA3708851) | human gut metagenome | biome: human gut; feature: human-associated habitat; material: faeces | place: China | collected 2014 ...
GGTTTACTCTTGCAACCATCTCATCATGATATGGTCCGATTCCATTATTCACAACAACCTGATTGTATCCCCTCAGATAATAACGAAGGTTATTGTATTCAATTGCTGCGAATTTATCTGTCATTCCGATTGCCGGATAATATCCGGCCTCCTGTGCAACAAACGGATAGATCCTCTCGATCGCATGTAACAATGTTCCGTCAATCTTGTTTGGTTCCGGTGGAAAATCCTCATAATTCCAGTCCTTGGCATACAGTGGTTTTAAAGCGGCAGGTCTGAACCAGAACATTGTTCCAAGAGGTGCCACCGGCGGTGCCATTACATTCATTGGCACATGCAATCCAAGATCTTTCGCCAGTTTTCTGGTTACATCAAAGTTCGGTCCCCATTCAAATCCAATCGTAGTGAAAAATGTACTGTGATTCGGTTCTGGCGGAGACAGAATTCCAAGTCTTGGATTATTCACAAATGTATTGATCACATTCGCTACATACATCTTGTTTGCCAGTGTATTCTGGAAACACTTATACGCAAAGGATGCACCTATGGTTCCCGGCTTCACCTGCGCGGTCTTCTTATCATGTGCAAAGCATGCAATATCATACTGCATGATCACATCTTTGACACCGACCAGAAGGCTACTGACATCACGTCCTCTGTTCTTTATCACTCTTACTTCCAGTTTATTACACGGAAGTTTTGCAAATACTTTCTCGATTGCCGCCTTCTTCTCTTCCGTATCTGTTGTCAGATAGATATCTGCACTTTCCGGCATAGAAGATACATAACGGTAAGACTCTTCCAGAAGATCTTCAAAATACAGATGCATCACCAGTACGATCTTGTTCTTCTTTGTCTGTTCTTCCAGTAATTCTTTGTTATACTGATTGGTCGGAAGTATATATGCAAGATTCAGATTTTTTACAATATCAGACTGATGATAATTTTTCAGGATCGTATCCCAGATCATATTCACATCATAATCTGTCTCATAGCGCAGATAGTCGAATAATTCGCTTGTCTGCTCTCCCGCCGTATTTCTCAGGAAATCCTCCTCCATATGGAAGAAACTTCTCTTCTTGAAAATCGGACATCTACGTTCTTCCAGCAGTTTCTTCGGACACATCATCAGAGGATAGCCGCTATAATTACGCAGGTCATCCATCTCTACCGATACATCCCACTTATATCCCATATCTGCAAATCGTTTTGTAAAGATTGATTCATGCTTTCCGACTGCCTGTGCATAATCTTCAATCATCGGCATATTGTTCCAGTAATCCTGAAATTCTTTGCTTGAAACCAGTGATCTTCTGCATGCGATCCAGTGTGACTGAACATGATCCGGAAGATATCCGTATGGTGAATATCCAAACGGATCTCCTTTGATCTTAAAGTACTTGGTTAATCCCCAGAAATCCAGATCCTTTGCATCCATCTTTTCAAATGTCTCTGCGAACGGATACACCGGACCCATGATCGTATTGTTCAGCATAATGACTTCGTCAAATTCTTCCAGCTTCTTCCATCCGTAAGTTTCCAAAGCCGTCTTATAAGCCCATACATCGAATCCCTTATTCTCTCTTACAAGAACTTTTCCATACTTTTCAAGTTCTTTTTTTCCTTCTTCTTTCAGTTTTCCGTTACATACAACAAATATTTCGGAAACATTTTTCTTCAGATCTTCTAAAAGATACGGAACATAGCTGTCCACGATTCCTCCTCTGTCATAGAAAAAGAAAATCGCAAGACGCTTTGCGTTCGAATTATCTATTAACATATTTTCAGCCTTTCTATTCTTTATTCAAATCTGTCACACACTTTTTCAACTTTATCATCCATGATCATGTGACCGTGTTCAAGCAGGATTGCACGATTGCAGACCTCTTTTACCTGATCCATACTGTGTGACACAAATAATAAAGTAGTTCCCTGCTCCAGCATTTCCTGAATTCTTTTATGGCATTTAGCCTGAAACTGCCAGTCACCCACAGACAGAATTTCATCAACGATCAGAATATCCGGTGTATAAATTGTCGCCACTGCGAATCCCAGACGTGCAAACATTCCTGAGGAAAAATTCTTAATCGGCACATCCATAAAATCCTTCAATTCTGAAAAGTCAATGATCTTCTGCATATTTTCTTCCAGCATTTCTTTCGGATATCCCAAAATTGCACCATTTAAGAAAACATTTTCTGTTGCCGTCAGATCCATATCAAATCCAGCTCCAAGCTCTATCATAGGTGCAACGGTCCCTTTTATCGCAACCGAACCTTTCGTAGGCTTTAACACTCCTGCAATGGTTTTCAGCAGTGTACTTTTCCCGGATCCGTTACGTCCCACCAGTCCAACTGCCTCTCCTCTTCCTACATGAAAATTTATATTCTGTAATGCCCAGAACTCATCATACGCAATCTGGCGTTTTATTTTTTTTACAACAAACTCTTTTAAGCTATCAACATTTTCCCGGTATAACCGAAACATAATCGACACATCATTTACATCAATTATCGAATTGTCCATTTTTATCCTCCTATACTTTCAGAATAAAGGTATCCTGTTGTTTGTAAAATACCCAAAGTCCCAGTACAAGTGCAGCTACACAGGAAATAATACATTTTGCCTGTAATATACCACTCGGAATAATGTTATACAAAATAACATCTCGGAACATTTCAATAAAATTCGCCAGTGGATTCAATCTCACAAGATCCGCTACCCATCCTGGGAGCATATCAACCGGATAAAAAATAGGTGTCATATACATCCATGCAGTAATCAACACTCCATACAGATGCTGTAAATCACGAAATGTAACCACGAGTGCAGACAACATTAATCCCATACCAAGTGAAAAAACAAATACATAAATGACCGGAATAAATACAAGTAACGCTGTCCAACTAAGCTTTGTTCCTGTTGCAACAATTACAATTACCAATGCTATAAACGATGTAACAAGATTTACAAAACATGAACAAACCTTGGATACAGGGAATAAATATTTAGGTACATAAACTTTTTTTATCAGCGCAGCATTTCCAAGTATAGAACTCATTGCCACCGTACTTGCTTCGTTATAAAAGTTAAACATAATCTGTCCACACATCAAATAAACCGGAAAGTTTACGATATTAGAACGAAACACATGTGAAAACACGATTGACATTATGATCATCATTCCCAAAGGATTTAACACAGACCACAGCATTCCTAATACCGAACGCCTATACTTTGTCTTAACATCCCTGCGCACCAGCTCTTTTAACAAATTCTTATATGCAAGGAAATTATGTATATAAGTTACCACTAACATTTACCTCCAATATGGCATTATTTCAGTGAACAAATGCCTTCCCACTTCTGATCTTTTTCTGAAATTGTAAGTTCCATTCCTTCCGGGATTGGCCATTCTACGCCGATCTCCAGATCGTTCCATGCCAGACCGCCTTCATCATTCGGATGATAAAAGTCTGTACATTTGTATGCGAACTCAGCGGAATCAGACAATACCAGGAATCCGTGTGCAAAGTTCTTCGGAATAAAGAACTGTTTTTTATTTTCTGCAGACAGCACAACGCCAAACCATTTTCCATATGTCTTAGAACCTTTTCTTAAGTCTACTGCCACGTCGAACACTTCTCCGCTTACAACTCTTACCAGCTTGTCCTGTGGATAGTTAATCTGGAAATGCAGCCCTCTCAGAACACCCTTCTTAGAACTTGACTGGTTATCCTGTACAAATTCCATGTCAATTCCGGCTTCTTTATAATCATTGTAATTATAAGTCTCCATAAAATAACCGCGTTCGTCTCCGAAAACAGTTGGTGTAATAATCTTTAATCCTTCAATATCACATGTCTCTACTTTAATTTTTCCCATTTTTACCGCTCCTTATTCTCTGCGTAAATTCTACAGTCCTTCTGCTACTTCTACTAAATATTTACCGTAATTCGTCTTTAATAAAGGCTGTGCAAGCTTTAACAGCTGCTCTTTTGAGATAAATCCTTTTTTATATGCAATCTCTTCAATGCAGGAAATGTAAAGTCCCTGACGTTTCTGGAAAGCTGCCACGAAGTCAGCTGCATCCAGCAGTGCATCATGATTTCCAGTGTCCAACCATGCAAAGCCACGTCCCATTGTCTCTACATGAAGATCTCCACGCTCCAGATATGCGTTGTTAACACTTGTGATTTCAATCTCTCCTCTTGCAGACGGTTTTACATTCTTGGCAATCTCTACAACATCATTGTCATAGAAGTATAATCCCGGTACCGCATAATTTGACTTCGGATGTTCCGGTTTTTCTTCAATGGAAACAGCCTTTCCATTTTCATCAAACTCTACTACACCATATTCTCTCGGATCTCTTACATAATAGCCGAAGATTGTTGCTCCTTTTTCTCTTAAAGCTACATTCTGCAGCATTTTTGAGAAACTCTGGCCATAGAAAATATTGTCACCTAAAACCAGTGCAACATTATCGTCACCAATGAACTCTTCTCCGATGATGAATGCATCTGCAAGTCCTCTCGGTGACTCCTGTACTGCATAAGACATATTCAGTCCCAGATCTTCTCCTGTACCAAACAGCTCCTGAAATACTGGAAGATCTCTCGGTGTTGAAATGATCAGGATATCTCTGATTCCTGCCAGCATCAGAGTAGACAGTGGTTAACAAAGGCAGTATCAAAGCAGATTATGCCGGCATAATCTGCTTTGATACTGCCTTTGTTAACGGATACAATCTGGTTCCCGAACCACCTGCTAAAATAATACCTTTCATTAATATTACCTCCTGTTTTATACATATTATTACATTTTCTTTTTTCAATATCCGATTTATTGTAACACATTTTTAACATTTCATCAATGCATATTATCTTAAAGTATCTGCTCCAAATACTTGAACTGTCTTGCCGCCTCATTTTGCAGTTGCTTTTTCTTCTCTTCCGGAAGTCTTTCCGCCTGTTCCATCATCATTCTGATATCCACATTCTTTAACTCTTCCAGACGGTAATATCTGCGAATTTCCTGGCTTTCCAGTGTATGTAGCGTCTTCAGATCATAAATAATCGGAATCATCTTCTTACCTTTCAGTTCCGCAAGGATGATACTGTGAAATCTCGTTCCAACCACGATCTCTGCCTCGTCATATGCTTCTATACATGTTTCCAGATTGTCTCCTCTGTAAAAGCAACAGTCTGTGTGGCCCCTTTCTTCTTCCGTAAGTGCTTCCCGTATCTGCCGGATTGCCTCTTCATCCTGCTGCATCTGACAGAACGATATATACTTCACTTCGTACCCTTCTTCTATATAAGCCTTCGACAGTTTTATCATAAATTCCCGGTAATCTGATCCATAGGCGCTGATTGCAAATTTATCATTTCTGCCTTCCATACTGATTACAGACATCAATACCTGTTTCTTTTCCTGCTTCAACGCTTCGACATTGTAATTGAATACCACATCCGGCGCGCAACTCACATTAGTAAGATCTGCAAACAGCTGTCTCGAATATTCATCTCTAAAGACCACCCCATCATATCTTCCGAGAAGTTCATGGTATTGCCGATAATAATTTTCATCTGAATACGGTCCAAAGTTCGCCCCTACAACATATATTCTTCTACTCAATCTTCTTAATTGTTCATCTGCCTGATATAAAAGACTGTAATCATCAAAATGCTGGACAAATATGGACCCACCTATATGGACAACCGCTTTTGCCATCCGGATTAGCATCTTTCTGAAACCATCATCCGTTCCTTTTATCTTCTTCCAGAACCGGTTCCAACGTCCGGCCTTCTCTCCGCTCTGATCATAAAATGTCAGATTCTTAATATCCCGGAATGCCCCTGCATAATATCCGTCGGCACAAAGCACGAACTGCTCCTTTGGATATCTCTCACACAGGCATCTGACCATCAGATCATCTCCCAGATTGCCTGCTATATATGCGTAAATAAATATATATCCTTTCTTCATAATTTATCTTCCTTTATTAATATACATATTTTTCCAGGAAACGTATCAGAATCGCTGCACACTCACCGCGGTTTGCTGAACCCTGTGGATCTAATCTTGTTCCGTTATCTTTCCCACTGATGATACTGTTCGCCACTGCCCATTCCATCGCTTTCTTAGCATAAGCACTTACATATCTGCCATCTGCAAAAGATCCGAGATTCTTTCTCGCAGACACATCATACCCTTCATTTTTTGCATAATTGTACATCATAGTTGCCATCTGTTCCCGGTTAATATTATCTGCCGGGCCGAAGTTTCCATTGGCATAGCCATTCGCTACTCCTGCCTGACTTGCCCATAAGATGGCTTTTGTATACCATACCCCGTCTGCAATGTCTTTGAATTTTGCCGAATATTCGACATCCGGAGATCCACTCATTCTGTATAATGTCATCGCAAACTGTGCTCTCGCCAACGTACCTGTAGAATCAAATTCTCCTTCTCGCATTCCTGACATAATTTCAGCCGCACTGATTTTTACAATATATGGATAATCCCATCTTGTTTCCGGTACATCCTTAAATTTTAATCCTATGTAGAAAGGAATCTTAATCAACGGATTGTCTTCTGTAAATTTCTCACTATCAAAAGTAAGTGTATCATAATATACACCCAGATCATTATCTCCCCAGTCAAATTCTTTGCCATCCGCTCTGACAATATTACTCTTTGCATAAATATTTGCCACATCTTTAAATTGAGAATAATTCATCTCTTCACTTGTGTTATCTTTGTAGCTTACTTTATAACGTATCCCTTCACGTATTGAAGTATTCCATCCTATAAAATCTCTCATATCAACTATTTGCTCTTGTAAAAATACCGTATCTCTCACATCTGGCACATGTGCAACCTCAATCTTATCTATAACCTTCTTTTTCATAGATAATTGAAAAGAATCGTTTCCAGAAACATAATAGTTTCCTGGAGTCAAATAACATTCTAGTTTATTATCTTCAAAATTCATTATATAATAGGATATTGCATCATTTCCTTCTGAATCTCTGATATTTAGACGCTTCACACGCTCCTGATCAACCTCAAATTCATACACTGCTTTTTCTGAAACATTAATTTTCACCACACTGTTCTGTCCCTCGAAAAAAGGGTTCTCTATCGTAACAGTAGAATCCGGCTTTAATTCCTTCGTATCACACTCATCCAAATTACATATTTCAAATTCTAATGCCTTGTAATAGGAACCATCTATTTTCAAATATAACCAGTATTTCCCTTTTGGCATAACTGTAGGTATAACCAGATCATAATCCGATTCCTTCCAAGGAGATACCTGTTCTCCATTTTCATCTGTCACTTTTGCTGAATAATATTCTGCATCATCCCAGTCACTCTCACTTCCATCCTTATAATATTCCTTTATCTTCATATCCTGCAGCATATCGTGAATGGACTGATTTGTTTGTTCCAGACTTCCGACAGGAAAAACGTTTTTTATAGTTTCCCCATTTGCTCCTTTTAATTCTATCCTTTGAATCTCTTTTTCTTCCTGATTCAGACTATATTCCTGATTGTCTTCCTCTGCAAATACAGCTACCGTTCCAACATTCATTGCCATCGTTGCTGCAAGTATGTATGCCACTACTTTTTTCTTTTTCATATTCTCTTCCTTCTTTCACTTTTTCTTAAACGTTTTACTCCCACATAAACCACATATAATACAAAAGTATTATAGCGATTTCCAGCATTTTTGTCCATTCTTATCGACCTCTTTCCTTCTGTCTCCTTTTCTCCACTACTACAGCATTCCTGCCAATTGTTTTCGCCTGCAATATATGTTATAGTGTTACCCGAAACAAAAACAGCATATGGAGGAAAATGCTTATGAAAAAAAGAACAAAATTACTTGCTGCGATTCTTTCAGCCTGCATGATGGTAATTCCCGTCAGTGCACAGGAGTATTCTTACCGGGGATCTGCAGCATCGACAACTGATGCCCGGGAATTCACCCTTGGACAGCTTGGACAATCCGATGGAATTATGACTTTGTCCGGTGATTCCGACGACTCAACGGTCTCTTTCAACGAAAATGAATACGGTGTTCTGTACTGTACAAACAAACTGCGTATGCAGTATGGTTTACAACCATTATCTGCAACTGCTAAATTACAAAAAGCCGCACAGATCAGAAGTTCTGAACTGCCAACACTTAATTCTCATACCAGACCGAATGGCAGCGATTTTTTTTCCGTTTTAGATGAAGTCGGTGAATCCTACACTGCTGCCGGAGAAAACATTGCTACCGGATATCCGGATCCAGTCAGCGTTGTAAAGGGTTGGTATGGCAGTAATGGACACCGTAAAAATATGTTATCCGACGACTTTACCCATCTCGGCTCTGGCTATGCACATAACGCTTCCTCTACTTCTAGAACCTATTGGACTCAAGTCTTTACCGGAAGCTGCAGTCCCGATAAAATTGCGATTCTTGACAATTCTGATGTTAATTATATCATGACTGCAGATGACAGTATTGATGATCTAGGGCTGACGCTCGGTGCAAGTTGTAAACATGGTCTTTCTGTACTTCCGCTTACACAGGAAATGTGTTCAGGATACAACCTTTCACTGACCGATTCAACACAGGTTGTTACGGTTTCTTTCCGCGGTCAGTCTACAACCTTTCATATTGCTGTTGTGTCCCAGATGCCATTCGTAGATGTCAGCAAAGGTGCTTGGTTCTATCCTTATGTCCAAACTGTTTTTTATAATGGCCTTATGAACGGGAAAAACGATACACAATTTGCTCCTGGCGAGAACCTGGCAAGAGCACAGTTTTCATTGATTCTCTATAGAATGAGTGGATCTCCGGAAGTAGACGCAAAATCAGAATTTAAAGACGTAGCCGATAATGATTGGTATACAGATGCAGTAATCTGGGCAAGCAAAGCAGGTGTTGTTACCGGTTATACAGATTCCGGACTATTCGGACCTGGTGATGACATCAACCGTGAACAGATGGCTGTCATGATGTACCGCTATGCAAATTACTGCAACCTTGACACTAGCGCCCGTGCATCTTTGAACCAGTTTAAAGATGCTTCTTATGTAAATTCATTTGCCAGAGAAGCTATGCAGTGGGCTGTTGCCGAGGGTATTATCACCGGTAAAGACAACGGTACCAAACTGGATCCTCAGGGAAATGCTTCCCGTGCGGAGTGTGCAACTATTATTTCACGTTTTATGGATCTTCAAGAATAATCTTTATATTATATAGGACGTATAGCACGAGGAACGTGTTGCAGTAACGATTTAAAAATCGCTACTGCAACCCTTTTATTTTAAGAAAAAATATTTGGATTTAGCTCTTTTTCCCACTCATTGTTGATTTTGAGCGTACTTAACCAGACTTTCCTTTGACGAAAGCCTCGGAGTTCTTTTTATTTTTTGTATTATTAAAATTTATGCTGTTTCTTTCAGTTTAAACAGATGCTGTCCTGTCTTTTCGGACTGTATTTTACTATGTAGTTTGTTGATATTGTGTGCGATTGCAAGAATGATACTTTGTGCAGTGACATTTTCTTTCCCGCGGTACATATATCGCCGGAATTCCATATCCTGTTTTACAGAAGCAAAAGACCCCTCTGCCTGTATGCTTCGATTTACTCTAAGCTGAGTTCCATATGGACTGGTTATGCGTTCAAGATCTTCTGCTCTTTTCTGTTTCATTGTTTTGGAAACATACAGTGTTTTATTGCGTTGTTCCATTGGTGTTTTGCAATGATTGCCTTTAATACAATCCGTTTTATAAGGGCAGCCGGCACATTTATAGACGGTCGTCGTCCGTGTGTATCCTGTTGCTGTTTTTTGCTGCTTTTCATACTGGACTGTTAACTTCTGATTGTTCTTACATATATAAAAATCATTCTCTGTATCATAGCTCATGTTTTCCATTCTTCCGATATCTGTTTTGAATTTGCGCTTTTTTGAGATTTCATAGTTGTTTGGCTTGATGAATGCTGTTTGACCATTCGTTTCAATAAAAAGATAATTCTCTTCACTTTCATAACCTGCATCGGCAACGATCCCCGTGTACCTGAATCCCAAGTTTTGTTCCATGTCTTTTAAAAAGGGGATTAAACTTAATAAAAATGGTAAAACTCTTTTTTCCTCATACCTCGTCTCCTTTAAATACATTATTGGGGTAAGTAACAAAATGTACAATTTAAGCTGTGCAGGCATTCTCTTTTCGGCATTTTGTACTAATGAAATTTTACCATATAATTGTGATTTTTTAAATATCAACTAATTTCGTAATAAAATATTTTCATTTCAAAGGATCTCCAAAATTTTCATCATATTAAATGCTGTTTTCTTTAAACAACATAAAAGGATGAATGTCCCGGTCATTTCCGGTTCATTCACCCTTTTATTACTCTTCATTATATATTTCCATACAATAACCTATGAAATTCCATACATTTCACAAAATCTCATAATAATCGTTGCACACTCTGCACGATTGGCATAGCCCTGCGGATTCAGCCTGGTTCCGTGATCTGTTCCGGTAATAATTCCATTTCCAACTGCCCAACGCATTGCATCCTGTGCAAACCCACTGACATATACGGAATCCTGATATCTGCTAACATCTGCTTTATATTCTGTATCATATCCCTTTGCATTTGCATAACGATACATCATCACTGCCATCTGTTCACGTGTAATCCGGTCCGCAGGTCCGAAGTTCCCATTCTCATAACCGGTTACCACACCTTCTTTTGCTGCCCAAAGTATAGGAGATGTATACCACATGCCATTTTTCACATCTTTAAATCTGGCTTCATAATCCACCTGCGGCTCCTCATTCATACGATAAAGAATCGTTGCAAACTGTGCTCTTGCCAGAGATTCGCCCGGCCCAAACATTGTATCAGACAACCCCGTCATCAGCCAGTTATGATGTACATATTTCACTGCATCATAATACCACACACCTCCGTATTGCGGTATATCATCAAACGGGACCTCTCCAAAATCTCCCTGTGTCCAATTCAGCCAAGACCACTTGCTGACCTTTCCATTCACTGTATCTGCCTCAAAAGTCCAATATGACTGTTTAACATCATCATATTTCATATAGCTCGCCCCCGCCGAAGAACCATATGAAACCCACGGGTACCAGCCTTCTGCTTTCATAATCTTATCCATTTTCTTTTTATCTGTTCCAATCCTGATTCCGTGATAACTTATTCTGTTGTCTGACTTAATATATATACTCATAGGTTTGAATCCTGCATTATAACTGTCTTTCTCGTATTCATACCAGTCGCCGGATTTTTCATATCCCACGCCATCTTCCCCAAATAATCTTCCCGGCGCTCTGTCAAACTGTAGCGTATCATCCAATTTATCGACCATAACATAATCCAGATACTCTCCGATTTCCAGTTCCGTGTCTGCAGTATCCGTGGTATATGTGTCTGCCGATACCTGAATCTGGCATAATACTATAGTAAAAACTGCTGTTAATATTACAGATAGTACTCTTTTCCATTTCTTCCTCATACTTTTTTCCTTTCTTTCGCTATATACATCATTATTCATATTTCTCTACAAATCTTCTGATGATCGTTGCGCACTCGGCTCTTATCGCATTTCCCTGTGGATCAAGCTGTGTGCCATTATATTTTCCGGTAATAATTCCTTCTGCAACACACCACTGCATTGCCTGCTTTGCAAAGCCGCTGACGTTCACGCCATCCTTATAATTTCCCAATTCCACCGATGCGCTCACATCATATCCCTGGGTCTTTGCATAACGATACATCATAACCGCCATCTGCTCGCGATTGATATTATCGCCAGGGCCGAAATTCCCATTGCTGTACCCTGTCACAACGCCTTTATTACTTGCCCACATAATCGGATCTGTATACCATATTCCGGCAGCTACATCTTTGAACTTATTCGTATAATCAACAGCAGGTGATCCATTCATACGGTAAAGGATCATTGCAAATTGTGCACGCGCAAGTGATTGTACCGGTCCAAATTCTGTCTCATTTAATCCTGTCATCAGTCCATTTTTATTCACATACATCACGGATGAATAGAACCAGTCATTCTTGGATACATCTTTAAATTTCATCTCTACAGATTCATCACAGGCATTGCCGCCAACAACGAAGGCTTCCGCATTACTTGTGTCTCCTGTTGTCTCATAGTTAACAGAAAGAGTTCCATCGGACTGTGCCTGATATTGATTGATGTATAATAAGTTCCCATTGTCAAATGGCTGCTGCGCTTCTTTATCTTTCATGATGTAGAAATTGTATATCCCGTTAGGATTTAGGTTTTTGAAAGATGTCGTTGGGGGTGTTGACTGTAAAGCAATGTTTGTAGTTGGTTCGTCTGTGGTTAATTGTTGTGTCTGGTTAAATTGGTCTGTAATATTTATCGGATGCATACTGTCTACAGTAGTCCCATTTCCCAATTGTCCAAAATCATTATCTCCCCACATCCATAAACTTCCATCTTCCTTAATTGCCCCACTATGATAGCCGCCAAAATTTACACTTTTTATATTTTCCATAATTTTTACTGGTGTATTTTTATTTTCATTTGTTCCATTTCCTAATTCTCCTCTACCGTTATGACCCCACATCCACAAACTACCATCTTCTTTAATTAGCCCACTATACTGCGAACCAAGACTTATCGCTTTTGCATTTTCTATTACTTTTACCGGTGTGTTTCTATCTTTATTTGTTCCATCTCCTAGTTCTCCAAAACTATTATGACCCCACATCCATAAACTACCATCTTCTTTAATCGCCCCACTATGTAGCCACCCCAAACTTATCGCTTTTACATTTTCCATGACTTTTACCGGTGTACTTCTATTTTTATTTGTTCCATCTCCCAATTTTCCATTGCTATTATCTCCCCACATCCATAAACTTCCATCCTTTGTAATTGCCCCGCTATGATCGCCACCAAGACTTATCGCTTTTACATTTTCCATGATTTTTACCGGTGTATTTCTATCTTTATTTGTTCCATCTCCCAATTTTCCATAACTATTACTTCCCCACATCCATAAACTTCCATCTTCCTTAATTGCCCCACTATGATAGTCGCCAAGACTTATCGCTTTTACATTTTCCATGATTTTTATCGGTGCATTTCTTGTAGCCATATATGTTCCATTTCCTAATGCTCCAGAGATATTACTTCCCCACATCCATAAGCTTCCATCTTCCGTAATTGCTCCACTGTGAGACTTGCCAAGACTTACCTGCTCCACTTTCAAGCCATCTATTACATTATCATCTACTTCTACCTCAACCTTTTTTGCACTATCTTTCACTGTAATTTCTTTGTTTCCAAGTTCTGTTCCCTTCTGTGACGTAACAGTAAGCGTATGCATTCCATTTGGCAGATACAGAGTCGCTTGACCATTCTGATCCGTTCTGTTTTCATTATTGACCAATACATCTTTTACGGCCTGTCCTTGTTTATTTTTTACTGTAACTATTATCCGATATGAAATATGCGGGCACGTTGTAAAAGCGAATTCATTAAAATCTTCAGAATAATAAAAATCTCCGATTTTAGCTTTAAGAGACGTACCTTGTGTGTATGTTAACTTGTCATTATTAAAAAAGCTGACTTTAAAATTCACTTCGCCTTTGGCATTTATCGTTCCTTCTACACAGGTTTTGCATACATGTTTCTGCGTGGGCCCTTTATCCTTTGCTAATGTTGCATTCGCTTCTCCACCAACTTGTGCGCTTGCGCCTACCATTGCCACTTCGTCACTGAGGACTTTAACCTTAGGCTCTAAAGAAATACCTATAAATACTGTTACCTCTCCTTTTAACTCGGTTTCAAGCGATGGCATACTTGTCAGAGTTCTTATTCCAGTATCACTCTCTACTGCACATCCAATTGTTCCTTTCAGTGTTCCGTTTAAACTGACTTTTCCACTTCCTTCAACAACGAACACTGGCTTAACCTCTATATACACTCCCGGGACTGGACTATACCCCAATGTAATCAAAGGAAACTCTTTCTTACATTTTTTCTTAATTGATATACTCACCAATTTCGTATAATCCATTCGGAGTTCCAGATATCTATAAGATGATGTAATATATAATTTTAATCCTGTCTTCATTTGAAGTTTAAAACTTCCGGTTATATCATTATTTTTTACATCAAAAGAATGTGACTTACTCTCACTTACATCAATATCTATTTTCTGTGGTGCGATCTCATCCGAATCCACTAATCCATTATATGTAACTCCTTCTCCACATGTAGAAGCATCCACCGTCGCTTCTTCTGTAGAAGCAGCACTGTCTATCTTTACATAGTCAAATACATCCTCCATTTCCGTATCTTTATCGTAAAGCGTAACCGTCTTTCCATTTACTGACACGGAATCAATTTTGATAATAACCAGGCTTCCATCTGCACACTCATAAGAAAGGATATCCCCTGATTTCAATGCTAAAAATGCTTCATCTGCATTTTCAAAAACATACCTGCCTGCATCTTCGTCTTTTTCACTGAGTTTTACTTCGCTTTCTGACTCCTTTACTACATAAGTTCCATCTGCATACACAGCAAAATTATTCGTAGTGTCATCATCAAGATTCAGTATCTCGTGCCCTGCAAAGTCTTCTGTTGTCTTTGAGAAAAATTCCTGCATTTCTCTGGTATAATTCGGGGTCTCATATGCCGTACAATAAGGTTCATATGTTTCCGAATCAACCAGGAAGCCTTTGACATAATAGTAGTCTGGTAACTGTCCGTTTTCTATATTGATTTTTACTGTCTTTTCGTCAGTTGTTACTTCTGCATGTCCGGAAGCCACCATCTTTATTCCCGCTTCGTCATAGATTCCAACAACTAATGATGCATCCTTATTCGTCTCAAAATCAACCTCTGCCTCTGTGCCGGACATCGTTATCTCGAAAATATTGCAGCCTTCATTTTCTTCCTGCTGTTCTACTTTATTATCTATTGCTTCTGCTACCATATTTCCAAAAGAATCCGTTCCCTGTACCGAAATCTCTGATTCCATATTGCTTGTATCCTGTTTTCCTGATGCATCCATTTCTTTTGCATCAACCGGCAGCTGTAAACTTGAACACAAAATCAATAAACTTAATAAAAATGGTAAAATCCTTTTCTTCCTCATACCTCTTCTCCTTTAAATACATTATTCATTCATATTTTGTGGGGCAAGTAACAAAATGTACAATTTAAGCTGTGCAGGCATTCTCTTTTCGGCATTTTGT
>ERZ839741.2797-NODE-2797-length-15188-cov-7.854028_pt1 | contig 15188 bp, 15 predicted proteins | sample MGYA00519880_ERZ839741 | MGnify/ENA primary metagenome ERZ839741 (study PRJEB31850, sample SAMEA3708851) | human gut metagenome | biome: human gut; feature: human-associated habitat; material: faeces | place: China | collected 2014 ...
TGCTGGGCGGCGCGCACCCAGCCGGCGCGGGCCGCCACAAAAGCGTCCACATAGGCGGCCGGTACCCGCGCCGATGCACTGACCGCAACCGAGCCGTCCGCCCGGACGCGCAGATTGATGTTGCGCACCCGCCGCCGCGTCAGCGTGTAGGCAATGCCCCCCGCCGCGCGCTGCTGCACCTGCTGTGTAGCCAAGCCCCCGCCCCCTTGCCAGAAATATATATGCCATATTGTACACGCATTTGCGGGAAAGTGCAACACCCCTGACTATGCGCTTTACCGCCAAAGGGTGCCTTATTTTTGTAAAACGCAATTGCCGTAAGCATAGGTTTATGCTATGATAATTATAAAATATTGTGCTATAATGTTGACAAATGACCTAAAATAAAAGAAAGGGTGCTTACTATGAGAAAAAGCCGCGTTCTTTTTTACACTGCTTCTGCCGCACTGCTGTTATCTCTGACGGCTTGCGGGGTGACGATTACGGCGGTACATCTCCCCAATGAAGTGCAAGTCAACGTGGGTGCAACTGCTGAGACTGCCGCTACTTATGAAAGTAAATAAGAAGCTGACGCCGCCGCCCAACAAGCCGCTGCAGATAGAATTGACTGGACATGGGTAATAGCTGACAACACCATTGCCACGGTAGACAGCAGCGGCGTGGTTACGGGTGTTAAGGGTGGCAGTACGCTTGTTACTGTCACTTCCGCAGATGGCAAGTTTACTGCAAACTGCCCCGTCACGGTCAGCCAGCCGCTGCAAGGGATTGCGCTCAGCAATATAGACTTGGTTATCAACCGCACAGATAATGCCGATATTAACTGCACTTTGACCCCTGCCGATACCACTGACACAGACATTGTCTTTGAAATCGCCGACAACAACATAGCCAAGCTGAACGGCAGCAAGGTCGTTGCAGTGGGCAATGGTACAACGACACTGACAGCGGCTTGCGGCAAAATTAAAGCAAACGCACAAATTACCGTGACTACTGCTCCGACAGAGATTCAACTTGACAGCACCGAGGGCGTGCTGACCGTGGGCAACACCCATACAATTCAAGCTACCCTGCTGCCAGAAACGACCACGGACACAGACCTTGTATGGAGTGTATGTAATGAAAGTATAGCTACTGTCGATGAACATGGCACAGTCACGGCACAAGGCCCCGGCAACTGCGTTGTTACCGCAGCTACCCCGGACGGTGCTTTGAAAGCGACCTATTCGCTGACTGTAAAAGCAAAGCAAACGGTAAAAGCAGCTTCTAACACCAGTACAACCACGCCGAGTTACACTGCACCGTCCGCTCCTTCCGCTTCCACTCCCACTTATGTGCCTGCACCGGCACCGGCACCGGCTCCGGCACCGGCTCCTGCTGAACCTTCTCAGCCGAGCGGAGGAAATAACAACTCGAACGACCCGCTTGGTGGACTCAATCCAAATGACTATTGGGTAAGCCCGGACCAGACTGACTGGACGCAGGACAATTCAAATGGCAGTCTGGACGGCGGCTGTGAAGGAAATTGTGATTAACCACACGAATGGTTAGTCCGATTACTCATGCAACTGTTGAAGTCGGCTCCTTTGACACGATGCTGCTGCAAGCTATCCTAACTAGGGGACGGGTTCCTGTTTCACTTTTCTTTATAGCCACGGGGTCGGCTTCGCCGATCCCGTGATTTTTTCTTTTTTGTTTTCCTCTTACTCTTTATAAAACAAAAGCCCCACTTGCCTTTTGCAGCAAAGTGAGGTAAAATTGAGGTACGCGATAATAGAAAAAATAAAAAATTCCTGATTTCTGACGCTTATTCGTCAAAAATCAGAGACCTGTTTTGGTGACCCTCCCGTCCATCTCCCGCGCCCTAAAAACAGTCCGCAGGACTGTTTTTGCCCCGCGGGACGCTGACGCGGGGTTGCGACTTGCGGTTACCGCATCAGGCTGCGCCCCTTGGGCGGGGCTTGCCTTCTGCGACCGCTGCGCCTGCTTCGGCTTCCTGTTTCCGCCGCAGGCGGCGGTCGCCTCCGCAGCAGGCTGTTCGATTCCCGTATGGGTCACCATTTACGCCCGACACCTATTGAAAAGTAAATATAAAGAAAAAAGCACTACCTCAAATGAAGTAGTGCTTTTTGGTGACCCGTACGGGAATCGAACTTCTATCATTCTACAAATATCCTTTAATGCAATACGTACTAACGATAATTTTATCACTGGTATGGATTTCATTAAAGGGTATTTTTATATCTGTGTGGTACAAAGTGTGGTACTCTTCATATAAAAAGTGTGGTACAGCACCTGCTTGCAAGAATAAATAAAAAAGTTGGTGATACCCCTCTTGCCAGTACGTGCGAACTGAATATCATGATAATAAAGCCACCTACTGAAAATTACTCAAAGGAGATTATTATCATGAAAGGCAAATATTTGAATTTGCGGTCCGAAATCATCCGCGCAGGCTTTACCTGCTACAATGTCGCGGAGGCCATCGGCATTTCCCCGCAAGCATTGTCGCAGAAGATGAACGGATATTCGCTCTTTTCGGCAGAGGAAATCGCACGCATCGGAAGGTTGTTGAATATCAATAAGGACGATTACTACACTATTTTCATCGAGCCAGTCACATAAAATGGCCGGCTCTAAGGAGTCCGCATGTATACCACACAAAGTAAAATGATTTCTCGCGCAATCTGGGTTGAGAAAAAGCACGTTTGGAAAATCAACCTCCAAAAGAACGGTGTCCGAAAGTCTTTTTATTCAAGCGTCCCGGGTGACAAAGGCCGAAAGATCTGCGCCCAAAATGCAACCTCGTGGTTGTCTGGAGCTTGCCCATTTAGCGTCAGCGAACGTACAACGGTTGATACCGTGTTTGAGCGCTACCTCCAAGATAAGGCACTCGAAACCACAAACATCTACACCATCCGCAACAGGTATAACAACCACATTAAACCTATAATTGGCAAAGTCCCGGTTATGCTACTAACTAAGCAGGATTTAAAGCGAGTTATCTATACCGCATACAGAAAGCACAATCTTAGTCAAAAAAGTCTTAAAAATATACGCGGCGATTTATCTGGATTCTGTAATTATTTGGACTGTGCCGATATCCGGAACGATTTGCGTACATCAAACATTAAAATTCCCTCAAACGCCAAAAAAGGTCAAAAGCAAGCACTTGACGTTTCTTCGCTTAACATCTTATTCACCGAATCTCAGGTGCCTTATAATGGTACGATTTGTCAAGACAGCTTAATCTATGCATATCGATTCCAAGTCGTTACAGGGTTACGTCCTGGTGAATTGATGGGCCTTGAGTGGGGCGATATTGACAATGATTATATACATATACGCCGTGCCATCAATGCTAAAGGCATCACTACAAATGGGAAGAACGAATTTGCCGCACGCGACTTCCCGCAGACTCGATATACACGTATGCTTTTAGAAAGTCAACAAGTCTATCGAGTCACTCCGTTAGACCCTCATGAGAGGGTCTTTGGAAGCACTGGTCAACTATGCTACCGTAAACGCTGGGGGATCTATTGCAGGTATAACGGTATCCCTTATATTACGCCGTATGAGCTGCGACATACCTTTAGCTCAATCTACAAAAATCACTTTAGCAACTGGGTTTACGAGGAGTTAGTTGGTCATACACATCCTGGTGTTAATGGTGTCTATATGCACCCGATGGATGGAGACATGGACGGCGTTCCTGCTCTGCTTGACAGCTTGCTTGATGAAAGACTTTCATTAGGTAGAGCAAAGCGGATGCTCTTATCTAACGGCCAAACCAAATAAAAAAGCACTTTATAAAGACGAGCTTCATTCAAGAAATTTGTAATGAAGTTCGTCTTTTCTTTATTGTCCACCCTTGCGAACTGAGTAGAATTATAAGCACAGGGAGCGAACAAGCAAGATACATCCTCTCGGTTGTCATATTGCTTTACGTTTCCTCCATCAGAAAAGGGAGGTGACAGAAATGTCGTTTGGTTCTATCAACAGCAGTGCTCGACACACTTGCTTTTGGTTGCATCTATCCGGCACCATTCCTTAGTTACCAATGGCGAGGACAGTACTTCGGAAACAACATAACGATAATGCCAAGGAGGAAATAACCATGAAAATCATTGGTTATAGACGCAGTGACTTTGTCACGAAAGAAGGCCGTCCCGTCACCGGCTGCCGCATCTACCTCGCAACGGAGATTGCCTCCCAGAACGGGGAGGGCGTCTTCGTCAGGGATATGTATCTCTCTGACGCTAAGATGGCCGAACTTAAAATCAACCTTCATGACCTGATGGGACGCGAAGTGAAGATTTTCTACAACGAGTACCGTAAGCCTGAGAACATTGTGGTGCTCGACTAAGGTTTCCAAGCACACTGTAGGACGCGTTAGCGGCCTCACCTCAAAAATGGGGCTTGTCTCATTTTTGAGGTAAACCAATCAACACCCATACAGCACCTTGAAAATTTTATAACGACAAGCGTACGCTATGGACTTAAAGCCGCCACACAGGTATGGAGCTAGTATTACCTCCATACCTGTGTGTACAGTCCATAAAGCCTATAACTATAAGCTTTAAAGCGTACACAGCGGCTTTGTGTCCGTAGTGTACTGGGTACACTATATGGCAAAAGGTTACGCGACACGCCGTTACCAGCTGACAATCAACAATCCACAAGAGCATGGCTATGATCATAATGTTATCAAGGCTGCTCTTGAAAAAGGAGCCAAGCTCCTTTATTGGTGCATGGCTGATGAAGTGGGGCAAGAGGAAACCTATCACATACACTTATTTTTAGTATATGAAAATCCTGTAATGTTCACAACCCTAAAGAACAAGTTTCCTACTGCGCACATCGAAGTGCCTCAATGGGGAAAAAATTCCGAAAACTATGCTTACATCCGTAAAGAGGGTGCTAAGTATAACAAGGATGCAAACGGTCACTACAAGTATACCGACTCCAAGGGAAAAGTACATGAAGGGATAAACTACTCTGACACGTTTGAAGAAAGTGGCAGTTTACCCCCTGACAGCAAGCAGGGCGACCGTAACGACTTACGGACTCTGTATGCACTGATTGCATCCGGGGCAGACAATGCGCAAATCCTGGGTGAGCACCCGGAATACCTGCGAGATATCTCCCACATTGACCGGACAAGGCAGACCATCCTGGAGGAGAAATACCGCAATGTATTTCGCCAGATGACAGTCACCTATATCTTTGGCCCTACTGGCACAGGAAAAACTAGGTCGGTAAAAGAAGGATGCGGATACTCAAACTGCTACGCGGTGTCTGACTATCACCATCCTTTTGATGGCTACCGGGGGCAGAAAGTGATGCTCTTCGATGAGTTCCACAGTAGCTTGCCCCTTAATAGCATGCTGCAATACCTGGATGGCTATCCTTTGGAATTACCCTGTAGGTATGCTAACAAGCAGGCTTGCTACACGGAAGCATACATCATTTCCAACTTGCCGTTGGAGAAGCAGTATGTTTCCGAGCAGCACGAAAAGCCGGAGGCTTGGGACGCGCTCTTGCGGCGCATCAACTGCGTTCGGGTTTTTGACCTCGACGGCAGTCACAAGGACTATACGGTTCACGAGTATTTTCACCCTTGCACCACACCGACATTTGAGCAAATAGAGATTGATGATTGTCCGTTCTAGCGGATGAAAGCTGTGCTATCAGGCTATACGGGCATTTATTTTGAAAGGAGATTTAATCATGCGTAATGATTCTGATCGCCTGCAATGGCAGACGGAAAAAAATTATATCATGAATACGTTCCACAATGGGCTTAGACGTATTCAAACCGATTCAAAGACCGCACAGCAATATGTGCTGCTGTGCCTCGCACTCGCAGTTGCCGCCCTGATTATGGTTTCGGGCGGCTCTGGCGAGGACGTGATTTCGGTAGTATTTAGACCGTTCGTTAATTTTATTCGGGTAATTGCATGGCTGGCAGAGTGCCTTGGCGTCATTTACCTCTTTGGTTATATCCCCCACAGTTGGTCATATTACGACGATTTTTCGCGTGCTGGTATCTGCAACCAGGCGCATGAAGCACCACTGCTAGTTAAGGCCAACAGGGATGGTAATATTCAACAGCTTACTTTCAGCCTTAAAGGCTGCCCGCTCGAATACTGGGAAGACAATCGGACAACAATCGAATCCGCACTTAATGTGACCGTCCTCTCTATCACTCAGGGCAGCAACAACCAGCTCTTTGACCTTCGTGTTGTTGCCGGGTGCAACCTTATGGGGCGGCTAATCCCGTGGGCAGATACATATATGGACGATAGCGACACAAAAATCGTCTTGGGCATCAATGCGGCAGGCATTCCCGTTAGCATTGATTTTAGCCAGCTGCCTCATTGGCTTTTGGCTGCTGCCACCGGCATGGGTAAGACGCAGTTGGCACTGTTGATTCTCTACCAGCTGTCGCAAAAAGGCTACGACATCTACCTCGCCGATTATAAAGGTGTGGACTTCGGCCCCGAATATCGTAAGACGGGGCATTATGCAGATGATGATGCTGCCCTTGAGCAGATGCTTGACAGTGTTGTACATGAGCTTAACCATCGCCGTACAGAGTTTTCTATCGCTGGCTGTGCAAATCTTGAGGAATATGTCCAGACGACCGGAGAAGAACTGCATCGAATCGTCGTTATCCTGGATGAAACCTCGATGATTCTCGATACAACTGGACGTGATAAAGATGGCAAGGCAGTAGTTGCCTCGATTACGAACAAGCTCCTCGCCATTGGCCGTCTGGGCCGTGCGCTCGGTATTCATCTGCTTGTGGCAACTCAGCGCCCCGACGTAGGGTCTGTTCCGGGTAGTCTTAAAGCACAGCTTGACGGTCGTATTTGCGGCCACACTGCCGATGCACAGAGTTCCATTGTTATCTTGGATGACGGCAGTGCCGCAAAGCTCCCTGCTATTCCCGGACGCTTCATCATCCGCAATGGCAGTGGGTCGGACGAAATTATTCAGGCTTACTACTATCACCAGTGACCAAGGAGTCGACTATGAAAAATCCACCTCTACAACAGGGCCATGACGGCCCGCGGGCACCACCGTTGCGTCCTTATCAGGCTGACACCCTTCAGCGTATGAAATCCTACGAGGGAAATGCCGCCCTGTGCGTTATCGCAACCGGCCTTGGCAAGACACGAATTTTTGCTGAGTACATCCGCTGTGATGTACTGGAAAATGACCACCACATACTGATTTTATCTCACCGGGAAGAACTCGTGATACAGCCGTTGGAATACCTCAAAGGCCTTCCCTGCGGCATCGAGCAGGGAACCACACATGCACACGGGGAACCCATCATCAGCGCTTCGGTGCAAAGCCTTGTGGGGCGGCTCGACAAGTACAACCCCTACAGTATCGATACCATCATCATCGACGAGGCCCACCACAGTGCTGCACCGACCTACCGCAAAATTTTTGAGTACTTCAAAAATGCCGTTCGTTTTGGCTTCACTGCAACCGCAATCCGCGGTGATGGTGTCGGCCTGGATGTGGCTTTTGACGACATTTTGTGCGAGTATAACACCCTATACGGCATTGAGCACGGGTATCTTAGTCCTATAGAAGCTTGTCAGGTTAATCTCAAGTATGACTTGGGGACAGTGCAGTACCGTGAGGATACTGGCGATTATGATGCCGCAGATATAGCACGCGTTATGTCTGGCACAGCAGCGGGTATCGCGGAGGCCTACACCTCAAACGCACGTGGGCAGACCATCATTTTCGCACCATCCATTGAAGAGGGCAAAAATGTGACAGCACTGCTCAATTCCCAGCATGGTGCCAGTACCGCGGCCTTTATCGATGGCACTACTCAAAATAGAGGACGTCTGTTGGAGGCCTACCGTTTGGGCCTAATTAAAGTACTTGTCTGCTATGCTGTCCTGACGGAAGGTGTTGACCTGCCGATGACAGAAACCGTTCTGCTGGCCCGCCCGGTTGCCACAACCAATGTCGGCCTGTATGCGCAGATGGTAGGTCGCGGCCTGCGGTTGCATCCGGGAAAAAGTGCCTGCAAGATTATTGATTGCGTGGGCATTTCCAGGATGCCGATATGCACGGCAGCAACGCTAATCGGCGAGGAACCGCTAGCTCCCAAACCTAAAAAGGAGCAGGTGGAAAAGTTGCCGGAGGAAACCGAACCGATAAAGGTACTTACAGGTGCGGACATTCCCGATACCTGGATACAAAATCAGAAGGAGGTAGACGTTATGGCACTTGGCGAAGGTGTTACCACCCATGATGTCGCATGGATTACACTCAAGGATGGCGGCTATATACTGCCTATCCCGACCGTAACCTACCGCATCAGCAAACCGCTGACTAACGGCATGGTGTACCTGCGGAAAAATAAAGCGTGCTCCAAGAGTGCGGTGCCATTACAATTTGCATTAGACTATGTGTATCAGGACTTGAAACAGAAGCATGCTAAATATCAACATATCTGGGACAAAAAGCAGCGCTATAAGTGGGATAGACAACCCATCACCAATGAGCAAATTGCCCTTATCCACAAGCTGGCCCCGGATTACAAAATTGACACCCATAAAATGACACGAGGGGATGCCTCGCGGGCGATACAACTGCTGACCTACAAGCCGGAAGAATGGACGCCCCAAACGACACCCTCGGAGGTGCAGGACGATGCCAAGAAAAGCCCGTAAACTTTCGTCCTGCGGCGTGTATCACATCATGATCCGTGGAATTAACCGCATGACCATCTTTAATGATGATGCCGACAATCTGAACTTTTTACATATTCTCGATTTTTGCGCAGATGAAAATTTTATCATCATGGCATACTGCCTGATGGGCAACCATCTGCATCTGCTCGCGAAGGATTGTAACGATTCCTTGCAACACATGATGAAGGCCATCGGGGTACGGTACGTTGCCTACTACAACCGCCGCTACCAGCGGACAGGCCCGCTCTTCCAGGGCCGTTACAAATCCCAGCCTGTCACAACCAAAGGCTACTTCCTGCGGGTACTGCGCTATATCCACCGCAACCCGGTCGCTGCCGGAATGGTGCAGGATATGCAGGACTACCCGTGGAGCAGCTACATTGACTACTTTGCTAGTCGAAAAAAGCCGTTATGTCATGTAGACACAAGCTACGCGCTTGCACTGCATGATTTAGATTGGCTGCGGCACTACCACCAGCAGCCAGAATTAAATGCCCGCGGCATTCTGGAGGATTCTCCGCTGCCTGCCTTTACGGATGCTGAGCTTTGTGACTTTGTACGTGCAACGGCAGGCATGGAATGCCACGAAATCCAGCTTTACCCCGAATCCACCGCAACCCCGCTGCTGCGCCGTCTGGTAACACAAGAGGGCGTCAGCATTACACAACTCTCACGGCTTACAGGGATGGCACGCGGAGACATCCGCCGCCGTCTGCTGTGAGCGGTGATACAACTCTCAAAGGAGAAATCCCATGAAGAAAGAAAGCTTTATTTACAGCACTCTCACGATTGGCGGTTCGAAGGAACAGGTCAATGAAGTAATGAAGTACATCTGCGATGACATCTATGACATTGGGAGCATTGATTTGAATAAAATCTGTGCTGTGCCGGTACACCTGAACATTGGCCCCGATGATGAAGTTTCTTGCGGCGAAAAGCTTTACCGCCATTATCTTGATTTAGTTCTTTACCCTACAGAAGAGGAAGAAGAAAATTTTCTTGCTGTTCTTAACCGTGCAGATCAGCGCCGATTCCTTTTGGGAAAAATGGCTGTGCTGAACCGGAAGGAATACGGCTATCCTACTTATACCGGCTGGTGCACGGAACACTGGGGTACAGACGAAAACGTGATATCTTTTGAAGAATGTAATGAAAATAGCATTGCATTTCTCACCCATAGCGCACCTGCAAGTGAGGCTATTCATACGCTCTCAATTCTTTTTCCTAAAGTAAAACTTACTTTCGCGTGGGAGGAAAACAAGGTCGCCCTTATGGACGATGAAGTAGTTTTACATTATGAAGTATATCGTTACGGGGAGCTGGCAGAATCCAAATCTGCCATTGCCGGAAAGACCCACTGGCAATATAACGGCAGCTTAAAAAAACCGTTGTACTGCACGCCCCAAGAAGATAATGATTATGGGGAAATCCCTAAAGGAATTTCTGCGGAGGATTTTGAGGAACCGGACGCTATGCCTTTCTAACCCTGCCTCGTTTGAAAAGTAAACATCAAAAGGACGACAGCCTTTATTGGCTCTCGTCCTCTTTTTGTTGTCTAGTCTCAATATTGTCAAATAAAGGGCTGTCCCAAAAAGTTTTAAATGGGATTCCTAACCCCACACATATCCGTGCAACTATTTCAGTTGAAGTGTTTTTAGTGGTAGCATAAGGCTTGACAGTCTTTTTAAGGACAGATGGTGCAATGCCGGAACGCTCAGCCAGCTTGTTGACACTGTAGCCGCGCTCGTCTGCAAGCTCCAAAATGCGCAGCTTAATTGCCTCCTGTAGTAGCATTTGCCCTCACCACCGTGTACAATAAAGTATATTTATTGTACCGATTTGCTAAGGGAAAAATCGTCTACCTGGAGACGATTTGAATCTTGCTCTTACGTGCTGATGTGCTATAATATAAAAGGAAGGTGATAAATGGATGCAAAAACTATCCCACACCGCACCGTACATAGCCTATGCTGTGGCAACTGCTGGGATGGCTGTGCTGCTACTCCTTGGCAGCTCGCCGGGAGCAATAGTTGCCCGCAGTTACCGGGCGTATAATGGGCGCGCTGTTCCCGGCTACACAGAATATACGTACCGGGATGTTAATCTGTCCTTCTCGGTGCCGCTATCACCTGTGACCGCGGTGGAAGCACGCGCGAAAAAAGACGGTTATATCTTGTTTGCCTATCCGCGCTGTCCCTACTGTCGCAACCTGCTCCCTGTGCTTGCCGCTGTTGCTACAAGTGAAGGGGTCACGATGGACTACTGCCAGGTAGACCTATATCGGGATATATACACCTACAACTCGGATACTGCCGCACCAGTGCAAACCAGACCAGCGGGGGAAGGCTACACCGAACTGCTAACCTGGCTGGATGACTACCTGGCCGAGTACACCGTCTCCGACCCGGAGAAAAATGAAATTGATGTCAGGGAGAAGCGTATCGGTGCACCGACCATCATCAAGGTGGAAGATGGCAAGCCCGTGTCAAAATGGCAACTATCGGATGCTTCAATATTTGTAGGCGGATACCCGGAAAACAAATACGCAGTCTGGGACAATTCCATACAGGAAGGAGTTGCAGATTCCTTGCGGGAGTATCTGGAAACTGCGTGATGTATCGGGGACGGTGAGTCGCGCAGCGATCTCCCCCGTCCCCGATTTAAAAGAATCCAAAGCCGCCACTTATCAATAGAGTGGCGGCGGCAAAATTAAAAAGTAGCCTCGGCGCTAGATGCCGAGAAGGAGTGTTTTTATGAAAAAGAATATCGTATTGGCAGTTATTGCGACTGCGGCTATGGCGCTCAGCCTGGTAGGATGCGGCGTTAAGGTCACGAACATCTCGCTTCCGGATGCTGCGACACTCGAAAAGGGTGAGAGCATCACGCTGCCGGTGAATTTCGGCACGGAGGATGCGCCCGCAGAGACGCCTGTCATCGCAACCGGTGAGTCTGCTACGGCAGAAACTGCTGCGCAGGATGAGAAGATTGCCAAGGCGGCTGAGAAACTGACGCTCGCGTGGACTTCCTCCGATGAGAGTGTTGCTACTGTCGATGAGACCGGCACCGTTACAGCAGTCGCAGCCGGTGAGGCTGAAATTACCGCCACGGTCAAGGATACCGAGATGCAGGATGTCTGCGTCATCACCGTCAAGGTATCTGCGAAAGAATTGAAGGTTCCCGATACCTTGGATGTCAAACTCAACGATACGGACGAAGCCGCAATCGAAGCGAAATGCGAGCCGAAAGATGCGTCCAACATTTCGTTTGATTTCGCTTCCAGCGATGAGGAAGTCGCCACCGTCGATAAGGACGGCAAGGTGAAGGTCCTTAAAGCAGGTGAGTGCGACATCACCACGACCCTCATGCAGGATGGTGAAAAGGTCACCGAGAAGACGACTCATGTGAAAGCATTCTATGAGGTTGAAAGCATCACGCTCGATTCCAACGAAGGCAAACTGACGGTCGGTAACTCTCACACCATTAAGGCAACTGTTGCCCCCGAAGAAGTTGCCGCCGAGACTACCATCGAGTGGTCGTCCAGCAACGAAAAGGTCGCTACCGTCGATTCCAATGGGAAGGTAACTGCCATCTCCTCTGGGAATGCAACCATCACGGCGACTGCTGGTGAGGAGAGTGCCAACTACGAAGTGACGGTTGAACAGCCGAAGAAGGTCACGACCAGCAACAAGACTTATAAAAACAGCGGTTCCAGCAACAGTGCTGCCGTGACGCCGACTAATCCGGCACCTGTTGCGCCGGTTACGCCGTCTGCTCCCGCTACGCCGTCCGCTCCCGTTACGCCGGTACAGCCCAGTAATCCGGAGCCTGCTGCTCCGGCTCCTGCGCAGCCTGACCCGGCACCGGCACAGCCTAGTAACCCTGAACCGGCGCAGCCGAGCAATCCCGAGCCTGCACAGCCGTCTCAGCCGAGCGGTGGAGACTCCAACACCGACTGGTGGGGCACAGTGATTCCCGGTGAGGCTGATAAGAGTTGCCCTCCGGAAGATGTGGGCATCCTTTGCTAATGGCTTTTTGAAAAATAGTAAATTATAAGCAACCGGCAACTCGTAGAAGAAACACTCTTCTACGAGTTTGTTTTTTGAAAAGCAGTGCCTCTTATAATAAGGTAGGAATAGGTAGATGAAAAAGCATATCGGGAAAAAATGGGGACGGTTCCTAAATTGAGAAGTTGACATCAAAACCTCAAAAACGGGGACGGCGCAGTCGTTTTAACGACCTGCACCGTCCTCTTTTTGTAAAAGCATTCGCTCGTAGAAACGTAGAAAAGAACCGGTGAGGTAACAGCTTGTTACCCCACCACGAATAAAGTTGACTCGTTTTGAATAGTAGACATCAAAATGGAGTAAGGCCGCTTGCGGCCCGAATTTTGCAGCAAAAAGCCGGGAGCTTTCACTCCCGGTTCTCTTTATTGTGCGGTCATCATCATGTCGCAGTCGGCACATTTTATGCGCACAACCTTTGTCCCTCGCACGCTGTTGTGACAGCAGGGGCAAACATACTTGATGCTGTGGCTGTTGGGGTTACTTCCTGTCGGCTTGCCCGTGGCGTCCCCTGCGCCCTTGCCACGCGGGGCGTAGAAATCTTCAATGCGGTTCATGCTGATGTCCTGCCAGTCTTGTTCCAAAATGAACTCACACAGCGCGTCGGTCGGCTCGGTGATGCTCCATCCAACGCGCGGGTCGTAACTGATTTTCAAATCGCGGGCCTCGGCGGCCTCCTTAAATTTTTTGTTATGGTATGCGCCGCCCCTGCTGCAATCCTGTATGCCGTTTTGAAGGTTCCACAAGTGTACACACTCGTGGAGGGTGGTCGCCACCACGTTTTCTATGGGCCGTGCAAGCGTCCCAGCGCCGATGTTAAGCTCATGGCGGGTTGTGTCTCCTCTCTGCCATGCCTTGGCTACGGTGACGTGTCCGTAGGCTCTGGGCGTGCTCTGTATCGTGATGATAGGCTCCTCCAACTCACCGTTGAAATACTTTACATTCAACGCGCGGAAAATTTTCTCCAAGTAACCAGCCGTCCGGGAAGTCTTAACAGTCTCTTTCATTTTCGTGTCCTCACTTTCGTTTTCCCAATCTTTGCCCGTGTTATCCCACCGGGATAAGGGGTTGCGGGTTGTTCCGCGATTAGCGGACAAAAGTGAGGTTGGATAGTTGTCAAGGTGACTGTGGAATACCGCAGCCATAATTTTAAAAAGCGAGGATATGCCGCAAAAGCTCCTTTACAATTTTCCAATCCACGCTTTTATAATTTTTAAAGGAACAACAAAAAACAGGATTGCCACGGCTATAATTTACTCCGCGGCAATCCTGTTCCCATGTTACAGGGCTTGCGTTTATTTTAAAAGTGTGGTACGATTGTGGTACTTGCAAAAAGGGTAATAAAAAAGCTCCTAATTTTCAACGCATCATCGAAGAAAATTAGAAGCTTAGTTTGGTGACCCGTACGGGAATCGAACCCATGTTACAGCCGTGAAAGGGCCGTGTCTTAACCGCTTGACCAACGGGCCTTACAAATACAGAGCTTCGCTAAAACCTCCGACTTTCATCGTCCACTACTGCGGACGACCGTCCCCCTTATCTTAGCGAAACTCTGTAACGTGGTAGCGGTAACTGGATTTGAACCGGTGACACTTCGGGTATGAACCGAATGCTCTAGCCAACTGAGCTATACCGCCACATTTGTCTGTGCGCTCTCGAGAACGCTATATTATTATAGCCGACAGTGCCCCCTATGTCAAGTAGTTTTCCCCGAAAAATTTCAAAAAATACAAAAAAATCCCGCATTGCGAGTGCAATGCGGGGAAAAGGCTCTAAAGGCTTCCCCCTCGGGGGAAGCTGTCCGCAAAGCGGACTGATGAGGGGCAGCCTTGCCACTATTGCCCATTTATCGGGCGGCGGTCAAAACACGCCCCTCATCCGGCCTCGGGCGGGGCCTCGGCCACCTTCCCCCTTGGGGGAAGGCATTCTGCCAAATTATTTCTTCGGGGTCAGCACGGCCTTGCCGCCCATGTAGGGGCGCAGGACCTCGGGGATGGTGACGCTGCCATCGGCCTGCAGGTGGTTTTCCAGGAAGGCGATCAGCATACGCGGCGGGGCCACGCAGGTGTTGTTGAGGGTGTGGGCCAGCTGGGTCTTGCCGTTCTCATCCTTAAAGCGGATGTGCAGGCGGCGGGCCTGAGCATCGCCGAGGTTGGAGCAGGAGCAGACCTCAAAGTACTTCTGCTGGCGGGGGCTCCATGCCTCAATATCGCAGCTCTTGACCTTCAGATCGGCCAGATCGCCGGAGCAGCACTCCAGCTGGCGGACGGGAATCTCCATCGAGCGGAACAGCTCGACAGAGTTTTTCCACAGCTTTTCGTACCAGTCCATGCTGTCCTCGGGCTTGCAGACGACGATCATCTCCTGCTTCTCGAACTGGTGGATGCGGTAGATGCCGCGC
>ERZ839741.2802-NODE-2802-length-15181-cov-2.852704_pt1 | contig 15181 bp, 17 predicted proteins | sample MGYA00519880_ERZ839741 | MGnify/ENA primary metagenome ERZ839741 (study PRJEB31850, sample SAMEA3708851) | human gut metagenome | biome: human gut; feature: human-associated habitat; material: faeces | place: China | collected 2014 ...
TTCCTGCGTCGACATCAAGTATACTAATACTTGTAAATGTCTCTCTCATCCATCACTGATGGAACGTTTCTTTTGCCGGAGTCTATCCAGACGCGGCTCGTAACTTTATCATAATATAATCAGCTGTCTTTGCACCTATTGGCGTGAGGACAGCTTTTTTATATATCTGGACACTAAAAACAACCATCAAGGAGGAGTAATTATCATGGAAAACAACACAACGACCCGTATCAAGCAGCTGTCTGAAAAGCTGTACTACATCGAAAACGAGTACGTTCGCTCTAAGCTGTCCGATTGGGCCGCCGGGGCGGAACAATTCGTTGCGGTGAGGTATGAGCAGTACAAAACCAATGTCGGGCATCTGACTGAAAAGGGCTATGCCCTGAAGTACATGCTCAACCACATCTGCCCGAACCTGCAGCATCGCAAACCGCGTCCTGACCCGAATCTGCTGGCCATGGGCGGCATTTATCTCCTGCACTATAATCGACAGCAGCATGAGTATGACACCGAGAATACGCAGGCTGCCATCGGCGCTTGGGACAAATATCCCGCGCAGGCAGGTATCTGTGACACCGATGAGGAGTACGACATCCTGATGGAAGCAGCTACTCCCTTCATTGGAGTCCAGTGCTTTGTTTATCAGGATGGCGCCGGCACACAGGGGAATCTTCCCTATGCGACGGTGTACGCCAAATCTGCGGATGAGGCAAAGGAAACGCTGCTGGGCTTCGATACTCCCCTGCTCTCTTTGGAGCAGTGGGCAAAGGCAAACCATTGGCCCAGCCTCAAGTATAAGCCGAACAAGGTCCTCTACCGTGACCCCAAGACCGGGGAACCTGCGGTATTGCGCCCCTGATAGGAAAGGAGCCGATGTGATATGTATGACCCGGAATTGGGCAGTGCTATCCGCATGCACCTGGCAAAAGAAGATGCGGCGCTTCGCCGCCTCCCTATCTGTAAGGAATGCGGGGAGCATATCCAGGACGAAAAGGCTCTCCGTTGTTCTGACGAGGAGCTGATTTGTCCCAGCTGCGCAGAAGACCTCGCCGTGGATGAAGAAGATACTCCCAACTATGTGTGCTCTGTTTGCGGAGATACGCAGAGTGAACGCAGATATTTCTTCGAAGGCGAATACTACTGCGGGAACCATTTCGAACAACTTTTTGTGAATGTAGAGCCTGACGATTGAGTCAGGCTCTCTTTCAAATATTGATTTTCAGGAGGAATAATCATGAACAATACAACTGAGCAGCGTTATCTGGTATTCTTAAAGGCTGAGTTCCTGTGCGACGCCATGGGCTATATTGCCGGGGCTGTCCCTCACGGAGCGGATGCAAGCCTTTTCGATGACGAGTGTGATGGCAACTGGCGCAGCGTCAGCGGTCCCGTCCTTTTGATGGACAAGACCTGCGCCGACATGGATGAGCTGAAGAGCTCCATCTTGGACAATTACCCCGGCATCGACTTCGAGGTGCTGGACATCATGGCCATCAAGGGATAAGTCAAACCTACGCTCAGTTCTGTGGAATGCATTGCAAAGGTTCAGAACTGAGCGTAGAAAAATAATATTTTAAAGGAGAGTAATTATCATGAAGCACCTGAACAACTACACGACGGAGAAACTGCTGGACATCTATCAGAATCTGTTCGAGCTGAACCTCGAAGGCGCTGAGGAAGAGTATCTGGAGGAATATGAGGACAACTATTCCCCCGATACCGTGTTCCCTGAGGCGCCGACGAAGGAAGCTGTGGTCACCGGCCTCGGAAGCCTGATTGCCGAGCTCATCAACGACACGGGCGATTCCTCGCTGGTGGATGGCTGGATTGAGCAGGCTGCCGACGATGACACTGGATTCCACGAAGAGTTTCTCAAGGCAGTTGCCGAACTGCGGGAAATGAGAGTCCGGTAAAACCTATGACACCCCTGCCCTGCTTTTACGCTGGACAGGGGGACTTTTTAAGGAGAACAATGATTATGGGAAAACAAGAACCCACTCTTTTCTGGAAAGAAACTGACCCGAGTGACGCATTGAGCCGCATCAAATGCAAAACGGTAGGCGATGCCCAAGCGTTTCTTCACGGCGTATGTGGCATCTTTGCCTTGGCGCTGCATGAGGAATTCGGCTATCCGGTTACGGTATATGCAGAACCGTCCGAAGGTGAGGACGACCCTGTTGTCAATCGCATCGTTCATATCTATTGCCGTGACGGAGAGAACTTCATCGATGTTCGTGGTATTACGGCGGATGAGGATGCTTTTCTTAATGAGTTCTCAGACTTCATCAGCCCCAAGTCTGACAGTGATGAGGTCATTGGCGACTTCCCTATCACTGACTTGGAAGATATGCTATCCATGATGTGTACGAAAGAAGAACTGGCGGCGATGATAGGTGATGCAAAAAAGCTCATCAAAGAGTATCACGCAGGCTATTCAACAAACGATGCAAACGTCGCATATGTAGTTCTGACAGATGCTCACAAATCCAGAGCAGCTATGAAGAAGCAGTTGGAGGATACCTACGTTGGCAAACGGATTCGACTTATCAGCATGCTGGGATTCCCGCCCTATGATAAGCCGCCGTTTGTGAAAAGCCCCGGAGATGAGGGAAAGTGCATCAGCGTTGACGATGCCTGCCAAATCGTAGTGCATTGGGACAACGGCGGTTCTTTACGCCTCCTCCCTGACGTAGACAAATTTGAATTGATTTGAGCAAAAGGCTCTCTCTGCTAATACGCAGAGAGAGCCTTTTCTTTTTGCAATTTCCCGTCCAATAAACTATGCGTTTCGATACCAAATAGGAGAATATTCATTCTACATTTATTTCTGAAAAGAAAAGTATACTACCAACGAAAGAACATTTCGTACCAACTTTAAAAGGCACCGGATAAAGGCAGCACTTCCCTGCTGCCATCCGTTTCTTTTATGCTTTCGAGTCCAAAACATCGGCAAAAGAAATATTTTGCCGAGGAATCTCCTTGCTATATCATTCTATATGTGGTACAATAAAAGCGCAAATTAAGAGTATACGATGGCACAATTTTTGGTGAGGCTAAGTGCAGACAATCCATAGACATGGTGGGATTTTTATGGCGGTAACGTTAGGCGACCTGACAAAAAAATATCGTAAGGCCCACAAGATGGGCATGGGCCCGTTTGCCAAGAAGTGCGGGCTGAGTAAGGCGTATATCGCCATCCTCGAATCAGGGGTACGTCCGGATACGAAGAAGCCCCCTGTCCCCTCTTTGGAGACGATACTGGCCATTTCTGTGGCGATGGAAATGGACTGCAACGATGTCATGGAAAAGATAGGGCTTAATGTCCGGTCAAAGGAAAAAGAGATTGAGAAGAGTCTGCTTGCGCCGCTGTCTACGTCGCAAGGCGGAGCATCCCTTGAACCCTTTGAATATGTGCCTATTAACATCCCAAATATGAATGCAGCCCTCAAAGAAGGCAGAGTCCTGATTCTGCCATTTAAGGCTCCAAAGGTTGGAAACCTTGTCTACGTTCCGCTGAAAGAGTATGATATGGCTGTAGCACATACGATTACTGACGTGAAAGGCGGCATCTATACCGCCACATCAGAAGCCGGTGGTCCCATTACGTTCTCTCTGTTTGACATCAATCATGTTGTGTTTATGACGCGGCAAGATGCGTATGAAGCCAGGGAACAGTGGTCATTCCACCGCTGATATAGACCTTTCCAACATTTGTAGTGACGCAACGCGCACCCCCCTTTCTATATGAACAGTTCAGTTTTTTAGGGGGTTGCCTTGCGGATAAGGATGATGCTCATGGACTATTATTATGGATTGCCGCCCGTTGTTGAGGATTTCCTGCGGTGGCAGCGGCTCAATCTGGACCATTCAGACAAAACGGTAGACGAATATGCGTTGGACTTACGCACGTTCCTTCGTTTTATGAAGAGAGAACGTGGCGCAGTTTCACCGGACACTCCGTTTGATGAAATCGATATTACGGACGTTTCTCTCCCCTTCATCAACGGCATTACTCGCATCGACGTCATGAACTACATCGAGTATCTGCGTCTTGAAAGAGTCAGTTATGAAGGGACGCCCCATGAGAAGGTTGGTCTTGCAGCATCTTCGACACAGCGGAAACTCGCTTGCCTGAAATCGTTCTTCGATTATTGGGTGACCAGACGTGAGCAGGTCGATAAGGACCCTACTATCGGCGTCGTCCCTCCCCGTATAAGAAAGACTCTGCCTAAGTTTCTTACGCAAGAAGAAGGCTTCAAACTGCTCGATGCCATATCCGGCATAAACGAAGACAGAGACTACTGCATTATCCTGCTTGCTCTAACCTGCGGTTTGCGCGTATCTGAAATAGCAGCCATAAATGTTGGAGACATACGGCATACCGGCGGCGAACACTTCATCATCATTCACGGTAAGGGTGGCAAAGAACGCCCTGCTTTTATCAGCAAAGAATGTGTCGAGGCACTGGATGCTTATTTGGAAACCAGAGAAGCTACTTATAAGCCTTTGGAAAAGCACAAAAACGCGCTGTTCCTATCCCGTGTTCACAAACGTATCAGCGTAGATGCCGTGCAGTTACTTGTTCGGAACACTTGCCTCAAGGCAAATATCCAGCCCGTCTCCCCGCATAAGCTACGTCACAGCGCCGCCACTGCAATGATTCAGAACGGGGTTGATGTCCGAGCCGTACAAGAGGTGCTCGGTCACGCCAATTTGGCAACGACACAGATTTACACACACATTACAAACCAGGACCTGCAGATAGCCTGCAGGGCAAACCCGTTATCAAAAGGGCGTTCCCACAAGGCAAAGGAAAAGTAAGGTATCATGCGCTGCGCAAAATGCGTGGCGGGAGTTTAAGTTCGCAGAAGGTTCGCTATCTCAAAAGTGGCCTATCGCACCCTTCGCGGGGTGCGAGAGTTGAAGCACAACACCTGGCATCGGTAATTGCATCCTTTTTGTCGCATTCCTCGCGGATGTGTGAGTTGAAGCAAAATGTGTATGCCTACAGGCGTAAATTGGGATGGTTGCACCTCACAAGGGGTACGTGTGTTCAAGGATTTGGAGACGTGCCATAAAAACGTATCGAAGTGGCTGTTCCGCAAGGAGATGAACGTTAAATTTGAGTTATTCGGAAATTCCGAACAACTGGTAACGCTGTTTCATTGTGGGCATTCTGCCCCCACGATAACAGCATAGTCGCTTCCAGCAAACAAGCGTGAGTAATACCGCCGATAGAGAGCGGGAGAAAGAGAGTACCTCATATGGCCAAGAAACCGAAGAGAGTAACCCCTGCACAGCAAGCCATAGCAAAGCAGAACAGCATCAAAATTCAGATGCCGGCAAAAGTCAAGGTCGGTAAGAGAGCACGTGATACTGCCCTATCTATAGAGCAGACAGTGCTGGAAGCCACCATGGAGGAATCTTCCCAGAAAGGATATATCCCCCACCATGTCGGTCAGTCTGTGGTTACCCTGGATGACCAGTCTACAAAGCAACTGCTCGGCAATATCACGCTGAGCAACATCAGTACACCGGAACAGCTGGAAGAAGCGATGACCCCCAGTACCGCCAGTATGACGACGCAGAAGGTGTCTCTGCCCGAAGAGGTGCTGGATACCAGCATTGCCACGAGAAACCTGACGGAGATGCACAGAGCGGTCATAGAGGCTGTTCTTTCACAGCTGCACGCCGGCAACAAGAGTTTTACATCGTCTATGGTCTATCGTACGCTCTGCGGCAAGGGCACAAACTTCTGTGTTCACCGTGAGCAGCAGGACATGGTAGAGAGCATTATGACCGACCTGATGTATACGCCGCTTTCTATTGAGCTTGGCATCTATGACGATAAGGGCAATGCAGGTGTCGGCGTTATGGAATCTGCCATCATCCCGGCGGAGAAGCTGCAGGTCACGATTTCCGGCGTCAAGTGTACGGCGTATAAGGTGACGAAGCTGCCGGCCATCCTGCGGTTCTGCTACGATACCGGCACATTGGCCGTTACCCCGATGGATTTGCTTTCCGTCGATATCAACTTTACGACAAAGAACCTGATTCTGCTCAATATCCTACAGCGTCAGGTGGCGCCGCTGCTCTATCCGACGACCGGCGAGGCATATACCCGCCCCGCACCTCTGGAGCTTCCCTATAGCATGTTCTATGACGCGGCTATGGAGGCATCCTCAACGAAGGAGCAGGCCAACGAGACGCAGTTTAAGGCCCGTATCCGCAAAACGCTGGCCATAATCATGGACACCTGGCAGGCAGGTCATTATATCGAGAAATGGACGCCTCTGAAGGTAGGCAACCAGTATAACTCGTTCCGTATCTACTTCCCCAAGAACGCGCCGCCTGCGCTGCCAGAAGCCGACCAAACAAGGCTCAACCATCTGTCAGAATTTCTCTAATCTAAGTTAAAACATAAAGACGCCCCCAATCTTTGTACAGAAGGCTGGGAGCGTCCTTTTTTGTAGGCTTTTTAATGTGGGGGCAAGCGTTTTACCTTGTCAGAAATTGCGTCTTGCATTTTCTGTAAAGGATAAACTTATTACAGATATTGAAAATAAAAGAGAATTTCACTCAAATGCATCGAAATCCGTGGCAAAAAGAGCACTCGGTATCCAGAACTGAAAGAGCGTGCGGGATTTGCGTCACGGATTTCTTCTTCCCAGCCAAATCCTCAGAACTGAACGATTGTCGTTGGACGATTTTGGACCGAATTTGAGAGCACAACGCTCAGTTCTGGAAGAATCTGTTCGGACGAAGGAGCGCCGGAAGCAACTATACAGTTTTGATGGGCTCAGATAAATGCAAAAGTACCTATACAGTTTTGAGGGGTCTCAAAATTGTATAGGTACTCTGTTATTTTGTAATTGCAAATGCCTTTACAAAGGCGTAATACCGCCATTTCTTCATTGAAACAGCGGCCCCCGGCAAATAGCGTACAGCCCCTCAAAACTGTATAGTTGCAGCCATTTGAGGACGCCATATCTGCCGCTGTTCCGGGTTTGTTCCGATACTTTTTACGACAAAATTGGCAGAGCGCACAAAGATGCTCCTTCCCTATTGGGTCAGTTCTATGATATTTCGTGCCGCGTACGGAATCTTGGGCATGGCTGCATGCAGGATAGAGACAAAATACTGGCAGCTGTTCTGTAGATTTCACCAAAGAGCAGCCACTCTATAGGGGGTATCGTTTTTGTATAGTTAGGGGTATCGTTTTTGTAGAGGCAGCCCATCAAAACTGTATAGATAGGGGTCTCAAAATTGTATAGATAGGGGTCTCAAAACCGTATATATCGAAACTGTATATGTTCCTCGAAACCATTGCGCCGCAACGGTTTCGAGGTTCTTCTGCACCCGTTGTTTTTGCCAATCGGATTTGCCCATTTGGGGACCACTTTACAAAGGTGATTTTTCCCATTATAGTACGAGTGAATAAGTGTCGAAAGGCATTTAAAACGGTACAGAAAGGGGGCAGCGGGATGAATCCGGAAGTGGTCAAGACGTATCCATTCATCGATACGTGGAGAGCATCAGGCTATCAGTATTACATCATACCGAAGAGCATGCTGACAGCCGGAAAAGACTTCGGACTGGGCATCGACGAAGCGATGCTATACGCAGTATTGCGGGCCCGCACTTCCCTTTCCATCAAGAATAACTGGATAGACGCTACCACCGGACGTGTCTACATCATTTACAAGCGGGAAACAGCCGCAGAATACTTCAACTGGTCACGAAAAAAGGCCGGTGAGGTCTTTAAGCGGCTCGTCGATGCAGGACTTCTCAAGGAAGAAGAACAACCGGCGGATAATTTGGCCAAAAAGCGGATGCTCAAGCAGCCAAAACGCCTTTTTCTCAGCCAGTGGGCAGAACCGTCCGTCCTGACATCGGTAGAAACGCTCAAAAACGGCGGATTCCTGCCTATCACACGGCAGTCCCTCGATACGCCGGACGGATATTATATCATACCCTACTCGTTTTTTGAAGACGAAGCTCTGGAAGGCTTGAAGCTCAGAAGCATTTTGCTCTATGCCATTCTGTTGGACAAGCTGCATCTGAGCATGAAGTACGGCCGGGTGGATGACAAGAACCGCGTTTACTGCAAGGTCGATACAGGAGAGCTCCAGAAGCAGCTGGGTTGCGGCCACGGGTCCCTGTCGGACAGCTATAAGGAACTGGAGACTATCAATCTGCTGGTAAAGGTCAAAGCAGGCTACGCAGGCGAATACAGGCTCTATTTGAGGGATTATATGCCGGCACCCGCCTGCAGCGCGGAAATACCCGGTGAACAGGGCGAAAATCCTTACTTCCAAAAAGGTGACGCGGAAAACGGGTATGAAACAGACGCTCCACCGTCTTATTACCAAAAAAGTAACACGGAAATGGGGGGTACGGTGGGCGATGCGTCCCTTGCTTCCGAAAATGACACATCATGCTTCCAAAAACGGAACATGATACTTCCGGAAATGACGCCCGAATGCGTCCAAAATCGTAACGCAAATTATCTTCTTAATCCATCTTCTGAAAATAGCTTTTCTGAAGTTAGCATCGGCTCCCCTGCGGGGGCGCCGGATGCACCCGTTCAGAAAAAAACAGATGGTTTTCATATAAATCAGCAAGACCCTCTGGCAGCCTATCAGCCAGAAGACAGGAAGGGCCCTGCTCTGCGGGCCTATCAGGAGCAGGTAGAGTACCCTTCCCTCTGCCAGGACATCACCCTCATGATAGAAGACGAGGACGAACAGGAAGCCCGGCTCCAGACGCTGGACGAGCTGCTGGACCTGATGGCAGAGGACGCAGCATCCCGTAGTTCGTACATCCGCTATGGAACTGAGGTCGTGCCAAAGGAAGAGGCGATGCGGGAATACGCGGCCATAGACCGCTACGTCATGTACCGGCTGATAGAAGCCATCCAGTCGGCCATCGGCAGCGTGAAGAAGCGTAAACCCTATTTACATAGAGCCCTGTACACGGCAAACAGCTACCACGACGGCGCCGCCTACTACACGCGCCTTGAGATAATGGAAAAGCGGGTAGCCGCAGGACTCCCCCTTCCGACGCCCCTGGGAGGCTCTAAAACGCGCTGATTGGCCAAAAGCCACCGGACACATCAGTAGACAGCAGGAAGCCCACAGAGAGCGCCACGCGGCGCCCGTCAGCCGTTTTTCTTAGAGACATCCCTTTCCATTTGATTTCATCCGTTTCCTCCCGGTTCTGTTCTCTGCTATGTTTCATTCGTTATTTTCTAAAACAGACCTATTTCTCTTATTTCAATAGTGTATCTATCCAACAGGATAGGGTAGGGTAATTGAAATAATGTTTACCACCAGCTTCCATCCCTCCACCTATCACTCCAGAGGATATATAGTGCCTACGTCTACCCTTCCCTTCCTCTTATCGATAGGCGGACAAATAAAAAAATATAAAAATAAAATAAAAATATATAAGGAAACAACCACAAAACGGAAGTACCCAAATAAAACGAATGAAATAAAGCAGAGAACAGAACCGAGAGAGAAACCAAAGAAATAAAGGAAAGGAAGTCCACAAGGAAAACAAAAGAAACAAAGAAACGGGAGCCGCGAAAGAAAGACGAAAGAAAACAGAACACAGGAAGCCGCGAAGGTAAACGAAAGCCACAGCCCCGCAGAACAGGGCAGACCGGAGCACCACGGAAGCAGGCCGGAAGGCAAGCCCCGGAGAAAAAACAGAAGAAAAAATATGGCCCCAGAGGGGCCAAAACGAGCTCTTCGGCCGAAGGCCGAGAGCGAAAATACCAAGGAAAAGCGTACACAAAAGTAGACAGGCAAAAATCCAAGAAGACGCCCCGAAAGAGCGAAAATGCGACCAGCCGAAGGGCCGCACAACGCCACCGGGAGAAGTAAGAGGTGCCGACACGGGACCCCCGGTTGGGTGCGCCTCGTGGTAAACATTATTTCAATTTTGGGGGATGAAAAAAGAGCGGGCGGAGGGCTGCAGGAGGTGCAGTCGGGCGCTCGCTCTTTTTACTGGGGGCGGTCACGGCCGCAACCTTGGTTGGAGAGGGTTTGTCCTCCCCTACCGAGGCTTGACGCCGGCCAGCCATGTACGCGCTGCTCGCTTGCGCATACGGGAATACCCCCTGCCAGCCGGGACCGATTTACCTACCTGACACGCGCTTTTGGCGTTGGGCGGCAGGCTTTTATTTTGCTCTCCTTGATAGATTGGCGGCTTTAGGACACTGCGATTCTATATCCTCGATTCTTACATTCCAGCCGGAACCCATCCATGGGCACTACATTCAGACGCAGCTTCTTCATTTCCATAGGCATCCCGGTTCTGCAATCGGCCATATCGTTGTTCTTCAGCGCGTTTGCGCGGATGCTGCTGAAGCGGTACAGCGTACCGAATGCATGGATATCGTTTCTGCTGCTATTGGTGCTGACATAGATGTGCTCGGCTTTCATAGTGGTATCCTCCTTCTATATTTTTGCTTGATGTGGCTCACCGCAGGGCGTCCTTCCCTTGGCTATAAAAAAAGAAGCATATCCGTCTGGATATACTTCAACTTCTTATAGAGATAGGGCTCCCCTGTTTCCAGTGAGCAAACGACCCTTTTGCAAGGGAAAAGAAACTTAAACCAAAGAGGTGAGAGACTTTACGCTTTTATATTATCAGCAACGGAGCTCCCTGTCAATAGATTTTCTCTGCATCCTCACCCATCTCCGTCAGTGTTGTCTAATAGCATCGTTCTATCATTAGCTGCAAGTCCAATTTGCTTGTCACGGCTTGTCAATCCCTGTAAACCGTGCATACTCCGGAGACTTTTTGAACTTATCCATAAAGGAGTTAAGCTCGATAGGATTTTCCATGATTTCAACAGCTTTAGGAAGTCCAAATTTCTCTTTGACCCATGAGAACACAGCCATCGTCAAATCAATAGCTTCTTTCCGTTCTTCTTCTCCACGGACCCGTAAGGCTTCGTCCATGTTCCACTCTGTATTCAACATATTGATTACCTCACTTCCATTCGACTGCAAGTATGATTTCATGACACCCTGCTTAACACAAGTATCGATACCTTCTTTGATGGCCTGGTCCAACGTCAACCCAGAAGACTTGAACTCTCTGACCTTCTTGACGAAGTAACTGTAGTCACGTAGACTTTTGCTCCGCTTAAGAATGTCCACGTTCTCATCATAGTTGATGTTCCACGTGGTGACTTTCAACTCCATCCCCGCAATAACCGTCTTATCTATGTAGGCATCGGAAAGCTGCTGCACCCACTGTGCTTCCTGCTTTTCAGTGCCATTATAGAAAACGATGAATTCCGGTGTTGGAATCGGAATCAACCCTTTTCTATAGACCGAAGATGTGTCGAGAATCTTCTCATACAAACGTCCCAAATACAGGAACATCCGCAGAGGCATATTCTGGTTCACAGTGGACTGATGCTCGATTAGAACAACCAGCTTCCCATCCACAGTGAAAGATACATCATTGATGCGGTCCATGAAAAGCACATCTTTCAGAGTATTGACCTCAATCTTAGGGGTTGCGCCTTCCGGCACAATCCCCGTCGCCTGAGATATCTCCAAAAGGCGGCTGTTGTTGGTCCCGGCCTCAGTCAGATAATCGGCAAACACCGATGATTTATACTGCTGATTTGCTCCCAATTATCTTCACTCCTATTATAGTTGTATTTTCTCAAAAAATCCATAGCAAAATGATGGATTCTTCTTGACTCAATTGACCTCCTCGACCAGCTTTCCTTCTGCGTCCCGCACGTTGTTATGGAACAGGAACCTATCCGCATACTGGGCCACGCCGGTTGCTTTGCAATGCGGGCATTCCCAAGAGACGTGCGTGCCGTTATCGTCCAAGTCCCGGTCGCCGAGATAATCGATTTCGGCGCCGCACAGCGGGCAGATATCCTCCAGGTCAGACTCGTCATCAGGAGAAGAGAATTGCTGAATGGCAGAGAAAACCTCATCAGACTCGGTGCCTGCCAGCACGAAGACCGCCTTAGCAATGCTCGCCAAGTCCTCTCCATCAAACACAGAAGGCTCAAGTTCATTTTCAATGTCCTTTTCAGACATCCCCGTAAACTTTTGTTTTCCCTCCTGCATCAGCAGAGAAAATGCGAGCCTACATGCGTGTTCGTTGGTTCTAATTGCGTTCTTCAAGTCAACAGCATAGGAGAACTCACAAAGCAGCTTTCCTGCCTCGGAGTAGTGCTCTGCGCAAGACTCTGCCGGCACAAACACACCCAATTCATGGCCTGCCGGGTCGGTATCCAGCCCGATGAGGACTGTGCCCCACGGCTCACACCGCTTGGATAACTCCTTTGCGGTACGCTTCAGAATACCTGCCAATTTCATCTTAACAGACTTGTCATAGCGGAACAGTTCCATGAGAAGCATGCCATCCACACCGTTATAGGTTACAGTATAGACGTGGATGTCATTGCTGCAACACGGTGCGAATTGAAAGCTGTCATAGACTTCCCTGACTTTCGCAGGGAGTCTTTCCTCATCAGCAGAGGTAATACCGGAGCCGGGGTAGTTGATTTCCCCGCAGGAATTGCACCAATAATAAAGAGTGTCGTTTGCGTATGCTTCATTCAAGCTAATCATTCTAAATTTCCTCCTATAAGAAGTTCTCGTTAATTGAAGATGTAGGCTACGCCCTGCGAAACACCATTTGCGGAATGCCCCCACTTAAACTGGTACTTCGACTCATCGCCGTTGAGATTCCAGTTCAGGGACATCTTCATATCCGCAACATCCAGAAAGCCGGAGTTCAATCCGCGTTCGGTAATCTGCTCATCCGTCCACAATCTCTGTGTCCGGTTATCAAATACCGACAGCGTCTTGATTTTGATGGGCCCTTCCGCATGCTGATTGCTCTCAACTGTAATTACAAGCTTCGCATTATGCAGAGTTTTCCTTCGCATACTGTTACCTCCGGTTTGCTTAGTAATAGCGCAGTTCCCGCAGATACGGGAGCGCCTTCTGGATACGAGCCACGTTCGAAGCCTCCCTTGTTCCGGGAACAGGATGCGGATGGTTCTCCAAATACCGCTCCATGGACTTCAGGTCATTACCGGCACCGCGTCCAACAGCAGCCAGAATCGTCTGAGCCCCTTCCGTCTTTACGGCTTTCAGTGTGTCCGTTTCGATGCACTGTGCTCCTTCGAAGGGCTGAATCGCACACAACCGGCAGAAGGGCAAATACCCATCCGGCATGTTGCGTCCGATGTTCCAGATGCTGTAACCGAGAGGCACTGTATCGACGATTTCGAATACATCGTTGCCTTTACGCAGGTACTCGCTCATAGCTCAGCCCTCCCCTACAGCAACGCCGCAATCTTTCATGATGCGGAGGGCATTAACGTTCATGTTGGTTCTGATGCTGTTTGCCGAGCCGGCGCCGGAATAATAGTCCATAAAGACTGCTCCGGTTTCGTCACATACCAGAAAAACGATGCCTTTTCTCCCGTCGTACATAGTGTACGGCTTGAATTTGACGTTGACTCCACGCTCCTTCAGCTCATCGCATAGCGATTGGGCTTTGGCAAGCAGGGCGTTCCATTCTTTCAGTGTGACATTCATGATTACTCCTCCTTATGTTTTTGGTATTAGTTCTACATGATAGAAGCAGAAGTTGCTCATACCATGTCTAACTCGAACTTCAGTGCCTGGACGATGTCATGGCGCATGGTGGATAGACGCTCGCAAATAGCGCCCAGGGAATCCGCTTTCTTACACCCGAAGGCAAAGTAAATCGCATTCCCCTTGGTGACCGAATGGAAATCGAGGGACTCACAGTTCCTGCAATCTCCATGACAGCTTTGCACGGACGCAAGCTCTTTCTTCATTGCTGTGTTCATTTGATACAGTCCTTTCTCTTTGATTTATTTAGAAACGAGAGAGCCAGACTCCCCCACCTGTTATGGTCGGGTTCGTCTGGCTACGTCGTCTCTTCAAAATACATCGGCCTGCCGTTGAGACAGGTTTCATCTTTCTTCCGCACCGCCAACGACCCGTTTGCCAAATATCTTTTGTGCGAGGCACAAAATTTGATGAGGTTACGGGCTGAATCGATACGGAAACGGTCAGCAGCAGAATCGCGCCGGCACACGCAGCAGCTTTGACCAAATGGGAAATCAGCGGTGTAAGGATGCCGGCTAAGCAATCCAGCACTGCACTTCCCAACTCGACCAGTTCTGCGAAAACCGCGTTGATACTGCTTTTTACCGTCTGACACAGGACACGAAGATGCGCCAGTGCCGTGGAAGCTGCTCTTTCCAGCAAAGCGTTGACTTTGCTGAGTTGCCGCATGCACCAGAAGTAAGTGCGGATGCTTTGTCTCGTAAACCAACGTCCCACCTTTTGAACAGGCGGTTCGTCAGTCTCAACGAACAGCAGGGGGATTAAGGTGCCGAAGATAGCAGTCTTGAAGCCATCAGACTGAGCCTTCAGTCCAACAAGCCAGCCCCATGCGTTTTCTGTGAGTTCCACGTTCTGCATGATGCCGAGGATACCTACATAGCATCCGACAGAACCCAGCATCAGGAGCTTCGCTACAGCCAACTTTTCTGCAGAGTTTTTTGCCGTGAAATACACGGCAATCGCTGCTGCAGCAAGTCCGAAGCCAACGATGCTCCCGGTATCCGGAGCGACCGACACGATGATGCCGGCCCCTGCGCACATGGCTGTGATGAGAACCGCGCTTACCTGAAGCAGTGCCTTGACGGTACTTTTGTTTGCGGTCAGATGGATGTTCTTGATTTTGGCAAGGTCCTTGATGATGCTGTATCCGTTGCAGATAAAGACCAGCCTGCCAATGAGCATAGAAATTACATTGGTCATTTTAATTACTCTCCTTTTCACATAAAAATAACTCGCTCCAGCCATAAGGCCAAAACGAGTTTATAGATAAATATTGGGTAAACGACTCTATCTGGATATGCCAGTAGAGAAAAGAGACTTTTCCTGCAAGAGGAATGAGAGAGACATTTACAGATATATTATAAGGGTAATATCCACGCAAGTCAATGAAATTTTCAAGAAATTCATGGGACACCTCCAGCGATGTTCTGGTCAAAAGCTACCGATTGTGGTATGATGTAACCAACCATGAAAAACGCGGAGGAATCGACCATGACAGATACTGAACACCGCTTAGCAGCAAA